>Ga0183101_1000567_pt2 | contig 25750 bp, 19 predicted proteins | sample Biomet3_FD_127790 | JGI IMG/M metagenome (GOLD analysis project Ga0183101, IMG submission 127790) | Microbial communities from bioreactor (seeded with sewage sludge) at LBNL, California, USA - Biofuel metagenome 3 | ecosystem: Engineered > Bioreactor > Anaerobic > Unclassified ...
TTTTAAAAATCTTTCAAATCTATCAAATGCCTCTTTTAAAATTTCATCACTATAGCAATATGAAATTCTCATATATCCTTCCCCTAAATCACCAAAGGCTGTACCTGGTACGCAAGCAAGCTTTCCTTCATTTAATAACTTTTCACAGAACTCTTCAGAAGACATATTGAACTTTTTAATTGAAGGAAATATATAAAATGCTCCCTTAGGTTCTGCAACTTCCAAATTAAGATCCCTTAATCTATTCAAACAGTAGTCTTTTCTTCTTTCAAAGGTCTTTCTCATATTTTCTACATCATTTAAAGATTTTTTTAGCCCTTCAAGAACTCCATATTGTGCAATAGAAGGTGCACACGAAACACCATATTGATGTACTTTCATTATTTCTTTCATGTACTGTTCACAGCATGCAACATAACCTATTCTAAGCCCTGTCATAGAAAATATTTTAGAGAACCCACTTACATATATGACTTTATCTTTTATTTCCTTTGCCTGTGCTACTGAATAATAATCATCAAAAATTATAGACGAATACATTTCATCTGTTATTACTATAATATTTTTATTTTTTATTAATTCAACAAGTTCGTTTCTTTGCTCCTTAGATAAAATTGCACCTGTAGGATTTGATGGAAATGACAACATTAATACTTTAATGTTTTCATTCTCTAATTTTTCTCTAATTTTATCTAAATTTAATGTAAAATCTTCATTTAAAGGATATGTTACTACATCTGCCCCTATCATTATAGAAATATTTTCATAAGCTGGATAAGCAGGTCCAGGTATTAATATTTTATCTCCTGAATTCATAACAGCAAATAATACTGAATATAATCCTTCACTTCCACCAACTGTTATGCATATTTCATCTTTATTATATTCAATATCAAATGTTCTTAAGTAATTACAAATTTCTTCTCTAAGTTCGTCAACACCTGCATTTGATGTATAAACTGTTTTATTATCTCTTATAGCCTGAATCATAGCCTCAGATATATCTATTGGCACAGGAAAATCTGGCTGTCCGATGGTTAGTGATATTGCTCCTTCAACTTTCTTAACTTTCTCGGCAAATCTTCTTATTCCCGAGATTTGTATTTTCTCTACTTGTTTATTCATAATTTATGCGCCCCCGTTTTGCAATATAAACTTATTTTACCTCATTAATAAAATTGATTCAAACTATTTGTGTTTTTTTACTTATTCCCCTTTTAATTGCGTTCAATCTTTATTATAATAAGGATGATTGCGAAAATAATGGAAAGGGTGATATAATGTCATATAATTTAACGGATCCTTATGAAATTGCTAGATTTATTAAGGAATCAAAAAAATCTACTCCAGTAAAAGTCTATGTTAATGGAGATTTAAGCAATGCTGAAATGAATGATGTAGAGTGGTACGGTTCTAACGGATTTTATATACTAATGGGAGAATCTGATTCTATAACTAAAATAGTTTTAGATAATAAACATCTTATAAAACACTTTAGAATAGAAAATGATAGAAGAAATTCTGCTATTCCAATGCTAGATTTACTTGAAGTTGACGCTAGAATTGAGCCAGGTGCTATCATCAGAGATAAGGTTACTATTGGTAAAAATGCAGTAATAATGATGGGTGCAGTAATAAACATTGGTGCTGAAATCGGAGATGGAACTATGGTTGACATGAATGCTGTAGTTGGTGCTCGTGGGCAATTAGGTAAGAATGTTCATCTAGGTGCTGGTGCTGTTGTTGCTGGAGTATTAGAACCACCAAGCAAAGAACCATGTATGATTGGCGATAATGCCTTAATTGGTGCTAATTCTGTAATCCTTGAAGGCGTTAAGATAGGTGCAGGTAGCGTTGTAGCTGCTGGTTCTGTTGTTACAGAAGATGTTCCAGACAACGTTGTTGTAGCTGGTTCTCCTGCTAAGATAATCAAGGCAGTAGATGACAAGACAAAAGATAAAACTCAAATATTAGATGACTTAAGAAAGTAATTATTTTTTATTAGAAATTCAAAATTACATAATATATTATTGAGAAAGTACCTATCAGATGTATAAAGTTAATATACTGGTTATTTCTCATAATTAAATAAAAGGTTTCAATAAATCTATATTAATTGAAACCTTTTTATTTACCAAAAAAAATACTATATTTATGTTACATAATGCTTATAGCTTTTTCGAATTTAGAATATTTATTTTAATTAAATAAACAATTCTATACTGCGCCCTCTTCTCCAGTGCTCTCTTCCTTATTAGCTCTTTCCATTTTTGAGATTGATACCTCATATGCAATCTTTTTCACAACTTCACTATCAGATACCTTTTTTTGATATTCTCTGCTTTGAAGTCTTCCCCATACCTTAATATTATCTCCAACATTTAAAGTTTGACAGAATCTTGAGTTCCTTCCCCAGGCAATAGTTGGAATATAATCTGATTTATTGTATGCTCTATTTACGGCAAGTAATACATCTGCAATCTCACGTCCAAATGGTGTAGTTCTATAAATAGGCTCCTTACAAATGTATCCATCTAAAAATATTTCATTGGGATTTTTACTTCTTTCTAGACATGGTTCAATGTTTCTTGCAAAAACAGTAAGTATTAGCTTGTTAGATCCATCAATAAACTTGTTATAAGATCTAAGTTGACCTTCAACAATTATTTCCACACCCTCATCAAGCTTTATGTCACTTAGTAATCTTTCTGAAACAGTAATATTTAATTTATCTACTGAATCACTTAATCTCATTACATCTAAATCAAAAGTGTAGAAACCCTCCCCATACATTTCATGACTAAACTCTAATCCAGATGTTACCTTGCCTTCAAGGTAAATTTTGTTATTTAACATCAAATTATCCATTGTAATCCCTCTCTCCATCGGAAATTATTTTATTTTGTGTAATATATGCTCCCACTAGCATATATTACCATTATAATACAAAAACTAGTTTATTTTCAATAAATATTAATTATTTTTATCCGATGACTAACTGCCCTTAGTAAATCACAATTTTAAAGATAGTAGTAAGTGGCACTAGTCCCTGGATAAGTTCGTCTAAGATTCAGCCCCAGCTGAATCAAGTTTCACTTTATGTTGAATCCCTTGATTGTCTACGCTATAGTTATCTGAATATATCATTTGACCTACTGATTTAAACTCATATCCTTTATCCTTTAGTTCTTTAATAATTCTATCTAAATTATTTGGAGTATACTTTGCATTATTATGAAAAAGAAGTATAGATCCTGGTTTAACGTTTTTCATAACTCTGTTATATTCAGTTTCTTCAGATATCTCTTTCCAATCTACAGAATCAACACTCCATTGAATTGGTACATATCCTAGGTTTCTTACTTTTGAAAAAGCCTCTTTATTATAATCTCCACTTGGAAACCTAAATAGCTTAGGTCTTTCACCTGTATATTTTTCAATTGTATCATTAGTCTTTTCTATCTCCTCTTTCATTCTATCTGCTCCTATTTTAGTGAACATAGGATGTTTGTAGCTATGATTACCTATTTCATGCCCCCTCTCCTTTATTGCCTTAAGCTTCTCCACATTGTCCTCGCTGTAATTTACCCATCCCCCCATTATGAAGAATGTTCCTTTTACATTATATTTGTCCAATATGTCTAATATTACATTCAAATTATCTTTTTCTGCCCAATTTATATCAAATGTTAAACTAATAACTTTTTCATTAGTATCAACACAATATATAGGATCTTCTTCCTGAATATTACCCATTGCCTGTATCGCTTTGCTAATCCCTATAGATATAAATACTAAAAAGATAATCAAAAATATGTCAATACCGATTCTCTTTTTCTTCCACGTCACTTTCCATGCTCCTTTTAACTTTATATTTTATATTTAAACTATATGCATTACATATTTTTTTATGCTATTAAGTAAACTTAAACTTATAAATTATGATATACTCCTATTCACTAAAAAAAAATTTGTGTTATAATAAAAGGAGATTTTCATCAATTATGGAGGTAATTATGTACGAAAGTTCATCAGAATTAGCAGAAAATAAGTTATTAATGTTATATGTTTTAAAATCAATAAAAAATCCTATATCAAATACTCAGCTTACTGAAATAATTCTTGAAAATAACTTTATTAATTATTTTACATTCCAGCAATATTTATCAGAGCTTGAGGAATCTAAATTCGTTGAATATCATGATGTAAATGATAAAAAATTATTGATATTAACAGAAAAAGGAGATAATGTTCTCTCTTTATTTAAAGATAGAATATCCCCTTCAAAAATGTCTACTATTAATGACTATATAAAAGAAAAAATAGAGTCTATAAAAAAGGAATTAACTATACATTCTGATTACACATTAGGTGCAAACGATAGTTTTATTGTTAACCTTAAAGCTGTAGAAAACGACTCGTTATTAATGGAATTAAAATTATCAGTTCCATCCAAAAATCAAGCTACTTCAATTTGTGCTAAATGGAAAGAAAATCCTTCCGAAATTTATACCAATATAATAAGTTTATTAATTAATTAAAGTTACTTTTATCGATTTAAGACATAATCAAAAAAATAATATTTCCATCGGCCACGCCTATTTTCCACAATTGGAAGTTTGACTCGCATGCGCTCACTGAGTAAGCGATTCACACCAAATCATAGATTTGGGTTCTCTGTTTATCAGCGGAATGCCCTAATAGCAGGCTATGAGGCCATTCTACTTCCTTGCCTGATAAAAAATAATCATGGTATTTTGGACTTGTTATTTTCTTTCATATGTCTAAGTTAAAGTCATACCATTGGGTTCATTTCCTATTGGTATGGTTTTTATTCTCCTATTTTTCATATCTATTATCTTCAGTACTCCATTCAAAAAATCTCCAACAAATATGTTATCTCTAGATTTCACTATTCCTCTAGGCATTCCGCCAATGTCAATTTTTTCCTCTTCTTTAAGTTCATTTAAATTTACAATACTTATAGAACCATCACATAAATTAGAAACATATAGGAAGCTGTCTTCTTCAAATAAATCTACTGGCGAGTGTCCAACTTGAATTTTATTTATTAATTCAAGAGTATTTAAATCTATTATTCCAACACTACCATTTTTATCACGCCCAAGATAACTCATACATACGTATAAATATTTTTTATTTTGTGATACGCTTATCTTTGCAGGAGTATTTTCTACTTTAATTCGTTTTATCTCCTTATTATTTATATAGTCAATTATAGATATACTGTCATCTCCCATATTACTTATAAAAACTAAATTTCTATCTTTTAATAATGTGATATTATGAGGAAATCTTCCTGTTGGTATTTCGAAATTAATCCTATCATTTAGCAAATCGTATATTATTAAAGAGTCAGATTCTCCGCACGAAACATAAGCAATATCATTATAAGCCACTATATCATTTGGATGCGCTCCTACATATATATTGCCTTCTTCTTTAAAACTATTAAAATCTATCAACGATATGCTATTATTATAGTTATTTGCAACTAATAGCTTATTTTTATATAATGATAATCCATGAGGGCCAAATGGACCTTCACCAATAGATAAAACTATATTTTGAGTATTTAGATTCTCAGTGTTTATTTTATTCAAACTATCTGAACCAGTATTGCATAAAACAATATAACTCACTCCATTCCCCCCTTTTAAGATAATCATTCTACTATCTATAATATATTCTGAATATATATTATTGGTACAACTTATTAACTTCATTATCTTTATTTATTGACAAATTTCTTGTATAATAAAGTGAGCTTAACTAATTACATTTTCAAAGTAAGTAATTTTGGAAAATTCTTTATAGCTGCTTACTTTTCATGTATATAGTTATATTTTATCTTAAGGAGTGTGTGGAATGTTTTCATATAAAACAACTGGTGTTTGTTCATCTACAATAAATCTTGAAATTGAGAATAATATTCTTAAAAATGTAGAATTCGTTGGAGGATGTGCTGGAAACTTATTAGGCATTGGTCAATTAGTTAAAGGTATGCCTGTGGATGATATAATAAAAAGATTAGGTGGAATAGATTGCAGAAATAAAGGAACATCTTGTCCTGATCAGCTATCAAAAGCACTATTAGCTTGGAAGAAAGAAAATTATATAAACTAAAAATAGATTATAAATTTCTAGCAATAATTTATTCAATTTTGCTAACATAAAAACCATGCATAAGTAAAGAAACTCTTCTTTCTTATGCATGGTTTTTATGTTTTATTGAACTTCAATCCGTACTATTTTTATTGCAAATAGTCTTCTCTCTCCCCAGATAGTAATGATAAAGTATTTGTTATTTCCTCAATTACATCTTTATAACTTAGATATATTTGAATTTTTATAACACTATAATCTTCACTTATCTCTTCTACTTTTCCATAAAGATATTTACCTTTATCTATTAAATTCTTTAATATTAAATTATTGTCTCTTGGAACATACCCCATTACAAATCCTTCTGTTGTTATAACTTCAATCGCATTTTTATCATATTCATTATCAAAATCTCTTTTTAAATATACAATATCCTCTTCCAATAATTTATTGTATATTTCACTCATATCAAAGTAGCTTGTTCCAGCAATGTTTACACTGGTTAAATATATATCTTTAACATGAGCATCAATATGCATATTCTCATCTATTTGGACATATTTTTTATTCTTTTTGCTACTTGATTTAATCAAAAGTGAATTTAATGCTCTTCGTACATCACTAACAATCTCTGTGCTAATAGCGTCCTTAATAGTTTCTTTATCCAATGAATCAAACTCGTCTTTAAATCTTTGAAGATTTGCAGCCGCTTGAATTCTAGTCTCAATTAAAGGTGATTTTAGCGCCTGAAAGTTAATATCCTTATACTCATCTATAAAATCTTCATATTGTGCATATTTTATAATTATAAAGAAACAAATTTGTGCTATATCCTCATAAAGTAAATTTTCTATTTTTAATTCATCCTGTCCGCTTAATATTTCAGTCATTGGTAATTTTCCCAACCCTAATTTAAAAGCACATTTTTTTATAGCCTTATTTCCAATGGAAAATGCATATTTATATAAAAGTGCATTTGTATAATCTCTTTTTATAATTAATTCAAATTCACTTTTCTTTAATCTGTACTTCGTTCTATCTGCACAACTTATTAATACACTACTTTCAATTTCTATATTGTGAACTTCATTCGCAATTACATTATGCCACAACTCTTTCTTGCAAATTTTTTTACAATTATCTACTATTTCTTTATAATCATTATTTAACTTATACGAATCTGAATTTCCTTTATTCTTATATTCATCAATAATAATAGCTTCTATTGAATATAAAATTGAAACTACAGCATATAACGAATATATGCCACCACTTATATTATCAATAATTTCTAATAACTTATTGCAAACTTTTGTTGAATACTTAATATCATCCAAACTATAGTCTGAAAGCAATGTACTGAAAGATTTTGCAAAAACTTCAATCTCTTCTTTTGAAAATTTTGTATCCTCCAAATAGCTCAGAAGATCTAATGAAAGCATAGTGTAAGATAATAATTCCGTAATGCCAACACTATTATCACAACCTTTTTCAATCATCCATTTTTTTATCTCATAAGTTGTAGGAGTAAGATTCATTATACAAAATATCTTCCCATATCCTTTAGATCTTTTTGAAATCTCAAAAATTATATTATTACAACTTCCAATATATTCATATGACTTGATTGTATAGAAAATATATTCATTATGAATAGAAAACACATTTAATATATCCTTCAAGTTTTTAATGCTGCATATAGGCGAAAGTAATATCCCTAATTTCACCGCTTCTGAATACGAACTCTCTTTAAGTAAATTATTTACTCTCTTGCTCATTGCTTGTAACATCTCTTTATTATTCTCCATCGAGTCTTTGAAGATTTTAATCAAGTTTTCATAATAACCGATGATTGGATTTAACGTAATATAATCATGGACACTTGATAATTTTTCTTCATCCAAAGCATAATTACATAAATGTCCTACTAGCTCACTAGCTAGCCTATTCTTTTCATAATCCTGAAGTTTACGAACTTTGTTCGTAATAATCTTAAATTCCCTTCTTCCAGCCACTTCAAAGTCTTGATAGCTATATAGTGTATCTGGATTTCTATCACGAAATTCTTTTAAATCATAATAGATTGAGTTCTTATTATTGATGTAATTTTCTATTTCTATCTTAACCATATAACTTTCACTACTCCTTTTAATCAAAATTCCGAAGCTTGCCTCGGAATCTTTTGATTTATATTCTTTTAGACTAATTCGGAAAATATATGTGCCCCAATTCTACTTATTAGGAAATTTATTTCTTATAATTTTTCTCATATCTCCAATCATGTATAATGATCCACTAACTACAATTAAATCCTCTTCCTTAGCTTCTTTTAACGCTAGAGAAAAAGCCTCTTCATAACTTTCTAATGCAATAGTATTTGAATTATAGTTTAATATTTCCTCTTTCAAATTTTCACTAAGTTCAGCTCTTTCACTATGTGGTGTAAGTGCATAAACTTTTTCAGCTAATGGTGTTATTTCCTGTACCATTTCTTTTACTTGCTTATCTGCTAAAATACCAAGCAATAAGTATAATTTATTATATTTAAAATACTTTTCTATATTTTTTCTAAGAGCTTTAATTCCATCTATATTGTGTGCCCCATCAATTACTATCGTAGGTTTCTTTTTTAAGACCTCGAGTCTTCCTATCCATACAACTTCCTGTAAAGCTTTCTCAATTAAGCTTGTATTTAATTCTATTTTTTCATTCTCGCATAATACCTCTATTGCACTTAAAGCAACTCCCAAATTTAATATTTGATGTTCTCCAAGCAAAGGAAATTTAATCTTATATATATTTTTAATACTTTTAACAACTACATTTTGATAAAAATCATCATAATTGATATCAACCAATTTTCCATTTTGTTCATTCACAAAATATACTTTTGATTTTTTTTCTTCCGCTATCTTTAATATTACTTCTTCTGCCTCTTTTTTTTGAGGATAGAGTACAACCGGTATATTTTCTTTTATAATTCCGGCCTTTTCTTTTGCGATATCTTTTAAATTATCACCCAATATATTTATATGATCTAAACTTACTGATGTTATTACACTAACCTTAGGCGTTAATACATTGGTAGAATCTAATCTTCCGCCAAGACCAACTTCAATTACTCCATAATCTATTTTTTCTCTATAGAAATGCAAAAACATTAATGCAGTTATGATTTCAAACTCAGTAGGATGTTCATATCCTTCTTCAATTACTTTATTAACTACTAATTTAATTTCTTCTATTAAGTCTACTAATGATTTTTTGCTAATATTACTTCCATTTATTTGAATTCTTTCTTCAAATTCTTCTAAATATGGGGATGTATACATTCCGACTTTATATCCCATTCCAATCAATATTTTTGATATCATAGCTGTAGTTGATCCCTTGCCATTAGTCCCTGCAATATGGATAAGTTTAAGTTTTTCATGTGGATTTCCAAGTAACTCTAAAATTCTAAAAGTTCTTTCAAGTCCATAATTAGATCCAAACTTCCCCACGCTTGTAATATAATCCATTGCGTCTTTATAAGTCATGCTCATTTTTCTTACCTCTTTGTCTTTTATGTTTTTCTATAAATGCAAATTCTAAATAGTATGTATTTACTTTACATTATATCTTAATTCTAGTGAAATGACTAATTAAATGCTAAACAAAAACATCCCTGAACTAAATTTATTCTATAATTCTTCAAGAAAAAAATCGAAGGTGACTGTGGTTAAGTTTCGTATTGTGCCTTTGCGCCCTTTTCATAATATCTATAATCTTCTTTTACACCAATTTCTAAACTTATCAAATTCACTTAATAATAGAGATATTAATATACTAGCTAATAAAATAGACAATATAATCAACACAGAATTTGTAACTGAAATTTCAATTTCCCAAAACAATATTACTAACTTTATTCCCGTAAAAATTAATATACATCCAACTCCATATTTCATGAACTTGAACATATTATTCATCTTTTCTAATATATAGTACATACTTCTAAGTCCTAAAATCGCAAAAATATTAGATGTATAAACTATGAAAGTATCCGTTGTTATAGAAAAAATAGCTGGGATTGAATCTATTGCAAAAATAATATCTGAAAATTCTATTATTAAAAGTACTATAAAAAGAGGTGTAGCATAAATAATCTTATTCTGCCTAACAAAAAATTTATTTCCATGCAAAACATTTGTTATAGGCATTATCCTTCTTAAAATCTTAACTGCCAAATTATCATGAAATTGAATATTATCATCTTCCCTAAGAAATATTTTTGCACCACTAAGTAGCAATAATACTCCAAAGATAGATAATATAAAACTAAATTTATTTACCATAGCTACGCCAAGTAAAATGAAAATTAACCTTAATACCATCGCCCCTATAACGCCATATAGAAGTATCCTTTCCTGGTATTCTTCCTGTATTCTAAAACTTGAAAATATCATCAGAAATAAAAATAAATTATCTAAACTTAACGACATTTCTACTATGTAACCACCAAAGTATTCTATTGCTGATGTTTCACCTCTTGTGTAATATATAATAATATTAAATAAGATTGATAAGGATATCCAAAAAATTAAGTTAAGTAAATGCCTTCTCGCTTTCAAAATTCAAACGCCTCCATATATATTATTCTAGAATTATATATATTAATAATCCTCCTATTATATCCTTACCTTTCAAAAATTTTTAACTTTTTTCATTTTACTAACTATATAATAATTTAATGCATGTTTGTTTATATGCTATAATAGCTCCCTTATCTTTTAGAGTAAAACTTTTAAAAAATAAAAAGATATTACCAAGCTCCAAGGAACTTAGTAATATCTTTTACTGAATTTCATTAAAATTATTTTAAAGCTTCAATTCTAACTTTAACAGCTTCTAACATTTCAACATACTTAACTCTCTTTTCTTTTTCAGCGTCAACAACTGCTGCTGGTGCTTTAGCAACAAAACCTTGATTTCCTAGCTTTTTATCTATTCTATCAATTTCTCCTTCTAGTTTCTTTGCTTCTTTATTTAATCTGTCTAATTCCTTATCTTTGTCTACTAAGTCAAGTAGCGGCATAAATAATTCTCCGCCTTTAACAACTAGAGATACAGCATTTGCAGGAACATTAGCCTTATCACTAATAAATTCTACTTCTGATGCAGACGCTAACTTTTCAATGTATGCTACACCTGAGTTAAATGCTTTTTTAGCATCCTCAGCTATATAGCAGATTACTTTTGCCTTTCTTGAAGGTGGTACGTTCATTTCAGCTCTAACATTTCTTAAACCTTTTATAGCTTCAATTACAAATGCCATATCATCTTCTGCTTCTTTATTTACTAAAGCTTCGTCAAATTCAGGCCAAGCTGAAGTTGTTATAGTTTCCTCATCACTTAAGTGAGTGAATATTTCTTCTGTTATAAATGGCATAGCTGGGTGTAATAATTTTAATCCTGTAATTAAAACTGTATTTAATACGTTGTAAACTATTCCCTTAGCTTTCTCATCATCTCCATAGAATACAGGTTTAACAAGTTCTATATACCAGTCACAGAATTCAGTCCACATAAAGTCATAAACTTTTTGCATAGCAATTCCAAGTTCATATTTTTCCATGTTTTCTGTTACTTCTTTTATTAAAGTATTCATTTCTGATAATATCCACTTATCAGCTAAAGAATATTCTTTGCAGTCTTTATATTTGTTCATTACTTCTTTATCAAGGTTCATCATTACAAATCTTGAAGCATTCCAAATCTTATTTGCAAAGTTTCTTGATGATTCAACTCTTTCAGGATAATATCTCATATCATTTCCTGGAGCATTACCAGTAGCTATCATAAATCTTAAGGCATCAGCACCATAAGTTTCAATTACTTCTAGCGGATCGACACCATTTCCTAAAGATTTACTCATCTTTCTACCTTGAGAATCTCTAATTAAACCATGAATAAGAACTGTATTAAATGGAGTTTCTCCCATGCAGTGAAGTCCTGAGAATATCATTCTTGCAACCCAGAAGAAGATAATATCATGTCCTGTAACTAATGTACTTGTTGGATAGAAGTATTCTAAGTCTTCTGTTTTGTTTGGCCAGCCAAGTGTTGAGAATGGCCATAATGCTGAAGAGAACCATGTATCAAGTACATCATTATCTTGTTTAATATTAGAGCTTCCACATTTAGTACATGCCTTTGGAGCATCTTCAAGTACCATCATTTCTCCACAATCTTGACAATAATATACTGGAATTCTATGTCCCCACCATAATTGTCTTGAAATACACCAGTCTTGGATATTTTCCATCCAGTTGAAGTATATCTTATCAAATCTTTCAGGAACAAATTTAGTTTTGCCATTCTTAACTACTTCTACTGCTGGCTTTGCAAGACTTTCCATCTTAACATACCATTGTTTTGAGATTATAGGTTCTACCGTAGTTCCGCATCTATCATGAGTTCCAACATTATGAGCGTGATCTTTTATCTTAACTAAGAGACCTGCTTCTTCTAAATCCTTAACTATAGCTTTTCTTGCTTCATATCTATCTAGACCTTTATATTTACCACCTTTTTCATTGATAATTCCCTTATCATCCATTACTCTTATGATTTCTAAGTTGTGTCTTTTACCAACTTCAAAGTCGTTAGGATCATGAGCTGGAGTCATCTTAACTGCACCAGTTCCAAATTCTAAATCTACATATTCATCGCCAACTATAGGAATCTCTCTATTAACTAGAGGCAGTATTACAGTTTTACCTATAAGGTGTTTATATCTTTCATCATTAGGATTTACAGCTACACCACTATCTCCAAGCAATGTTTCAGGTCTAGTTGTTGCTATTTCAATAACCCCGCTTCCATCAGCTAATGGATAATTGATATGCCAGAAATGTCCTGCTTGTTCTTCATATTCAATTTCTGCATCTGATAATGCTGTTTGACAGTGTGTACACCAGTTAGTTATTCTATTCCCTTGATAAATCAAACCTTCATTATAAAGCTTAACAAATACATGTTTTACAGCAGCACTAAGGTTTTCATCCATTGTAAATGCTTCTCTTGTAAAGTCTGCAGATACCCCAAGCTTTTTAACTTGGTTTCTTATTGTAGCTCTATACTTGTCACTCCATTCCCAAACTTTTTCAAGGAATGCTTCTCTTCCCATTTCTTTTTTATCATAACCTTGTTCTGCTAACTGATTTGCAACTTTAACTTCTGTCGCAATTGACGCATGGTCTTCTCCAGGTAACCATAATGTACAATATCCTTGCATTCTCTTAAATCTAATAAGCATATCTTGAAGAGTATCATCAAATGCATGCCCTAAGTGAAGTTGACCTGTTATATTTGGTGGTGGCATGATTATTGTATATGGTTTTTTATTCTTATCGATTACTGGAGTAAAGTATCCCTTCTCCTCCCAATTTTTATAGATCCTATCTTCAAATTCTTTTGGATCATATGTAGTTGATATATTTTTTATTTCTTCTGACATTTTAATTCCTCCAAACTTAGTTAAACTAACAATTAACTTGTTAAATTTTTATATTCTAAACAATAAATATTGTAAAGAATATTTATTCCTAAGAATATATATTCTTTAGAATATGCACTGCAATTGCTGTGTCTTAATAAGTTAAATCCGACTCACATTCAGTCTCTTTTGGCTTTCGAATAAGCGAATATAAAATACAGACTGTGAAAGTTCCAAGAAGCAAATATAAAATTTTGATTCTCAACGCAAAAAGAGCCTTCATCACAAAAGGACGAAAGCTCGCGGTACCACCTTTATTTCCACATATACAGAATTACTGCATTAATGGACTCTTAATTTAAATAACGATTCAGACAAACCGTCTTTAGCTACTATTATTTCACTAAAGAAGCTCAAAAGCTACCTTCAAAATTTCTTGCATAAGGGTTTTCAGCGCCTCCCTCTCTCTTCCTAGTTCTTCCTAGTTCTTTCTAAATCTATGATTTAGCTAAAGAACTGTACTCCTCAGCTCGTCTGAGTGAGTTTCCTTGCTAAAAGAACCGTACTCCTAAACTCTCCTGAGTTAGTTTCCTTTTAATGCTCAAAAATTTCTACTCCTCTTTTTCATTGCTTTTATATATTATATTATTACTTTAACTCACATAAACTTCATGATTAACTTTAAAGTGTTAATCATGAAATTTGAACTCTCACTTATGATATCTTATAGTATAATTTTTGTCAATAATAGTTTTCCAGTACTTTTTCTATGATAGTCTTCCTTATAATACTTTTTCAAGACCATTGTAAGTTTTATCCTATTTAACCCGCATTATTCCTATAAATATTTATATATGTTCCTATGTATATAGAAACATATTTTTCTATATACATAGATAAATTTAATCATATATTACTTTAAAACTATATTTCTATAAATAATTGTTCATATAAATATAGTTTCATTTTTATTGAATTTAAATAAGATAATTACTTAAGGATGATATTTAGCATGTCTATCTGTAGCACCTTTCTACAGCTTCTAATAATCTATCCAATGCTTCTTTAAGCACCTTTGTTGGACATGCTAAATTTATTCTCTCGAATCCTTTACCCTCATCGCCAAAAACATAACCTTCATCTAAGAAAAACATCGCTTCTGTTGTCATAAATTTTTCTAATACCTTATGATCCTTCTCCAATGTTCTAAAATCTAGCCATTGCAAATAAGTTCCTTCTAGGTTTATTATATTGACCTCAGGAATATTACTCCTAAAAAAGTCTTCTACAACTTTTCTATTCTTATTTATAGTCTGTATAAGTTCCTCAAGCCATTGCTCGCATTCATTATAAGCAATTTCACATGCTTTGTATCCAAAAATATTAAGACCTAAATTTCCTGTAAACTTTCTACGTTCATACCTGACTTTATCTCTTATTTTTTTATTTTTAATAACAATATTAGAAACTTGAAGACCTGCTAAGTTAAAAGTCTTACTTGGTGCTGTACAAATAACTGAATTATTCGCAAATTCTTCAGATATATTTGCAAAAACTGTATGTTTAAACCCTGGCATTATTAGATCAAAATGAATTTCATCAGATACTACAATAACATTATTATCACAACATATTCTACCAATATTTTTTAACTCCTCTTCACTCCAAACTCGTCCGACTGGATTATGCGGATTACATAAAATTAGTAATTTGGTCTCCTCTAATTTGGCTTTCTCTTCGAAATCTTCAAAATTTATTTCATAATGATCTTCATTAAGTATTAATTCACTTTTTATTATCTTTCTATTATTATCTGTAATTGCTTTATAAAAAGGATAATATACAGGTGTCATCACTAAAACATTATCTTCCTCTTTAGTAAGCGCTCTAACAATTGTATATAGTGCTGGCACAACACCTGAGAATTCAGTAATCCATTCTTTCTCTATATTCCATGTATGTCTTCTTTCCATCCAATTGCATACTGCTTTATAATACTTATATGTAGCTTCTGTATATCCCATAATACTAGAGTCTATATATTCTTTAAGCCCTTCAATAATTTCTGGTGGATTTTTAAATTCCATGTCTGCAACAGAAAAAGGCACTATAGATTCACTAACATCATTATTAATTTTTCTCATCAAATTCCATTTACTTGCACCTACATTATTTCGAGATACTAGTGTTTCAAAATCATACTTCATTAAAAATACCCTCCTTAATAATTTTTATTGCCTCATGTGCTTATTCACGTAATTCTAAGGGCAGACCATCTGGATCACTAAAAAAAGTAAATTTCCTATTTGTATATTCATCTATTCTAATTGGCTCTGTTTCAATCCCTTTTTCATTTAACTCTCTTATTACTTCTTCAATATCTTTTACATGAAAAGCTAAATGTCTCAGTCCACATGCTTCTGGATATGATGGTCTCTTAGGCGCATTTGGCATAGAGAAAAGTTCAATTTCACTACTTCCTATCTTTAAATCCAGTTTATATGAATCCCTATCTTTCCTATAATTTTCTCGTATTATTTCAAATCCTAATATATTTACATAAAAATTTTTTGATACTTCATAATTAGATGCAATTATCGCAATATGATGTATATGATTTATATCCATAAAATTCTCCTTTTTAAGCACTAAATTATATAAAATTATATATTTATGTTTTATAAAAAACAAGATGCAAAATTATAGGGATGATTATAAAATAATCATCCCTAATATTGTGAAAATATTATTACTTATTAAATATTTACATTACTTTCCCGGGCAATATTGCATCTAATATTCCAATAACTAAAGCAGCTAAAATTGCTCCAATGATAGATACTGCCATAGTTGGAACAAAAAATTGAGCCACATATAATATTATTGCTGCTATGAAAAATCCTTTTATACCTCTTCCAAAAGGTGATGCATCAACACCCATGAACGCCTCTACTAGATAATCTATTACACTTATTACCACCGCAGCTATTAAAAATGACCACATTCCTGTAATAGTAAAGCCAGGTGTTAAGAAAGATGTTATGCCTAAAACTACAACTGTTAAAACCAATCTTATAATCCATCCACCTATGCTCCTGTTATTAGAACCCTCTTTTGCTGAATGTTCTTTATCATGTACCATAAATAATTACCTCCTTAAATTAAAAAATTAATTTTATTTGGGTGTAATTATATTGTTCCCACCTTATAAAAATATATTATGTTTTTTATATGTAATATTAATTAGTATATAAATGATACTTCCAATACTGTATAAATAATCAAATTAAACAAATTTTCCTTGCTCAGGTCTTGCAATTTCATCTAAATTATCTATGAGATATTTTAGATGTTCTCTCAATTCGCTCCCTTCCATGGGCTTTCCATAACTTGGAATTTCCAAATTAGGTTTTAACTCCCAAAGTAAAATAACTAAGTTTATTTTAAAAAAACTTTAAATTTCTAGGATTCATTTCTTAAAGTTATACTTAAGATTTCTGGCATATTAAATAATCTTATACCGGGTTTACTATGTCCCATTCCTCTACTTACAATAAGCTTTTTCGTATCTATTGTATAAATTCCACTGTTATACTTAGGGAAAAATTTTCTTTCTGGAGAAAGTATTCCACCTATAAATGGTAATCTAATCATTCCTCCATGAACATGTCCTGATAAAACTAAATCTATGTCAAATTTTGTATATTCTTTAAAATATAGTGGATTATGAGCTAATAATATATTATATTCTTTGGAATCGCACCTCTTTAATACTTTCCCAATTACTTCTTCTATATTTGAAGGCCTATTTCTTGTTTTATAAAATGAAAGAGGGATATTTATGCCATAAATATTAAGACAACTACCCTTTTCTTGAATAGTGAGTTTTTCATCATTTAGTATAGTTATATTAAATTCACTCAGCCTTTTTGTAATAAAATCTAAATCGTGTTTTTTTAATCTCTGTTCATGGTTACCTATAATATAATATATTTTATAACTTTTACTCAAAGTTTCTGCTAGCTTAAAAAAAACGCTAAAATCTTTATCATATTTATTAACCATGTCTCCAGTCATAACGATAATGTTTGGAGCTTCAGTATCAATTTTTTTAATCACCTGGAAATTATCTTTTCCGATAAAATTATAGTTATGAAAATCTGATAAATGAATTATCTTAAATTTATTAAATTCTATTGGAATCTTATTACTTTTTATTTCATATTTAGATAATTTTATAATTTTATTATCTAAATATATTAATGCAGAGATTAAAGCAAAACCTGATAATGTCAATAAATTTTTAATCATTTATTTACTCCATTTCTTTCAATACTATTTTTTATACCTCTAAATCTCATTCTCAATCCTATATATCAGCTCATCAACTGCACTTGATATGCTCTGTATTAAATCTATTTGGCTCTTATCTATTATTTGTAATTTTTTTATCGACATACTTTCCAATAACTTCATTCTTACTACTACATTATTAAGCAATTCCTTTGAATTGCTTTCCTCTACAATAACAAAATCCTTCCAAAACAATAATGGTAAGATCAATATCTCTGATACAGCATATCCTATACTAAAAAATTCTTTATAGTTAGAACAACCATCATGGCAAAACATTATTAAATACTCGCCTAATGATTTAAATAGATTATCCTTACCATCAGTCCTGCACAACATGAGCTCTATTACATTTACAATGCCATCTATCACTAAATATCTTAAATTATCGGGTAAATTTGATATTATGCTGGAAGAAAAGTAATTAATTATTTTTGAAAATTCAGCTTCATTTGTCTCATCTCTTAAATTGCCATTTCCGTCTAAAAGCACACTTGCCTTGTGGTAATCAAATGGATTAATCTGGATTTCAGTTTTTATATATATATTCTTTTCTGATATCAAATTAAATAAACAATTTACATAATCGTATTTTGCATTTATAGATATAATTTTTTCCTTGTTTTTACTAATCTCTTCTCCATATCTACTGATAAATTCTTTCGAAAATCCCTGTCCATCAATAGAAACACATTTGCTTACCTTAGGAGAGAATATTGATACATATTGAGCCTTGTTCCCGCCCTTAGAATGGCCTGATACCGTAATATCACTATATTCAAGGTTATTTATATATTTTAAGGCCTCTATTTGTTCAAGTGTATCATATTCATAAGCACCTTTACCATTGTCATTCCATTCTTTTGTTGTAGCTGTTCCTCTAAAAATTACTGTTGCATTCCCCTCCTCGTTTACAAAGCAGGCATATTCCATTCCATTATTATAATCATTTATATTCTTAATTCTTAGATTACTTAAATTTGGTTTAACTTTTATTTGATTTAATATCATTATCCATTCTTTTGTATCCATTCTTATTATACAATCTCCAATGGCTTCCATAAGATAGTCAAAATTCTCACTTTTTAATAAATTATCTACAAGATTTATAAGTTTTTCGTTTTCTTTTATATCCCATTTTAAATATATCAGATTATCTAGAAGTATCAACTCTTCATAAGTCAAACTGTTCATTCTTCCTCCATATAACATTAGATTGATTATCTTTATATTAATAAATTATTCATATAATATAAAAATAAACCTATAAATCTCAGTTATATGAAATCTATAGGTTTATTATGTTAAAATATCATCTATTGCATATATAAGATTTTAACATAAGTTTCTCGAACTTATTACTTAAATACCTAAATAAATAGCTTAGCTATAAATATAATAAATGCTGAAAGAGCTGCTGTTATTGGAATAGTTAAAATCCAAGCCCAAACTATATTTTGAGCAACTCCCCATTTTACAGATTTAATTCTTTTAGAAGCTCCTACTCCCATTACAGTTGTTGAAATAATGTGAGTTGTACTTACTGGGGCGTGAAATAGTGTTGCTAAAAATATTACAGCTGCGCCTCCTGTTTGAGCCGCAAATCCATTTACTGGTGTAAGTTTTGCCATCCCGCTTCCCATTGTTTTGATAATTTTTTTTCCTCCAGATGCTGTTCCAAGAGCCATAGCTATAGCACAACATGCTATAACCCATGTTGGCACTTCAAATGTACTGATAAGTCCACCACTTAATAATGCCATAGTTATTAATCCCATAGACTTTTGAGCATCATTACTTCCATGATTTAATGCCATAAGTGAACCAGCAACAACTTGTAATTTCAAAAAGATTTTATTTATTATTCCAGGCTTAAATGGTTTTAATATCCAATTTAATAATATCATTAATATGTATCCCACTGTAAAACCAATAATTGGTGCAATAAATATCCATATTACAACATCATGAAAAAGATTATACCAATTTACTACATCAAATTTCAAATTATAAGCTATTCCGCCACCAACTAGTGCACCTATTAACGCATGAGATGAACTACTTGGAATACCAAAATACCATGTTATTATGTTCCATATTATTGCTGAAATTAAAACTCCTAATATAACCCATTGAGGCATAGAATTATGACTTACTATGTTTTCTCCTACAGTTTTTGCAACCGCTGTTCCTGAGAATGCACCAATGAAATTAAAAATTGCACATATTACTATAGCTGTTTGCGGTTTAAGCGCTCTTGTTGTAATAGAAGTAGCTACCGCTGTTGCTGTATCATGGAATCCATTGATAAAGTCAAATATTAATACTGTAATTACTATTAATACTGTTATAGTCATAGTACTAAACATTCTTAATGACAACTCCCTCTACAATATTTGCAATTTTTTCACACTTATCAATAGTGTTTTCTAATATTTGATATATTTCTTTCCATTTTATAATTTCTATAGGATCTTTTTCATTTCTAAACAAGTCACCTACTGTATTTCTAAATAAACGATCTACTTCACTTTCTATTTGGTTTATTGTTACTATCTTTTCATTTATATTATTTTTACCAGCTATTAAATGAAGTTCATCCATTAATTCAGATATGAGTTTTGTAGATTTTATTATCATATCAGCTAAATATTTTGCTGGTTCTGTACTTTCAGTAACGTTAAACATTACAAATCTATGTATTGTTGAGTTGATTAAATCTAAAATGTCATCTAATCTTTTAATCAATAAGTACATGTCTTCTCTATCAAAAGGAGTTATAAATGAATCATTTAATTCTTTAACCATAACATTTACTAATCTATCACCGTTATGTTCTAATTCTTCGATCTTACTAACATTAAGTTCAATATTGGATAATGAGTTTAGGCTTTCTCTTAATACTTTTGCACCTTCCTCTACATTTTGTGCAGCTTCTATAAACATTTTATAGAATTTATCTTCTTTTGGATTTAAATTAAACATATTATCACATCTCCCTATAAAATATAAATATTCGACATATTGTTAAATATCATAATCCAGTAACAAGTATATTCTATTTTGTAACATTTTTAAACTCTTTTTAAAAAACTTAACCTAATTTTAATATTACTCACCTTATTTTAACAATTGTAGTATTTCTTGAATCACTTCAAATTATGTTATCTTACTACTAAAAAATTAATAGCCAACATCTACTCCTTTATCAATTGATAATAATCATATGATATCTTTTATTAATTTCAAGTAAAATTTAATAATATTATCATTACTTGATCAATTTATTAGGTGATAAAGTATTAATATTACTTGGCTTAAATAAGTAAATTAAAATATTTAAAGATAATATAAACAAACACTATTCTTTATGCTATAACTTGCATAATTTCATTATACGAAATATAAATGTATTATATATAATTGAATCCGATTTTCCCTCAAAATATATTAATAGAAAATACTTATTAAATATATAATAAAATTTAACATTACATAAAGAATATTTAAATATACTCATAATCATATGAAAAAACACGTATACATTAATATTATAAATTTCAATTGCATATGTAAAGAAAATTATAAAAATACTCTTCCAAATAATAAACTGTAAAAATTATATTATTCTATATTTTAATATAATTCCAAGAAAAACCTCGATATTTAACATCGAGGTTTTTCTATAATTTTAAATCACACTCAAATTAATGTTCTAATCTTTTTTTACTCTTGGGAAATATACTGTATGAAGTAACTCATGAGCTTTATTACTTAATGGATGATCTAAATATTTTTCATATATAGCAAGTACTTCTGGATTTTCATTTGATCTTCTAAGTGTCTTTGATCTATCTATATTATTCAATCCTTCTGCTCTTTTTTGCAATGCTGCCTGCTTATTTCCCTTTGTTTTAGGTTGACCACCACCGCCGATGCATCCACCTACACACGCCATTATTTCTATTGCATGGAAGAATTCTTCTCCTGATCTTATTTTATCTAACATCTTAGCTGCTTCCCTAAGTCCATGAGCAACACCTATTCTTAATTTTATATCTCCAGCTTCAAGTTCGCAAACTCTGAATCCATCCCAACCTCTAAGGCCTTCAAATTCTATATTATCGAATCTTTCTCCAGTCATCTTTTCAAGAGCTGTTCTTGTAGCTGCTTCTATAACTCCACCTGTTCTACCAAATATAATTCCAGCTCCAGTGTATTCTCCCATAACTGTATCTATTTCTTCATCTTCAATTTCTTTTAAGTTTATTCCTGAATTTTCAAATATTTTAATAAGTTCTCTTGTTGTGATTACATAATCAACATCATAGTTCATATCTACTGAAAATTCTGCTCTTGAAGCTTCATACTTCTTTGCAATACATGGCATAATAGCAACTGAAGTAACTTCATCTCTTGAAAGCCCCTTCTCTTTTGCCCATATTTCCTTAGCCACTATAGCAAACATCTCCATTGGAGATTTAGCTGAAGAAGGAACATCTAACATATCTCCATAATTCTGCTCTATAAATTTAATCCATGAAGGACAGCATGAAGTAAGAATTGGAAGTTTTACACTCTCATCCCCAGCTAGATGTCTTTCAAGTCTTTCTTGAAGTTCTGCAGCTTCTTCCATTATTGTTAAATCAGCTCCCCAGCTCGTATCAAACACATAATCTACTCCTAGTTTTCTAAGACCTGCTGCTATTTTCTTTTCAACATTCTCTCCTGGTTCAAAGCCAAAAGCTTCACCTATCGCAACTCTAACTGCTGGTGCCATCTGAGTAATTACAACCTTATTAGGTGTTGCTAAATCTCTAAGAAATAACATAGTATTATCTCCTGCACTTATTGCATCAACAGGACATGCAGAGACACATGCTCCACAATGTGTACATCTATTATAATCTATTTCATGTTTCTTTTTTAATTCTCCATTTATGCAATCAACAGGACATGCTCTTTTACAAGCTCCGCATCCAATACATTTTTTAGTAATTGTTAATTTTACTAAATGGTTACATTGTGATGTATAACACTTCTTTTCCTCTATATGTTCTTCAATTTCTTCATAGAATTTGTCTATTATTTCTTCCATGATATTATGCTTTTGGTTCATCTTACTTTTCACTGTCACTGCAAGATTTCTCAAAAGATAAATCTCACGCATATTAGACACACCTTTACTTATTCTGTTTAATATATTAAACATTTCAGTTATGTCCTCTTTAACAACTTCATAGTTCTTATAAGATCCATCTTTAATTTTTGCTAGTAAATATTCTATATAAAATTTTTCAAATTGAATAATACAGTCTTCTTGTGATAAAACAATAATTGTTCGTGCAATATTTTCATAAAATAGTCCAAAATCAAATTCTTTATCTAAGCTGTCCTCTGTTAAAAAACCACCGAAAGGAAGTCCTATTTGAGCTGCTTTAAAGTTACTTTTGTTTATAAGCCCACCACATAATTGTATTATTTCATTAAGTGTAGCCCCTTCCGGAACTTCTATTATCCCTGGATTGTTAACTTTTCCACATATAGCAATTTTTCTGCCGTTTGACAGTTCTTTTAATTCCTCTTCGCTAAAAACAGAAAAAACTGAACCTAATGCACTTTGTATAAAAGATTTTTTATTATCTCCCATAATATTCACTCCTTAACATTTTGTCTTCTTTTTATTTTCAAATCTAATCATATAAAATATATATTATTTAGTATAATTGTTTATTATTTTTAACAAAACCGTCGCATAATAATCTATTGTATCTATTAACGCACTATTTTAATAAAGAAAATCCATATATATGATACACCATATTTCGAGAATTTTTCAAGTTAATAAAACTTTCTTAACACGTTTAATAATAAACTTATTATCCTCCCCCTTAAGTTAATAACGAGATAAATACGAAGCTCTCAATTTTATGCATCGCCAGTCTATTATAACATATATTTATAGAAAATTATTAAATATTATATGATTATTTTATAAAAAAAGGGAGTGTCGCAAAATGATTAAATTTTAATCAGGAGCGATGCTCCTTTTCGGTTTAAGCCAGCGAATCTCCAAATATTTGAAATACAATATTAATTATTTAAAGAATTCTGATTTTTAAGCACACTAAAATAAGCCTAGTTAATTTATTCCATAATTAGGCAGTAGGTTTCAATTCATGAAGATGATTCTGAGTTTTTTCATTTTGTATTTTTGAATGTAATTTGTTAATATTATAACCAAAACAAAGCAAAATAAATTCAGTTTGAACGCCATTTTTTCCACGTGTTAAAAATCTATTGAATTCATAATCACTTTTTAGAACTCCAAATGCTCCTTCGACCTGAATAGATCTATTCATTCTTAATTTAGTTCCAAATTCAGTTGTAATATTTTTATAGGATATTTCACGCTTTTCCACAAAAGTTTTTGAAACCTGCATTTTTCTATTTCCTTTTGCTTTTGTGCATTTTACTTTGTAATCGCAATTATCACAGTTTTCGCATTCATACACAGTTACTTCTGATTTGTATCCACTTGCGGATTTTCTATAAATAATAGAGGTAGGTATTAATTTTCTATTGTTATGACAAATATAAAAATCCGATTCAGCATCATATTTCATATTTTCGCGCTTACTTATATCATTTTTAAAACTTCTTTTTTTCCACTTCTCATAAGTTTGTGGTTTTATATAAGGAGTTTGCTTATTTGATTCTAAGAATAAATAGTTTTCTTCGCTTTCATAACCTGAGTCTGCAATTATATTAAGATATTTACGACCGATTTTTTCTTTCATATTATTAAGCATAGGTATTAATGTTGCTATATCATTTCTATCATCAAATATTCCGACGCCGGTTACGTATTCACTTTCAACTGCGATTTGCACATTATATGCAGGTTTTAATTGACTATTTCTCATATGATCATCTTTCATATGCATGAAAGTTGCGTCTGGATCAGTTTTAGAATAACTATTTCTTTTTGAAAATATTTTTTTACTCAAATTATATTTTTCTTCTCTCTCTTTATATTCAGATAGTTGCTCTGTCCACTTTTGAATTTTGGTTTTTCTTTTACCAATTCCATGAACAAACTCTATGTTTCTTTTCTTTTTTTCATATTCAAGCCATTGAAGAATTTTATCAATATCATCTATTAATGTTTCTTTCTGAACAGTAAATTTTTTTAATTCTCCAAGGTTAATATTTTCTAAAAGAACAAGAATTTTATCAAACATTTTTTCTTCATTTTTTAAAATAGTTTTTTTCCAAACAAATGTATAACGATTAGCATTCGCTTCGATTTTAGTACCATCAATAAATGCATTTTCAAATAGTATTTCATTTTGATTTGCTAAATAATTAACTTGTTGATAAAATAAATCTTCAATTACCTCATTTGAAATATAGTCTTTACGAAATCTACTGATTGTAGCATGATCCGGTGCCTTATAACATTGAAGTAACCACTTAAAATTTATATCTCTTTTGCATGCTTTTTCGATTTTCCTGCTTGAATAAATATTTTGAGAATAAGCATATGATATTATTTTGAACATAATTTTAGGTTCCACTGCCGGTTTTCTTCCAACGGAAGAGTACGCCTTATACAACTTCGTGTAATCTAATCCCTCCAATACATGGCTTAGCAAGCGGACTGAATCATCTGATGGTATTAAATTTTCTAGATTTAATGGTAATATAAGTTGAAAATTATCATTAATCTCAGTATAATCTTTATTGTGTAATTTGGTTTTTAGCATAAGTAAATTATACAATGAATGT
>Ga0183101_1001247_pt1 | contig 25710 bp, 25 predicted proteins | sample Biomet3_FD_127790 | JGI IMG/M metagenome (GOLD analysis project Ga0183101, IMG submission 127790) | Microbial communities from bioreactor (seeded with sewage sludge) at LBNL, California, USA - Biofuel metagenome 3 | ecosystem: Engineered > Bioreactor > Anaerobic > Unclassified ...
TGTATTAAAAAGAAGTTGTTACTGTGTAAGTACCCCGGCATTGATTTTAGGGAGATATTGTGGTAATCGAGGTGTTGAGTTTTGCTAAATGATGAACTAATAGAATTTGTTTTTAATCAGTATGAAGATATAAAAAGGGCAATAGTAGCTAAACGGCTTGATCCAGGTGGTGTAGTTAAGACTGGTGGTAATGGAAGTGGGCATAGCCTTGTGAGCGATACAACGGCCATAAGGGCAATCAGAAATGCTTGTGAGCTGAATAGGGTATATGTTGAATATTGGACTTTTACAAACAATAAACGCATTTGCCACGGAAGAGTTATATCTCATCCGGAAGCGTGGATAATGGTAGTAGATACGGTTAGAGAGCATTACAAAGGCGTACCAAAGGGAGAAATAATTAATAGAAAGTATGGTTTGAAAGAAGATTTTCATAAGACGTGCAAGGACATGAACATAAGCAAGACGGCTTACTATATGATGTGTAAGGATATTTTACATTTTGCTGAGCTTTGTGCTGTGGGATATGGTGTTTTATCGCCGTTTAGTAATATGAGAAAGGGATTAAAATAAAAAATTTCTTATAGTTTACGATTATCTAAAAAATTCTATATAATAAATAGAGAAATTAAAATAATGAATATGAGGTGAAAGACATGTTAGTTATTGATTTAAAAAAAGATTTTTCTATCTATATAGCAAAAAAACTGAAATCTATGAATGGTGATTATAACCCAAGTCTTACATTCGAGAAAAATGTTTTGAATTATTTAACGCTTAAGCGTCGTTTTATTGTTAAGAAAAAAAGAACAGTTAGGGAAGCAAAGGAATTAAATATCCCTCATGAACACCTAAATGACTATATTAGACTAAAAAAGCTGCTAGAGCGTGGTAAGAATGTGAATGCATATTTAAGCCGTGATATAACGAAAGGCAAGAAAGATAATAATGCAATGTATAAGAGCGATAGCGCATTAAATAGATGGGGAACAACTCATTTTCATTTTAATAAAAAAGGAACAGAGTATATTTTGTTGGCTACGGTTACTGAAAATGAGGTTTATTTTATAAAAGTGTCGAAACATAGCGAGAACCCATTTACAGATGAGGCTTTGTTACAGATATTGAATAATAATTGGCCAGAATTGTTAGATAAATACATACTTAATGGAGTAGGGGGAGAAACCCTTAATCCTGAGCAGGAGAATAATTTGGCGAAAAAAAATATAAATGTCATTAGGAACGTAAATGGAAAAACAATTTGCCCACCAGGAGGAGGGGTAGTGGGGAGCGGACATAATGTTTTTGATGTTATGGAGTTAAATAAGTGTATTAAAGAGATTCGCTATATTGAAGAACAAGTGAAATTTAATGAAATAGCGATTTTTGAATCATTGGGAGTATCGCTTGATGAAGAAGTACATATACAGGCCATTTTTGGAAATAATAAAATAACCTTTTATTGTAAAAGATTACATTGTGAACTCAATCTAGTTGGACTTTTTGATAAATAGGTAGTTGAGATATTTTATCGTTTCCGTACTAGACAACAGTTTTTAGCTGTGGTATAACCAGAATGTAATGAAATCAGAAATTTTTTGTCTTGCTTTTTTATGGTTGATGTAGGGGTAGGACTTAAATAAATATATTATTTATAAAATTTTAGGAGGCGATGTAATATGAAATATCACATAAGTTGTCCTCAATGTTTACAGGAACAGGGGTTCCCAAATTTCGAATTTAGACAAGCTGAAATGGACGATAAATTTCGCATTTATTCAACATGTTCTAAAGGCCATAAAACATTAACGTTATTGCAAGAAGAAAGATTTGAACTCCTTTTTGACCTTGGCTGCGAGGCACTTCTTAATGGGGACTATAGAGGAAGTGTGTTAAATATTGCGGCCGCAGTTGAGCGCTATCATGAGTTTTTCATAAAGGTTATTATGCTTAGTAATGGTATCATTGAAAATGATCTTGATGAAATTTGGAAATTTGTGAAAAGTCAGTCAGAAAGACAATTGGGGGCATTTTATATAATATATAGAATGCAATTAAAAATGCAGCCAAATGGTTTTATTAAAGATACTCATAATAATGAGGTAAGAAATGATGTTGTACACAAGGGAAAATTCTCAACCATGGAAGATACAAATAGATATGACAAGGCGGCATATGAATATATTATTGAGGGCCTCAGAATTCTACGAAAAGATTATTCGGAAAGTATTCAAAAATTGAGAGAGCACAACCTACATAACGCAATTCCACAAGGCAATAAATGCGTTGTAGCAACTATGTCTAGCCCGTCTATTATTGGTCTGACATCTGGTGAAAAGGATTGGGGCACGAAAAGTTTTGAAGAAGTTTTATCAGAGTTTAAGCAAAGAATTGAAGTAAAGAAAAAAATTACCGAAGTATCAAAATACGCTAAATATTTAGAAGTGCTATTTAGTAAGGTAAATAGATCGGAATGAAAATATTCCCGCATTTTCATTCCGGGAATAGACAACCGTTTTTAGCTGTGTTATAATCAGACTGTAAAATTATATATAAAACAAATTAGCAACAGGACTTTTCAGTCTTGTTGTTTTTTTATTATTGATGTAACGGTAAATGTCGCCGTTTACATACATGTATTTCCTCCTGCCTAATTAAGTAAGGCAGAATGATTATTTAGGGTTATTCTGCCTTGTTAGTTAGGTTCTACAGGTACAAACATAAAGGCCGTCTTTTTAAAAACGCTTATACAGCGAATTTAAAGACGGCTTTTTTAATGCATAATCGATTTGAGAGAGAAGGCAACATAAAATGACATTACAGTATAAAGGCAATAATGGTGAGTGGGTATTTGTCGAGGGTAAAAAGATATCGTCTAAGGTATTAACAATAACTAACTTAGATGAGTTGTTTAACGAATGTGGAATTACAGAACATCATGTTATTACTTGTGCACTTAATGATGAGTTAGGTAATAGCGATTCTGATAAAGAGATCAGGGTTAAGGTTATCATCATAGACGACAAAGCAGTCTACGTTGTAGATAAGGAAGTATATTTACTTGAAAATGGGAAGACGGTACAGCGGATAGGTTAAGGTATCGGCGCCCATGTTTAAGTAGAGAATTGTTTATTTTCCACGTGTATAGAGAACCAAAAATCAAAACAGCAAAGTTGCATAATACATATATATAATACAACTTTGTAGGTCAATTTTTTAAAAATGGCTTAACGGTGCGTGTTTGAGCCTATTTTTGGTGTGACAAAAGGGTACAAAAAAAGGCCCAAAAGTGTATAGTTTTGTCACCTTAAAAGAAGGTGTGTTTTATGAGCAATAAATATTCAGTTGAGAACGTAAAAATCATAGTGGATAAGAGCACCGGTGAAGTCGTAAGCAAGTTTACTAGCTGCAATGATTTTCACAGTAGAGGCTATTTTGATGAACAGAAGGGTTATCGTTTTAGGGCAAGGAGCAAGAAGCTGATTCGTCTTGACGTTGATATTGACCTCTTGCAACAGCTAAACAATTCGGAGTTGGGAAGGGTTTATCGGTTAACGAGATTGATATGGCAAGATACAGGAGTTTTGGCTAAAGTGGTTAACCGAGCAGTTTTGCCTTTGCAAAGAAATGATTTGTATGAATACATGGGTTTTGATAGTAGTAGAAGAGGGAGAGAATTTTTGGACAAGCTTTTGTCGCTGTCTCTTATCAGATATGTGGTTGTAAATTTAGACGATAAAGGAACCACGGAAGAACAGTGGTATCTAAATCCTCTTTATGCTGCTACAAATTATATAAATCGAAATCAATATTTATTATGGCGTGACCAGATAGATAAATTCATTCCCGACTACATAAAAGACAAGTTTTTATCAGTTAAAAGCGAGAATATTGAAAACTCAAAAAAGACCTGCTAAACCACAGGTACAAACATAAGCACCGCCTTTTCAAATCGTCTCAGAAGCGAAATATGAAGGCGGTTTTTTCACGAATTTATCAGAAGAAAGGGAGTGAGAGCCATGACAGAGGCAACCACCGAGAAAACAGTGAAAAAAGCAAAAAGAGCAGTTTCAGCAAAAAGTACTAAGAAAACTACCAAGGTTTCCACAAAGAAACCTGTTGTAGAAAAAGAAGGAAAGCGTCCGAAGATAAATGAGCAGCAAGATATGTTTTGCCGTGAATTCATTATTGACTTGTGTGCAAAAAACGCTGCTATTCGTGCCGGTTATAGTCCTTTTACTGCTGAAAAAATTGGGTACAGACTTCATAAACAATTCCAGTGGCGCATTGATGAACTAATGGCCAGAAGAATTATGAGGACTGATATTGATAGCGATTGGGTAATACGAGAACTAGTTGACGTTGTTAGATGTAGCAAAGAGGGAACTCCTGTCCTTGATATTAGGGGCGAAAAGGTTACTACATCCGTGAGGAAAGCTGTAGATAAAACAGAAGTAGCGGCTGTTTATCAGTTTAATGCTAAAGGAGCAACTGGGGCTTTGGAACTGCTAGGGAAACATCTTGGTATGTTTACTGAGAAAGTTGAATTCACCGGCAATATTGGTATTGCTGATGCTTTAAAGGCAGCTAGGGAGCGTGTAAGAGATGGCAAGGAAAAGCAGCAACATTCAGAATGAGGAGTATAAAGCAAAGATTGCCATTATAGAATTTTTAGCTGAATTCACGCATGATCCAGTGGGTTTTGTTTGGGCAGCATATCCTTGGGGCGAAGGTGAGCTAGAAGGACAGGAACCTCAAGAGTGGCAATTAGAGGAACTAGGGTACATAAGAGATGGATTAAAAACACCCAACCAGGTAATCCAAGAAGTTGTTGCTTCCGGACATGGCATTGGAAAGTCAGCGCTAGTTGCTTGGATTATTCACTGGGCAATAGCTACTTTTGAAGATTGTAAGGGTGTTGTAACAGCGAATACTGAAAAGCAGCTTATGACTAAGACGTGGGCCGAATTAGCAAAATGGCATCGCTTATTCATTGGCAAGGATTTATTCGTTTATACGGCTACAGCTTACTATTCTAGCGATAAAGAGCATGAGAAAACTTGGCGCATAGATGCTATAGCGTGGAGCGAAGCTAATCCAGAGGCATTTGCTGGCTTGCACAATCAAAAAAAGAGAATCCTTATTATATTTGATGAGGCTTCTGCTATAGCCAATTGTATTTGGGAAGTTGTAGAAGGTGCTACTACAGATAAGGACACCGAGATTATATGGTGTTGCTTTGGTAATGGGACTAGAAATAGTGGGTGGTTTTATGATTGCTTTCACAAGTTAAGGAATATATGGCATGGAAGGCAGATAGATAGCCGTACAGTAGCCATAAGTAATAAGACAACTATTCAAAAATGGATTGAGACCTACGGAGAAGATAGCGACTTCGTTAAGGTTCGTGTTCGTGGTATGTTTCCCTCTGCAGGTGATCACCAATTAATTTCTACAGAAATTGCAACAGCAGCACAGGAAAGATACAAGCAACTTGTTTTAACTAGTTATAATTTTGCGCCGATTGTATTTGGTGTAGATCCCGCTTGGAAGGGTGCTGATATGTTAGTCGTTTATATGAGACAGGGAAACTACAGCAAGGTTTTAATGGCTATTCCTAAAAATGATAATGATGTTTTGATTGCCGGTAAGTTAGCGGCCTTGGAAGATAAATATGGCATGACCACAGGCTTTATTGACCAAGGCTACGGGACCGGTATTTATTCTGCTCTAAAGACTATGGGACGTGGTGATAATTGGGTACTAATTCCATTTAATAGTTCTCCGGAAGACGATTATTATCAAAATATTCGTGCTGAAATGTGGAGTAAGCTGCGTGATTGGTTAAAAGAAGGTGGGGCAATTGAAGATAATCAGGTTATTTACAATGACTTGATAGCTCCTGAAGCATATATAAATACTCGCGGTAAGTTCCAATTGGAAAGTAAGGACGATATGAAGGCCAGAGGTATTCCTTCACCTAACTACGGCGATGCATTAGCATTAACTTTTGCACATCCGGTTAGGCTCAACAAGAATTCAAAATACAAACAGGCAAAGGCTGCCGGAAGAATAAGGAAGGTTGGTGCCATGTAATGAGAATAATTAGGTGGTTTGAGGACCTTTGGTGATACGTTAAATTTAAATTATTTTTTTAAATGGAAGGAGTGATAAGTATGTTTTTAAATGACATTGGATGTATTAAAACAACTAAGCTTAATATTGCAGCTAATTCACCTATTGTTTTGGCAAGTGAAAGGGTATTAGCTAATCAACGTGTAGGAAGGATAGCTATTGAGGTTTCTAACACTTCTGACCAGCCTATTTATTTAGGCGATAAGGATGTTACTGTAGAAAATGGATTGCCGATTAAAGCAGGAGACAGTAAGATTTTGCCTATTCTTTCGTTATCGACAGATAACATCTATGTGACTGCTGCCGCTGATGTTTCCATTATTCTAGCAGAATACTTCGACTAAGGTGTGATAATATGGAAAACTCAAATATAAATCAACAATTGGGAGCAGCACAGGCAACTATGGCAGGTGGACAGGCAAATACAATGCAACCTCAGCAAATTGGAATGCCTGGACAGACACAACAACAAGCACCGCCTATGACACCACTCGATTTGCTTTTAAAAAATGCGAAAAGTATTGAGAATGAAGATACTAAAGAAATAAGTCTAAAGACTTTAAAAAGTTCTGAAAAAGCTAAAATAATGCAGGTCTTTACTAAATGCAAGGACGTTGCCGACCAGTATTATAAAAACACTATTGAACCTAAACTGAAAGAACGTTTAGATGCGTATCTTGCCACAGAGGAATATTACAAGAAACGTTTTCCTGTGTTATCTGAAACGTCTAAGTTTTGTAGCCGGGATATATTAACGACCATTGATTGTCTTATTCCTTCGTATATGGAAGTGTTTTGCGGTAGTGATGATCCAATGGATGTGCAAGGAGTAAACATTGAAGATGATGAGCGTGCTGCCAAGATACAGCAGCTAGTGAAATATCAATTACAGCGCAAAAACAATTACACTTCTTTCGTTGAGTTTATCATGAGGGACGCTCTTATTCTTAACTACGCAGTAGCTAAGGTTTCTTGGAAACGAGAAGAAAAAAGAGAACGTTATGAGCTTTTAGTTAGTCAAGACAATGCTGATTTGCTTACTTCCATGTACCAAGAGGAACAGCAAGGACATATTGAGGTTATCAGTTCAAAACCTTTGAAGGCTGCTCCCGATTTGGCAGTAGTAACATTTGAAAAGATTGTTGTTACTGCTGATTATCCTGTAGTTGCCTATATGCCACCTTCTGAGCTTAGATACACACCTGATTCCAATACGATACAGAGTGTAAAGTTTAAGGCGCATCGTAAAATTGTTACAGGAGACTATTTAAAACGCAAAGAGCGTGAAGGCACATACAGTAATATTGATGAGGCTATAGAAAACGGTAAGGGTGATACCAAGGTTACAAACTTTGATACGGATAAGAACAAAGAACTTGAAACTATTGGCGATAGAATTAGCGACCACGATAATGCTTCCAGTGAAATTGAACTTTACGAGGCCTATCTTGATGTTGATTACAACAATGACGGCATAATGGAGAGCGTTATTGTTCACGCTATTGGCAATACTCCAATTAGGATTGCAAAAAATGATTTGGAACTAGCACCCTTCTTTATTTGCCAAAGCAAGCCTTCACCACATACTGTTTTCAATGAAAAAGAAGGCCTTTGTGATAACTTAATACAGCAACAGGATTTAAAAACAGCTATATTTCGTCAGCTTATTGTTAATTTAGCAAAAAACAATACTCCTAGAACGTTCCTGAATCCCAAAGGGGTTGATATGGATGCTCTTGTTGACGGGGACGAATTCGTTCTTGTTGATACGGAGAATGTATCAAATGCTGTTTATACTCCGCCACAATTACCATTTAACAACCTTGCAATGACTGTTGTGCAGTATGCTCAAAATGAAATAGAAAGCCAGAGTGGAAGTACAAAGTATAACCAAGGGTTAGATAGTAACAGCCTTAATAAGACTGCTACCGGTATAACGGCTATTATGGGTGCCTCTGAAAAGCGGCACAAGAATACGGCACGTGGCATGGTTGATAGCTTCTTTGTTCCAATGATGAAGTATTTAATTCTTCTTAACCAAAAATATTTGGATGGTGAGACTATTGTCCGTCTCACTAATGAGCAAGTAACAATTAAGAAAGAAGATTTGGATATTGATTATGACCTTATTATTAATATCGGACAGGGAGCCGGCACTAAGGAAGCTCAGATACAATACTTAATGCTGCTTATAAATCAGATTTACCCACAGTTGGCGTCTACAGGAATAGTTAATGCGAATAGTTGGTATGAAATAGTTAAAGATTTGCTTGAAAAAATGGGTATTAGAAATGTTTGCAATTATCTTGTTGATCCAAATAGTGAGCAAGCAAAACAAATGCAACAACAAGCTCAGCAAGCTCAACAGCAAGCCAAGCAAGAGCAGGTGCAGTTAATACAGGCCAAGTTGCAAGCCGATGTTGAGAAGGCAAAGCAGCCTCACATGTCGGTAAATTATCGTGACTTGCCGGTAGATGCAAAGCAAAAGGCACTAGCGGCTAATGGAATTCCATCGTCTGCAAATGCTATAGCAGCAAAGGAGATTATGAATCATGCATAGGTTAAGACAACCGAATATGAGAAGAAAGATACGCTCTATAGACAATGATTATGTAAAGTCTAAAGAGCGTATTTCTGATTTGCAGATACCTATTAATATAGGCATTAAGGCAGAAGGCATTATAGAGTTTGTGGAGGCTTTCATGGACGACACTGAGGAACTGGTGCTTGAGAAGTTGAGAAACCAAGAAGTTGCTGCCGATGATGTTAGGCTTTATTACATGGCAGCTATTAATTTCACTTCTAAAGTTAGAAATGCAGTAAGCGAAGGTAATCGTGCCAGGGAAAAGCAAGCCAAACTAATAGATGAAAGACAAAAAAGGAGAGAGAAAGCATGAAAAAGTATCTAAGAAGTAATGTTGTAATGGCAGAAACCATGAATCTTGGTGTGTATAACGCATATCGTGGTTGGAAGTTGCCGGAAAATGAAACTGGTAAAGAGGAAGGTTATCATTTAGTTTACGCTGACGGCTATGAGTCTTGGTGCCCAAAGGCAGAGTTTGAAAAAGTGAGTCGTGAAATCAATTGCATGACGTTTGGACAAGCTATTGAAGCAGCTAAGGCGGGTCATCGTATTACTCGTAAAGGGTGGAACGGTAAAGGTATGTTTGTTGTGTATCAAAAAGGCTATCCTCAAGGTATTCCTTGTAATGCTCAAACGGCAAAAGCATATGGTTACAAAGAAGGAGATTTATTCAAATGTCGACCGTATCTTCAAATGCGCTGCGCTGATGGTTCACATCAAATGTGGCTTGCTTCTCAGAGCGATATTCTTGAAGAAGATTGGGGGATTGTTGAATAATGCGAAAGTTCCAAGTGTTTTATGAAGGCGATGGCGTAAATGTTGGTGGTGCAACAGGAGACTCTCAACCAGTAGCAACTGAACAAAGTAATGGTGCCGATAATAATACTCGTGGCACTGATACCAATAATAATACTGGCAATCATGATACTAGTAGTGCGACAGGTGACAAAGGTACTGAAGAACAAGGTGGGTTTGCTATTGTTGTAGATCCTAGGACAGGAATTAGAGAGCTAAAGCCTGTTAACAGTAAAAAAGTAGAAGATGTTGCTGATAAACCAAAAGATTATGTTGTACCTACAACGCCTACAACACCAGTTCAGGTACCAAATGAAAACAAAATACCAGGGCAAGCTGCTAATGCTAACAACAATTTAGGTTTAGTAGCGCCGGTTGTTAATCCACAGCAACCGCAAGCACCTGCTGAATATACACCACAAGATTTTGCTATTGCTATGCAAATGAATATGGTAGACGAGAGTCGTATACCGGCTGCCTATCGTCAACAGTATGCAGAGTTAAAAGTACGCAAGGAAATGACAGCGGCACAAAGTAATCCTGCTGCAAATGGAGAGCAACAGTCACCACAGAAACAACAATCTCCAAATAACCAACCGGATATGACGGCTTTTTATGCGAAAGTTGACGGCCTTGCGAAAGAGAAAGCTTTAAAGGATGTTGGACTTACCGCAGAGGAATTGGCGGCTGGTGAATATACTGACGATGAAGCCATAGCAGAAAAGCTCAATAACTACAAGACGGCCGTTCAATGGCACAAAAACGATCTTATTATTCAAGTTCAAAACTCTATTAGAGCTAAAGAGCAGCAAGCGACTCAACAAAAAAATATGCAAGAGACTATTTATCGTGATATTGGTAATTACGTTAAAGATTTGAGCGCGAAAGAACCTAATTTTGAAAAAATAGATGTTTATATGGCTAGTCGTTACAAGTCGTTGCCTTATGAACAGGCAAAAACAATAGCAGATACTATTGCTGCTTATCAAAATAAAACTATTACTCCTGAAGGCTGTGAAATTCTCAAAAAATATTATGAAGATACACGGCTTGACTTTTATGCTCAAAATAATAATTTAAAAACAGCACCGACACCTGCTGCTAAGCCACAAGTAGTGGAGCAACCTGGTACCGGAGCAGCTAGCGTTCCCGAAAAAATCGACTTTTCAGAACTTGCAAAAGCTGACAATAGAGGTAAGGACGCTTTCTTAGCCAAGATTTTTGGCGGTAGGAAATAACAAGGAACACAACCTTTAAACGGTAGTGTTCTTTTTTATTTAATAAAATTTTTTACGAGAGGTGATTTTTATGACAAGAGATTTAAACCCTAGTGCTTCACAGTCTGCGACCTACGAGGCCTACGGAAATGCTGAGGACTATTCCAAGCTTATTATCAATATTGAACCTGAACAGACTAAGTTTTTGTCCAGTTTCAAAGAAGCTCCGGATGCCAAAGCTACAGAGTTTAGTTGGACAACAGAGGGATTGCGCCCACCACAAGACAATGCGCATCTTGAAAAAGAGGATTATGTTTCTCAAAAAGTTGGTTCTATGGAAGGGCTTTCCAACTGCGTGCAAAACTTCCAAAACACAGGTTATGTAACCGATACGCAACGCAAGGTTAACAAAATCTACAACGAACAAGATGAGTTCGTTCGTCAAGTCAAAAATGCCATGATTGGGCAAGCACGAGATATGGAGTATATGCTTGTTAATGGCAAAGTTAAACAGCTTGGCAGTGAAAATGTAAAACCACGTTCAGGTGGTATTCCATATTTCATGAGCATGCAAAACATTGCTTGCACTTTAACTGTTGCTGACGGTATTGTAAGCACCGGGGCAGTAAAACACAATTTAACTACAGGCGATTTTGTATATTTTATTGCTGATACAATGCCTACTGGCTTAAAACAGGGTTTATTGTACTATGTAAGAGTGGACTCAACAACTCCGGAGACTAAGTTCGCATTGTATGATGCCTTAGCTGATGCAGTTGAGGGCAATACTAGCGTACAGGTAAAACCAACCACAACTGGAACTGGGTTAAAAATTGTTAAGAACAATATCATTGACCTTGGGGGCGCAGATGATTTATCTACCGATAACATGAATGATGTCATGCAAATGTGCTATAACCGTGGTGGTAATCCAACAAAGGCTATCATGTCCGGGGCTAAGAAACGCCGTTTCTCTAGTATCGTATCAGCTATTGGACAAACTAAACGCAAATCCGGTGAACATAAAATGGATATTGTGGTTGACACTTTCCAATCTGACTTTGGTACTATTACGGCAGAAGCGCATCGTATGTATCCTGACAACCGCATTGATTTTATGGATATGCAATATTGGGAAACAAAATATTTAACTCGACCACATGAAGTAAAAGACCTTGCAAAGAAAGGTAGCTATACTGAATTCGTTTTGGAAGCTCAGCTTGGCTTGCAGGGAACACAACCAAAAGCTAGCGGCTCTTTGATTAATATCAAACGCTAATTCTAGCTTAAACACCAAGAGGCACATCTATGCAGGTGTGCCTTTTTATTTTTAATAAGCAAAAGGGGAGAAAGATATGTTAACAAGACAGCAGATAGAAGTTTTGGACAAAAAAAAGAAACTAATACGTATCAGAAATACGTTTGATATAGGGCAAGCAATGAAAGCGGCACAAGAAGCTACAGAGAATGGTGGCAGAACGGGAAATGGAAGCTCAGAAATTATACAAATGGGGTTTATTCCTGAAGAAATGTGGCTGTATGATCCTTGGCTCATGGAAGCTAACAAGGCAAGAAATCATGGCGATATGGGTGAATACCATAAAATGATTGTTAAGTTTTTTAAGGTTCACCCTGAATTTGCAGTATTACATACAAGAAAATATTTTCAAGGAGCGAGGTAATAATAATGATTTCCGTAAAAAAGGTATTAAAAATGGCCCGAAGCAAGTTAAAAGATAATAGTGAGATTTTGTTTAGTGACTATGATCTTATTAATGCGCTTAGTGAGTGTATTCGCTATATCAATAATTCTTTTGCCATGAAAAACTCTGATTTCCTTGAAAAGATACATGAGTACCGGGTAAATGAAATCAATGCTGAGATAGATAAGTATAACGGTACCCTAGCAGAGGGAGAAACGCCAAAGGAATACGTTAACTTGGCAACTACAGGTGTTTCCCTTCCCGATGATTTTATTTCTCTTGTGAGCGTAGTTAGGGCAAAGGACGGGTATCATTTGTCACCAATTCCAGCGGTGGAAAAGGTACATTGGAATGGTTATAAAATTTTCGCGGATAAACTTTACTGTGGTGTTGATGTAGATTTGTTATACAGAGCAAAGATTGCTGATGTTAAGTTTAGCGATATTCAAAATGGTGGCACAATAGACCTTCCAGACATATTTCTAGACAGTGTGGTAAAGATTACCTGCATGATTTTAAACAATACTGATACGGACATACTGGGCGAAGCTGTCAAGGGATTGATGGATAACCTAGTTCCAAATCGAAGGTACAGCAGAATCAAACAACGTATGCCATTTATTGTATAAGGGGAGTGATTTTACATGAGTATGACAGTACAAAGAGCCATTGCAAGGATAAAGGCAGCAGGACATGACATATCGGATGAATATTCCACCGATAGTTGCATTGAATTCATTAATACCGCTATGCAACAGGTAGCGGCCTTACTAATTTCGGCACGGTTTCCCTCTCTTATTAAGGAAATGACGGTGCATAATGGTGATTCTTTGCCACAAAACTTTATGATAGCTGCCGGCAGTTATCCTTTGAGAATGACTAATGGCAGGGTTGATATTATAGATGATGATGTAGAATCTGTCCGTTTCAGGTATTTTGCAACGCCTGACATGATAACGGCTGAAACAACGAATTTACCGATTAATCATGATGCAATTAATGAGGTAATAGTAAAGCTAGCCATTATGCTAGCTTTAAACGAGAATGAGTATGATATCTCTCAAGATACTACGCTGACAACGGCTTTACAACAAGCTATTGCCAGTGGGATGCAATAATAAATGGCATTATTTTACGGACGGTGATTCAAATGAGCGATGAGGTTGCTAAAAAAATAATAGATGTGCCTAGTATTCCTAGCACGGTACAAGGTGACGGAAGGTATGTTATGAGCTTACTCAAAGCATATCTTGCAACTGCTACTGAACAAATAAACCTTGCTAACGGTTTCACAGCAGAAGAAATAAGTCCGGATAGCGATGGAGATGTTCCTACTCCTAAAAATTTCAGCCTTACATTCAATAGATATGGTGCAGAGCTTACCTGGGATTATTCTACGGATATATCAAAATTAAAGTGTTATGAGCTACGTGTTAATACGGATGTAGGAAGCAATACAGGACTGTTAGATAGGACTATTGACAACACTTCTACTAAAATGCCGCCTCAGTATGTTGGAACGCTTTATCTATATGCCATTAGTACAGATGATGAGTATTCCAATGCTTCAATATTGAACTACAATAAGGCACGTCCGGAAGCTCCGCAAGACATTGCGTTAACGAAAAATAATGAAGGAACGCTCATAACGTTCCTTGAAATTCCTTATAACTGCATAGGTGCCAGTATCTATATAAATGGGGTTAAAAAGGCTCAAACAACTGATAATGTCTACTTGTATAAGCATGAAACTACAGAAATCATAAAGAAGGTTGCCGTTGCGTACTATGATTGTTTCGGTGACGGCGAAAAAGGTTTCATTAACTGTATTATTCCGGACATTACAGGGTTCATAGTAGAGCGGAATGGTGCCAATCTTGATTTTTATTGGGATGCTCTTAGCATTTATGGCGTTAAGTACGTAATAAAAGTAGGGCAAACGACTGATTGGGACAAGTCCATAGATTTATTTACAACAAAGATTAATAAGCACAGGTTGGCTTACCCTAATACCGGACAATATTATCTGCTTATAAAAGCGGTTGACGAACATAATAATTATTCTCAAAATACAGCATACTTTAGCATGGATAATGCCGAGGATAGTTCTAAAAATGTTATTTTAGATTTTAAGCAAGCAGATATGTCCTACAGTGGAAATAAAATTAATCTATATTATGATGTTGCTTCCAATGGCCTAAAGCTAGAAAAGTCTGCTACGGTCGGTGAGTATATTGCAAGTGTAGAACTTCCTCAAAAATATCGTGCTAGGAATTGGAGTGAATATAAGGTTATTGGAGCAACAAACAGTAACTTGTTGTGGATTGATATGGACTTCCCTATTGATAGTGATCAGGCTAGAAATACACTAGTTTTGGGTGGTGTTATGGGAGATATTAACGGAACTACTGTTAAACAACAAATAGCTAGGTATATAGGCCCTAATACATCTGAAATTTTCGGAGTTGAACTTAATAACACTCTTAAAACTAGTGTTGATATAGAGCCAAAGGTAGCAAAGAAAGCTACTGATTTTCGTACTAGCCGTTGGGCACAAGGATTATATGTAGGCGATACTACCCAGGTTGAGTACGATTTGCCGGATACTATGTTACAGGAATTTAACATGGTGTTTTGGTTAAAAAAAATACAACAATTAAATGATTGTGTTTTGCTGACACTTCGTAATGAAGTGTCTTTTTTATGTATTGGGTTTGATAGTAGGCGCAGCTGTTTTTACATGGCCGATAGCCTTGGCAATCGTACAGATATTAGTTTAATAGCTCCAGAGCGTGAGTGGTTGATGTTTGGGTTGTCACAAGGAGCAACAAACAGAAAACTATTTATTTACTTGGAAAGCAGTCAAAAGACTCAAAGTATGGAACAAGTTTTACCGCCGTTAGGCGTTTTTAATAAATTATATCTTTATCCAAAAATTATTTTACAAGGGAGCTGATTTTAATGAATTTAGCAGAATTTTTACAAGAAATGTTTGGTCATGGTATTAAAAAAACGAGAAAAGAGGATGAGTTTTTAAAATGTAAAGGCAGTATGATTTTGACGCTGAAGAAAGCAAACGGTGATATTTCCGTTACTAGAAAGGATAATCTTATTTTAAATGTCGGGTTCGACCACATCTGCAATTCTATTGGGGCTACGGCTAGTCGTCCTGCAATCATGGGATTTACGGCACTTGGCACAGGGACAACTGCGGCTGTGGCAACTCAGACTACACTTGTAACTGAATTGGCAAGAAAAGCAGCTACGTATAGTCATGCTGCAGGAACTAAGGTTATGACCTTTACAACTAATTTCGCCGCAGGAGAAGCTACAGGGGCTATTACTGAGGCCGGTATTTGTAATGCAAGTACAGGTGGAATATTTTTAGATCGTGTAACCTTTGCCGTAATTAATAAAGCTGCAGACGATGAAGTAACTACTACATTCCAATTCACACTTTCCTAATAGGAGCTGAGACACTATGACAACGGCGGTTAGCAAAAAAATAATTGAATATTATACCGTCGAAGGTTGCGCTTTTAATCTTAGCGATGAAAGAGCTAGCAGAGCTGTTGAGGAATTTGGCAAGTATCTTTTTACTGCTGAGACAACCGAAGGCTTAGAGGTAAGTTGTATTGCAAAAAAAGCAATTGGCAAAACTCTAAAAGAGCATGTTTTAGTTTATGAAACGTATCGTAATGTTCTTCGATTCGTTTTACATATCCTTGAAAACATTTCTATGGCAGATAGGACAAATAAGAGAGTTTTTACTAAGCTTTCAGAGAACATTGCTATATCGGAAGTCTATATTGACTATATAAAATATATGCTTCGCTTTATGGAAAGTTTTTCCCTAGAGGAGTATGACGGCAAGCATATTGCTCAAAACTTTTATGATAACCTCTCGCTTAATGATACGAGCAGAAAACTCATAGTAAAAAAAAGCAACGAAAATATCCCAATAGTAGAGGATAGTCTGAAACGTACAAACAAGGTTTTGTCTGAAAGTTTTGGCCTTGTGGATGGTGTTCGCAAGTGTATGGCAAAACTCTACCAAGAAAATGTTGAAATCCTTGAAACAAACAAATACTTTTACAACTTAAACAAAGCTACCGGTATTGCCATAACAGACAGTGCCGGTAAAAGTTTTAGTAAGAATTTATTTGAGCTTGCCAATATTGCTGAGCAGGCAGTAAAGGGTATAAGGATAAATAAATCTGAAAAAGCACTGGTTATTGAAAATATAACACGTAGTGCTAAGTTTGTTAGAAGTGTAAGTGAGGTTATGCTTTTAGAAGAAACTAATAGCAACAGTTATAGCCTTAACAAAGCAGAAGTAATAAGCCTAACAGATAATACTAGTAAGGCAATAAAAACGTTTTACAATGCAAATATAAAGACAGTTGAAACTCAAAACAATAAAATTGATAAGCTAAGCTTAGAAACTATTGCTTTTTCGGAAGTTTATTTTGACTATATCAGCTATATGCTAAATTTTATCGAAAGTTTTGCTTTAAAAGACGATGTTAGCAAAGAACTTTCGCGAGGTATAAACGAAATAATTGCTGTTGCGGATCAGGCTAAAAAGCGCATATGCAAAATGAATAATGAGGCTGCTATCATCCTAACCGACAAAACAGGGAAGGCGATTAGTAAAAGCGTAGTAGAGCTTAGTCATATAGTAGAAACTGTGGCCAAGCAAATAACAGTTAACCAGAGCGAAGTAATAACAATGGTTGACGGTATAAAAAATTGCACCAAGTTTATCCGGGATGTAGTAGAAGATATTTCTGTGACAGAGAGCAATAGTAAACTTTATGGAATTAATAAGTCCTATAGGGTGGCCATAAACGAAGTAGTGAAGAAAAATATACATACTGTATCATCGGAAAGTTTTTCTTTGAACGATGAATTTGTTAGAAAGTTTTTGGCGAAACTTAGGTTTGATGAAAACATATCTTTCGCTGATAATATCAGCAAGCAATATGGAATAAATAAAAACGAATTAATTGTAGTATCTGAAGCTTTTATCCGTGCATGTAACGCTATTTTAAGTAATATAGCCATAAAATCAGGAGAAATGTCACTTGCTGAATTCATAAAGGCTATTGATACACCACCGGAATACGATAATTTTGTTGACTATAAGGTGGGAGATTATGAGTATCAGCGTGCGCTAGTACGTTTTATTATAGAAAGCGTGGCTGCACAAGCGGAGCCTATATTGTATGATGCGGCAATACACGTTGATATTGATGACATAAACGACAAGGGAACAGTAATAATAACTGATACTGAAGCTGTAACCAAGGTGTATTACAATAAAAACTATTATACGGCACCTGAAGTGCAAATTACTCTTAGAGGCGGTAATACAGGGACAGGAGCTTTAACTCCTATTCTGATTAGTACGGATTTGTCGGATGCTAAAGGACGATATTTTGAAGTAGAAATAAGGGATAGCAGTTGGAATAGGGCACAAGGCACTATTTCATGGACTTCCAAAGGTTATTAAAGGATGGTGATAATATGTCACAAGAGTTTAGTCAATTAAATGTTGCCGATAATGTTAATGTTGCAATCCCTAAAATGCAGAAAAGTATTGAAGCAGTAGCTTCTAACTTCAGTGGGACTTCTTTTCCCACAGAAAACTTATTCACGGGGCAACTCTTTTTTGACGCATCGGGAAAGTGCTTATATGAGTTAACTGATGCTACAGCTGCTACTAAGAATTGGGTATGTATAGCAGATTTGAAACGCAATATAGTTAATGCTGATACAGCTAAAAAACTTGCCAAGAAATTTAATATAAAGTTAACTGGTGCTGTTACTGGTAACATTGATGTTGATGGTTCAGAGGCTATTACGTTGGAGACTACTGCCAATAACGCAACGACATTAGAGGCTAAAGCAGGTATTAATACAGAAAAAACAATGACACCTGCGACTACCAAGGCTGTAGTTGATGCAATGAAAACTGCTATTGATGAGGAGATAGGTAATATCCCGTCTGCCTCTGCTACTGTTAAAGGCTTAGTGCAGGTTGGCAACGGCCTTACAATGACGGAAGGTATTTTAAGTGCTAATGATCAAACTGGTAATTGTATAAAGAAAAATGCTTCAGCACACTTAGTGCTTCCGGACGGATCAGAATTGTGGGTGGAATAAATGGCAGAGTTAAATAAGAAACTTCACCTATTGAAACCTGATTCAACGCAAGAAGCTATTAAGTTGTATTCAACCTTGGCTGAGGTCGGGGATAATTATTTGAATGTAAAGTTGCCTGCATATAACGAGTATTATAAATGGACTCCATGGACACAACCTGCACTTACTTCTGCTACCTCGTACGGTACTGTATCAGCAGTTAGCGGTGGTATTGACGGCACACACTATCCTTATAAGTTATTTGATAAGGGTGGTACTTCTATTGAAACTAAGTTTCTTTCTACAAGCAGTACGCAAAGCGTTGTCTTATGGGAACTTCCCAAACAAATAGCAATTTCAAAAGCAGTAATAACACAAACATCTGAATCTGATTGGCTTAATCGCTTTCCCAAAACTATAAGTATTTATGGCTCAACGGATAATACTAATTATACCTTGCTAGGTTCTGTAACTGGTTATGCACAACCAACATCAGGTGCAACCGTAACGCTTAATTGCTCGCAAATACAGCTATGCAATTACATAAAGTTTGTGTTTGACTTGAGCTGGGGCGGAAAAATTGGAATGCAAGAAATAGCGTTAACTGCTACTTATGCCGCAATATCTACTGCTTCTGATTATGATTACTCAGTAGAAGTTCCTGCCACTCAGGCCTATGTAAAGTTAGCTAAACCAATCTATTATAAATGGACTACTTGGGCGCAACCTGTATTTACAACATATACTGCTAGTGATGGTTCTGTTATTAGTGCAAGTAGTGAAGGTACTTCTTGGGACGGTCATGCTTGGCGAGCCATGGATGGCCATACTAGTGGTGGAGATGGAAATTTTTGGGGTACGACAGGCACTTCAACAGGTTGGTGGAAAGTAGTATTTCCTTATAAGATAGCTATTACTAAATTAGTGCATTACAACAGAGATAATACTAGCTACTCATCTATTACAGGACAATATTTTGCAGATGTGGCGATGACCATCCCAATAGGAAGCTCCTTTATAAATACGACTTCATGGGGGACAACAACTGTTTATGATTCTTCGACTCCTATAGTAACGGATACTATTTACTTTAACAAGACCGCAGGTAATAATTCTAGTGGTATAGGTGAGTTGGTTATAACTGCACAAAAAGCCGTAGAATCTACTAGTGACGACTATGACTATTTAGTTAATCCTCTCAATTCATCTTCGCTTAGTATAAATCGTCGTAAAATAATGATGATTGGAAATCGCCCAAGGCCAGTTTTCACACTGTACAAGGCTCTAACTATTGCTAAGCATGCATATGCGGAAGTAGATTTTACTACAGCAGGTACTTTTACATGGACTGCACCTGCTAATGTTACAAGGATTAGGTTTGCCATGGTGGGTGGAGGAGCAGGCTGTTGGGTGCAGGGTGGAGATAACTTTGATACATATGGTTACTACAACCCAACTGCATCTTCTTTTGGCAACTATGCAACGTCAACATCTCAGCTAAAGGACACCGTCAATGGCTACGCTCTGGGATTCAACAGCACAGTGGGCAGTGGTTCATTTGGTTGCGGTGGGGCTTCAGCTGGTCAACACCAGGGCTATACTGGCAATACCTATAACGGTTATATAGACGTTGTTGCAGGGCAAACCTACAATATTGTAGTAGGTGCAGCCAATCAGGGCGGTACAAGTGGTTTTGTAAAGATAGCCTATGGGGGCGATATTTAATGAAAAGAATTGCTAAACATGCGACAACAAACATAACTTTTTCTGGACTAACAGGTGGTATAAACGTAGCACAAAGTCCAGAGCAAATAGGTGAGACTGAAATGCAAGAGTGTGAAAACTTTATATATGATCAAAATAGCAAAAGACTTGTAGGGCGTGGCGGATTATCTCCGGACACGCTCTATTCTTTTGAGAGCGATATCAAAGAGCTAAGTTATGATGTTGGAACTAATACGGTCATGTCTTTTTTAGAGGATAAAAGCGCATTCTCAATTATTGACGGTGCGAAAGCTATCAGTATAGGGAACCTGACAGGTGAAAGCATACCTACAACTGCTAAATTTCAAAATAAACTGTGGATTGCTAGCGGTGCAAAGCTTCAATATTACGCTTTTGATGATAAAGGTATTCGAACAATTACGGACAGTCCATTATGCGATATTTGCCACCAAAGATTTGCTAGGTTGTTTTTAACTAAGACAGGCGATGATAATGCTTATTTCTCCGGTATTGGCGATGGTGCATACTGGACGGAAGATACCAATGACGCAAGTACTAAACAGTGGACAGAAATTGGGTATGGTGATGATGGCGATATCATAGGTGTTGTACCATTAGCTACTGACTTAATGTTCTTAAAATCTTCTGGGAAAATTTACCAATTGGTGGGTGATTCTACACCTGATTCATGGCAAATAAATATGGTGGCAAGTGACGTTGATCCTATAGGATTGCAGTGTGCAACCAATATAGGGAGCAGCGTTATTTTTTTATCTATGCAAGGCTTGCGTGGCCTAGCTGCTGTTGCAGATTATGGAAATATTGCTGCGCAAGATATAGGCGATAACTTCAATTCGCTTATAACAACGTCTATGGTTTCCAATCCAAGAGTATTTAAGTTAAAAAGACATAGAATGATTTTAATTAGGCCCACGAGTGATTACAGGTACTTTGTTGCTTATAATTACCTGCTTGGTGTTGCTACAGTTTTGAAGTTTGGCGTACCGATTACAAGCATTATTGAAACGGCGAACGAAATATGGGTGGCAAGTGGAAAAAATATCTACAAATGGGATAAGGCTTATACAAAAGATATTGATATGGCTATTAATTACAAAATGAAACCTAGAGATGTTATAGGAAGTAATGAGCTACTTGTAAAAGCATTAGATACCAAATTTACATCTGACCATGCAGGTATAGCGACAGTAAGCACCGGCAAGCTAAGTGTGCAGGTACCAACAAATAGCAGAAAAAAATTAAGGTGTAATCATTCTACTGACTGTATAAGTTTAGAAGTTACCAGTAATAATCGGTTTGAGCTAGACCATATTGCAATAGAGGTGGCAGATTTATGATAAACAATGAGCCTATGTACAAAGCTAGAACGTTACAAGAATGGATTGATATGTACGAGAAGAAAACAGGCGATAAAGCAGTATTGCCGGAAGGGTTTTCCTTGTACTGGCTTCCTAATCGTGGGTTTGCTGAGTACAAAATAGATGAAAATAGCGGAATTCTTATGATTTATGCAGTTTGTGGAGATGGCAAGTTTTGGCGGGATTTAGGTGAATTAATATGCCGCTTAAACAAATTAAAGTGTATTTCTACTATTTGCACAAGAAATGTTGAAACATATATACGTTTTTGGCACTGGAAAATAGTTGAAGGCCAAAATAAAGATGGCAAAAAGCGTTTTGTGTGTTGTGACGAACTTAACCGGCCTGTAATTATTACTTATAAAGGCGCAGATGATAAAGGTGAGCCTGCGTATTGGGTAACACAATTTATTAATGAAAACGAGGTGATGTGAGATGGGTAAAAAAAGTACGACTACCGAAAATACTTATACACCAACGGCAGAAGAAAAAGCCTTGCAAGGGATTGAAGTGGATTATGCTAACGCAGTTTCACCAAATGCTAAATCTTTGAATGACTATGCTATGAATAGCATTATTAACAGCATGGGTACAAATAAGGTCGACTATTCGGGATTGAATGATACCGCTCAGCAGAAAATAGCACAGGCACAGTCAGGCGTTAATGATTTAACAAAGGGTGTTTTACCACAAGCTTACCAAGACAATATGGAAGCTTCTATCAAAAACGGCGTTACTAATTCTATGGGGAATTTAATGCAAGATTATGGTTCAAGAGGTGTATTAAATAGTTCTGTTACTAGCAAGGGTATTCAGGGTATTAATGATTCGGCGGCACAGGCAATGAGTGATGCATATACAAAAAATGTTAGTGCGCTGTCAGGATTGTATGGACAAATGAATGATACGGCTACTAGCGGTATTACAGCCGGTGCAGCGGCACAAGAGGCTGCTCTTGCTCCTGCTACTAACCTATGGAATATGTCAACAGGACTTAATTCTACAACTACAGGAGCTTTGTCTGCTCTTAGCGGTAAAGGTACTACAACATCTACTGCAACAGGGAGTACTAGTGGTTTGTTTGGGGGCATACTTTCAAATTTAGCTGGTAATGCTAGCTTATTTGGTTCTGCATGCTTTACAGAGGAAACTAAGGTTAAAACACCGAATGGCGATAAGGAAATCAAGCGTATTAACGTTGGTGATAAGGTCATTTGTCCTCATGTGGATGGAACAGAAACAATAGAAACGGTTATAGAAGTTATGGAACCACATTATAGTGATATTTATACGCCAATCTGCCAAGGTGCAAGTAACAGCAGGAATTTTGTAAACACCACTCTAACACAGCCAATTTTAACTTCTAACAATGTTTTTGTTATGGTTGGTAATCTTGTTATAGGGACGATGATAAAAGGCATAGGAAAGCTTGTGAGCATTATTAACAGCGGTGAGCGCAAGGTATATGATTTGAAACTTACCGGTGAGAATAACTATTATGCAAATGGGTTTATTGCTAAAGGTGCTACTACAGAATGGAGCAATCCTGTTAAGGAGAGTGAGGAATAATGGTTAATAATAAATATGCCAATGGCAATAGGGGATATTACACAGATATTGCTAAAAACGCTGCAGTTAATGACCCGATGTTTGCACTTGGACAGTTAATTGCGGCTAATTGGAACAAAAATTATGAGGATAGGGGCATTAGAAAAGCTCAGCAGGGTATTGATTCAGCACTATCCGGTAATCCTAATCCTAATACTAATGAACTAAATACGGCGCTAGATGAGGTTGCAAAACAAAAGCAAGCACAAAACTATGCAACTCTTGGCACGAATTCTCCATTGGATATTTCTACGATGGTTGATACTCAGGGTTTGAATACTCCTATGGGGATAGCTAGATACAACAATAGCTACTTAAATGATCCCAACAATTTTCTTGATAGTGACGAATTTAGTCAAATACAAAGGAACAACGCTTCCACGGCTCAAGATAGAATGCAAGCTTTGAAGGATTTAGGATATGTGCCGCAGACTTTTGAAGAAAAAGGCAGGCAGGCATTGAATGAAGGATTAGGAAAACTCTCACTAGATAGGACGGTTGGCCAAGGTGCAACTTATGGAAACATTGATACTAATCAACAACCAGTGGTAACTAATCCTGATGGTTCTGTTTCTACAGTTCGCTCAATGTCCTTTGATGATGATGGAAAAGAGACTCTTATACCAACTGTATCACAGGATGGCAGAATATTAAGTAACAAAGATGCTATTGGCGAATATCGTAGAACGGGACGGAACCTAGGAGTTTTTGATAGTATAGACCAAGCTAATGATGTAGCGGAAAAAATTCATAATGATGAAGAGAAAAGACTTGGATACAATATGAATTTATCTCCTAGTGCGAACGATATTGCACAACAAACTGCTGATAAACGTCTTGATAATTTCAAAGCAGATGTATTTTTGGCAGACCAACAAAAGAACCTTATGGGGAAAGGGTATACTTCCGAGCAAATAGATAGAATACTGGCACCATATAAGGCGAAGGCTGCTGAGGTACAAAAAGAACAAGATAAATCAAAGGCTGCTAAATACATTAATATTTTGGAAAATACGGACTTTAGCAAAGGCTATGATCCAAAGGCTTTGACTGCTTTAATTGGATTAAAAGAATATGATCCGGAAGCTGCCAATATGTATGCGAAGAACCTTGTTACCGGTAAGGATCAATGGAATCTTAAAGTTGACGACTATAAGACCGGTAGAAACTTTAAGTATCAGCAAGAAGGGGCAGATAATCAGTTGGGTAGAGGGATGAAATTATCTAACTATAATGTGCAACAGAAACTTGCTATGCAACAAGCTGAATATAATCAAAAAGTGGATAGACTAGTTGGCGCAGGAGTTGCCCCCAAAGATGCGGCACTTTTAGCAACTGGCTTTAAGCCGGGCAATGGTGTAGATGGTGGACAAAAGCAGGCTGCTGAATATTACAAAGTAGCTTCTGATTACGTTAAGCGTGTTGATGAAAATTTAGCAGGAAGCCAAACGACATTTGACCAATTGTCACAACAAGAAAAAACTGCATACAATCAAGCCAAAGCATTCCAGTCTGCTTATATGAGTAAAGTTTTTGGTGGAAGTCAAGGCGGACAACAAAACCAACAGGGTAATTTAAATGACTACGAAACAGCAATGCCCTACTTTCAAAACGTAATAGATACTAATAATGGTAAATTTAGCAATCAAGATATTATTGGCGCAATCAGAAAAACCTACGGATTGCAGCCAAGTGATGATAGTAGTGACTTCGTAGAAAAAATAATAAGTGACCTTGGGTTAGAAAGTGGTCAAAAAACAGTAAAAAATAATTCTGCAGAAGAGCAACAAGATCAAGAGGATGAAGAAGAGGCGGCACAGGAAAAATTAAAGCAAGAACGTGCAGATGCAGCTTGGATTAATCCCTATACAGGGACTCCTTATACAAGTAATCCTTGGACTGGAAGAAAAAATGGTTGATTTTACTGAAAGAGAGGTCTGTAATAATGTCTAATGATTTTTTGAGGGAAGTACAAGAAAAAGCAGCTGAAAATCTTAATGCTCAACAGCAAGATAATAATTTAATGGATGCTGAACAATTCATGGGACAATTTGGATACAAACCAAATGAAGAAACTGCTAATAATAGTTTTGGGGGTTGGTTTAAAGATGCTATTGATAGCGGTGTTGCCGGGGTTCTAGGTGGACAGACAAAATTAGCCGAGACTTTTCTTGGGGTAGGTGGCGATGTAGCTAACTATTTTGGCGATGTTGCTAAGCGAAATGCTAGAACTAAAGAATACAAACCTGGAGATATCGTTCCGTTTGCAAGTGATTATTACACAAATCCGCAGGGTTTTACCTATGATGCAGGTAATTTAATAGGCTCAATGTTACCACTTGCCGGTGAAACAGCGGCATTTGCAACTGCTGCTGCTCCTGTGTTGGCAGGCCTTGGCTATGAAGGGTTATCAGCTG
>Ga0183101_1000835_pt2 | contig 25650 bp, 18 predicted proteins | sample Biomet3_FD_127790 | JGI IMG/M metagenome (GOLD analysis project Ga0183101, IMG submission 127790) | Microbial communities from bioreactor (seeded with sewage sludge) at LBNL, California, USA - Biofuel metagenome 3 | ecosystem: Engineered > Bioreactor > Anaerobic > Unclassified ...
GGGAGCGTAAATAATGCTGTGGTCTACCATTTAAACAAACGGTGGTAGAACCTTTAACAAATGCTGTGGTTGACCTCTCCCATATTCTGTGGTCAGGCTGTAACAAATGCTGTGGTGCCCCCTGTAACAGTGCTGTAGTGGTACCTGTAACAAATACTGTGGTTAAGTGCAATAAAGGATGACCCTTTTGGGTCATCCTTGTGCCTTAACCACTTTTCTTTTAAATAATGAAAGTATCATTCCTGTTCAGACAGTAAAGTATGCGGTTTCTTGTCCTCTTAAAGTTGGTAAAGCCGTTAGCGTTGTACAGAAGTTTTTCCAGCTGCCTGTTTTTAGATTCTATGTAGCTGTTGTTAATCCTGGTACCATTTATCTCAATAAAGGAATTAACAATCTCTGCCTTCCAATTGGTAAGTAAGGTGTAGAACTCGTCATACTCACGTATGTTTGAATCTGCAAACCTGTATGTAATTTCCGCCAGCCTACCTTCTGCATCTTCAACAGAAGCACTTTCGTTGAAGGCAATGTAATATTCCTTAAGCTCATAAGCTAAGCGTAAATCAGGGAAACTGGCAAAAAGAATGTCACGTATCTCCCTGTAATTGACATCCCTTTTCAGCCGTTTGTTGTACTTGGGAACGTTGTCCAGATATATTGCATGGTGAAAAACGTGCTTGAACTTGGTTAAAAGGTAAATGAGTACAGTGTTTTCCGTGGTCCTACGGCAGCGTAGCCGGACATCCCTGAAGTCTTTGGTAATGTGCTGCAGGACATGAAAACTGTCTGCGCAGACGGTTGCCTTTGGAAAATAGGTGTGAGCCAGTTCTCGAAAATTGTCGAACAGGTCAATGGATAGGTATTCCACATTATCCAGTTCGCTTTTCAAGGTGTTGTCTTTAAAGGTGTCTTTCTTAATGCTGCTGAGATAATGAATTAAATAGGATTTTTTTCTGTCAGGGAGGATATCTACCATTTCACCGGTTTCAAAATTCATCAGCAGGCAGCAGTACAAGGAATCATAATTGGATTCCGGGAAATAGTGCTCATCCATGGACAGAACCCTGGGAAGTGCCTTGCGCGGAATATTGACGTGCTGATCGAATATCCTTTGGACTTTCGTTGTGGACAGATTGCATCTTCTGGCAACGGCAGTGTAGGTTTGTTCTGGGTATTTAAGTTCTTTTAGGACATTTATCTTTGTCTCAAAGGTAAGGTTTTCCTTAGAGTTAATGAAAGGATTGGGCTCATGGAAGGTTAACTCGCAGTTAGGGCAGCGGTAACGCCGCTGCTGGTAGATAATGAGACATTTCCGGTTGCTGAAGGTCGAATGGGTAAGCCTTCTGGGATAGTACCCATGAATTTTCACTTCTTCATTGCAGTAGGGACATAAGGGCTGATGGTTTTTCAATTTTAACTTAATCAGCAGGGTATCATCAGACTGCTTAAAAGGCTGGACATCCTCTAAATCCTCTTCTTTAATGTTTAAGATCTCTGTGATAAACTGATTTAAAGACAATTTGTCTTTCCTCCTTTTTACGATAGTGGTTTAGGCAATCCTATTGTAAAACAGGAGGTTTCTTTTTGTCATAAAATAGCGGTGGCCAAGCTAAAACCACAGAAAGTGTTATAGCTTGACCACCGATGTTGTTAAAGGCTAACCACAGCATTTGTTAGAGGTCAAACACAGGATGTGGGAGAGGTAAAAATGACCACAGTTTTTGTTATAGGGTCGACCACACCACAGTTTATGGGATAGCACTTATTAATTAAGCATGGAAAAAATAGTTATAAAAAATCCTCTAATGTCATTTTTATTTGACAATTAGAGGATTTTTTCATTAGTATTTCTCGCTAAAAATACTAAACTGGTTCATCTAAAATATTTGTATCAGTAAGTATATCTTGATTATTGATTTCCAAGTTTGTTTTTGCCCAATTGTAATGAGCTTCTAATGCTGAATAAAATTGGAGTGAAAATTCATCATCATCACTTATAAATCCCATATCATATTTTATTTTTGTATCGTCTATACCAGTTGTATCGTCTTTACCTGGAAAATCTACAAATTTAAATTTATTTGTGTGTATGTAATTGACCCAGTCTGATGTACGCTTTTCTATATTTTCGTCACAAATACTTTTAAATGTTGTTAGTAATGTACTTTCTTGCTCACCAGTTACCTCACTGCTGGAATTAGTTTCTGAGTATATTTTTGTAAGAAAACTATATATTTTACGGCTAGCATCAATAAATTCATCATAGTTATTTCGACCCTCAGGAAACTGGGGGGTACATTTCCAGTTAAGATAAGGTCTATCTGGGTAATGATATGCTTCCATATGCCCTAAAGGAATAGGATTAACGTTATCAGCACTCTTTTCAATCTGTTGTAGAGGAGGGAAAACATTATTAATATTATTGCAAGGAGATATGTTACCCGAAAACTCTTGCTGTGCCCATGTATCAGCATAAACGTGTAAAGCTATACCTAATCTAAACATCGATACGCTATCATTTACCTTGACCTCTGGGAGATCATCCATCATATTTTGCGCCAAATCACTATTCTTTTTACATATAAGTGGATTTGTGGTATCTAGTCCAGGAAGAAAATGAAAAGGAACCCAAATGTTATTGTTTTCTTTAGCGTGCGCCATATTTTCCCATAATTCGTGGCCAGAGGCACGTCTCCCCATACTAACATTATCTGTGTTATCATCTACAAATTGTGATGCTGATGCAATTACTAGAGAATTATAACTGTTAAAACCGGACCAACGAGATAAGACATAAATAGTGCCAAAATGAAAATCTTTGTCCATAAATTTTCCCCTCTTTAGATAATAATATTTTTACCAAATATTTGTTTTACACCTTTTTAGATTGTAAGTCAAATATAATTATAAAAAAGTTAAATAAAGTATAATAGCACTAAGTTTATTATAGGATATATCTTTTCTATTAATGCTAATACAGACAAAAATTTTGATTTTTATAGGATTTTTTTGCAGTTTCTATTTTTATGACAGTATGGACTGTCACTCTTGTCATAATAGAAAATAGACATATGTGTACCAAATGGTTTGCAACAAAAAGAACCATCTCCTTTAGCTGTGCTGTGAACTGAAAAGGAATCTTTAATGATATAATAAAATTAATATGATTAATAGGATGACTGTCTATATTTTGTTGTAGGTAAGATTATATAATGCTTAATAGTGTAGATAAATAAAGAAGGTGAGAATTGTGAAACTTTGTATTGTAGCAGCCGGAATAGTTGCAAAATAATATTATGAGTTTGCTTAAGGAGGATAACAATGACTATTCCGGAGAAAAACAATTTACCACGTAATGCAGGCATGCATGAAGTGGATTTAGACAAGTACTATCGTAAACATATTTATAAGCATTTTACTAAAGATGTAAAATGTTCCGTTTCTATGACCGCCAAAGTTGATGTGACTGACTTGGTTGAGTATTCCAAAGTTCATGGTACGAAATTCCATATTAATTTTATGTACTTATTGGCTAAGGTATTTAACAGTAGGGAAGATTATCGCTTGCAGTATCTGTGGCAGGAAGAAAAACTAATTGCCTATGATAAAATCAATCTTTCTCACTATGTTTTTCATGAGGACACGGAAACGTTCTCCATTGCCCATACTGAATACAATGACGCGTATAAGGCATTTTATGGTCAATGTGAAAAAGATATTGCCATGGCTAAAGAAACCAAAGACTATGGTTTGGATGAGGAGAATTATCCTAATTATTTTGATGCATCATATGTATCTTGGCTTAGTTACGATGCATTGAACATAGAATTACCAGACGGTTATTTATATTTTCTGCCCATCGTAAATTGGGGCAGATATGAAGAAGATTTTAGGGGCAGACTGCAATTACCACTAACGGTACGCTTAAATCATGCTACTGCTGATGGCTATTTGCTTGCTAATATTTATTTGCAGTTGGCAAAAGAAATTAAAAGGTTCGTGGAAGTATAAATGAATCAAGTCCGAAGAAATTAAGCATACAAAAGGGACGGTTCTCTTTATCGCAGATATTTACTAGTACCTCAGAGGTAAATGAGTAAATATCTGCGTTTTTCGTGTCTTTGAAAATAAATAAAAACATGTATTTTTGGTGAACTTGGTATGCTTAAATATGATAGAATAAAATTAAAATTTAGGGCAATTTTACAATATGGTTGAGGGGAGAAGAAAAGCAAGAGATTAATTACAAGTTTGTCGTTTGTTTAAATTCACCACACTCGACTCAAAAAACAAGCATATCAGGAGGTTTATATGTCCAACTATTTTGATAGCAGAGATTTCGTGAAGTTGGTCGGTAATAAAGTCCAAAGTGGTAAAAAGATGCCAGGAGCCACTTTGCCGACTTTCCCGGAACAGTTCTTATGGGGTGTGGCCACAGCGGCCTACCAGATTGAGGGTTCTCCAGACGCGGATGGTAAGGGCAAGTCTATATGGGACACCTATGCGCACATACCGGGAAAGATGAAAAATGGGGATACTGGTGATGTAGCAATTGATCACTACCGTCGCTACAAGGAGGACGTGGCCATAATGAAAGAAATGGGGGTCAATGCCTATCGCTTTTCAATCTCCTGGTCGCGCATTTTCCCCAATGGGGTTGGTAAGCCCAACCAGAAGGGCTTAGACTTCTATAGTCGCTTGGTAGACGAACTCCTTAAAGCAGGAATTGAGCCTTTTGGCACCCTCTATCACTGGGACCTGCCGCAAGCTCTTCAGGATAAGGGTGGATGGCAATCCCGGGACACTGCCCAAGCTTTTGCAGACTATGCCAGCCTGATCGCCGAGCAACTCGGTGACAGGGTCAAGCATTTCTTCACATTAAACGAGCTTCAAAACTTCGTGGACATGGGTCACCGAGGAACAGAAATTAAAGTGCAGGGCAAGGACGTTAGGATTGAACTTGCGCCGGGCCTGCAGCTATCCACAGCGCAGGTCAACCAAGTGTCACACCATGCCGTACTGGCACATGGCCTAGCTGTTCAGTCCATGCGCGCTATCAGGCCTGACCTGCTGTTAGGGCCGGCGGATGTCTTGTTTACAGGAGTGCCAATAATTGACACACCAGCAAATGTGCGCGCTGCTGAAATTGCCACAAAGAAATACAACGAACGCTTTCTGGACGTGATGTTGACCGGAAAATACAGCGACTCTTATTTGCAGGCGGCTGGTCAGGACGCTCCTAAATTCACAGAAGCTGATCTTAAAGCAATCGGCAGTCCATTAGATTTCGTGGGTGTTAACATCTACATTCCCAAGAGCTACGTCGAAGCATCGGAGGACGCCAAGGGATTCCGCGAAGTGCCAACTTCGCTGACTCATCCCAAAATGGGATCACCTTGGCACAGCTTCAGCCCTGAAGTGCTCTACTGGGGTCCTCGTTTGATGAATTCACTGTGGAAGCCCAAGGCAATCTACATTACCGAGAATGGCTGTGCAGCTGGTGATGTCTTAACCACGGAGGGACGTGTCCTCGACACCGACCGTGTTATGTATATGCGCGCAGTGATGTTGAACTTACACCGAGCAATCTCGGAAGCGGTGCCGGTAAAGGGGAATTTCGTATGGAGTGCTTTTGACAACTTAGAGTGGACCGGAGGGTTTGGTACACGTTTCGGCCTTGTGCACGTTGACTTCAAGACTCAGAAACGCACGCCGAAGCTCAGTGCTGCCTGGTTCAAAGAGGCGTCCCAGCGCAACGGGATTGTGTAGAATGTTTTTAGTACAAAAGGGACGGTTCTATTTGTCGCAGATATTTACTAATACCTTCTTAGGTAAGTGAGTAAATATCTGCATTTTTCGTGTCTTTAAAAATAAATAAAAAATATGTATTTTGGGTGAACTTGCTATGCGTAAATATGGTAAAATAAAGTTAAAAATAGAATAAATTGAAAAATATCGTGGAGGGGAGAAGAAAAGCAAGGGATCAATAACTTATTAACGATAAGCTAAGAAAAGAGAAGGTATATTTCTGTAAATAGCCTTGTCTATTTGTCAAAGGAAGTGCAACAAACAGAATCGTCCTCTAATATCTGTGTGGCATTTTAAAGCGATGTGTCAGGGGCAGATAATTTTTTGACAACATATGGTAATCAGAGGACAATAACCTAAATGAGCGAAAGGAATAAGTTATGAAAATTAAAGTGTGTGTTGGATCAAACTGTACAATGATGGGTGCTGATGGGATTCTAGATAGCCTGGAAAATCTTAAGGAAACTATTTTAACGAAACCGGGAGTCAATCCTGCGTTCACTTTGGACGTCGAGATAGTAAGGTGCGTTGGCGAATGCAAAAAAAAGAAAAATGTATCACCTGTGGTAGTAGTAGATGACGTTATTTATCGTAATGCATCGCGTGAGGAAATAATGTCGATAGTATTGGATAAAGCTTTTGATCATATTATGACTAAATAGGATGCGGGACTGTAACTTTAACGGTTACAAGCGCAAGGAGACACAAACTGTGAAAGAATCATATAATGACATTATTAATATACGAAGGATGGTCTTTGCCGACATTGCGAGAATTGCCTATGATGATTTGGATCTAAAAAAACTCGGAGATGATACATATCGCTTGATACCTGGTGAGAAGGCATATTATAGAGAAGACGTATTTCGCGAGAGAGCAGTTATTGCTGAGAGGCTTCGACTGGCTCTTGGCCTTGACGCGCGTACAGCAGCTGAATCAGGGCCAATTTCTGAGGGTATCGAGAATGTCGATGTGGATACGAGAGTTTATACACCACCTTTGGTTGCCGTAATCAAGATAGCATGTGAGGCTTGCCCAACTAAGACGGTATTTATCACCGACAACTGTCGGAAATGTTTGGCTCATCCATGTAAGAATGTTTGCCCTAAGAACGCCGTTACAATTGAAAAGCATGGGGCAGTCATCGATCAAGAAAAGTGCATAAAATGTGGCCGTTGTAAGAATGAATGCCCATACCATGCAATAGTTGAATATGACAGACCGTGTGCTGCAAGCTGTGGAGTGGATGCAATTAAATCTGATTATCTTGGCCGTGCAGAAATTGATGCTGATAAGTGCGTGGCCTGTGGAAACTGTATTCAGGAATGTCCCTTCGGGGCTATATCAGACAAGTCTGAAATATACCAGCTAATTAAAGCGATTAAGAGCGGTAATGAAGTTTATGCCATCATCGCTCCTTCTTTTGCCGGGCAGTTTGGCGCTTTGACGACTCCGGAACAGATTTTTGCCGGCATTCGTCAACTTGGCATCAAGGATGTGGTGGAAGTCGGATTAGGTGCCGACTTGACAACTTTAAATGAGGCAAAGGAATTTATTGAAGAAGTTCCTGAAAAGGAACCGTTTATGGGTACTAGCTGTTGCTATTCATGGAAATTGATGGTACAGAAGAAATACCCGGAGGTTAATGATTATATTTCAGAGTCAAGTACACCAATGGTTTATACCTCTCACCATATAAAAAAGAACAACCCTAACAGTAAAGTTGTGTTTATTGGTCCCTGTGTTTCCAAAAAATTGGAAGCATTGCAGGAACATGTCAAAGAGTATGTTGACTTTGTTATAACCTTTGAAGAACTGATGGGAATGTTCGTTGCCAAGGAAATAGAACCTTCCGAAATCGAAGTTGAAGACAAAATAACTGATGCATCGGTGACAGGCAGAGGCTATGCAGTAGGCGGAGGTGTCGCCAACGCTGTCGTGGCAAGAATCCATGAGATAAAGCCCGACATGGTAGTTAAGACTGAATGTGCTGAGGGACTTGCCGAGTGTGTTAAAATGATGAAACTTGCCAAGCTTGGGCTAAAAAATGGAATGCTTCTGGAAGGAATGGCTTGTGAATACGGCTGTATCGGTGGACCGGGAACGATAGTTACCTCCTCCCGTGCCAAAAAGAGCGTTGCTGACTTTGCGAAGGCATCACCTTTTGCTTCACCGGCTGATAATGATAATATTGATCCGGAACAAAAACCGAGATAGAAATTATTTTATGACACTAAGGGACTGTCCCTTGGTGTCATAAGCCTGCAAGAATTTTATGCCAGAAATAAAAACTCCATTTTGATTGTTTGGGATAAATATAAGGAATTGCGGGGGTTGAAGAAAAATGAAATTCATTTGTTCATGTTGCGGCGCAGAGGCTAATGTAAATACAAGAGAAGAAAAATGCAAATGTGGGGGACTGTGGAAACTAGATTTTCAGCCTCCACGCTTCGCTCTCGAACTGATTGATAAGGATACCTGGAGCTTATTTCGCTATAGAAAGTTTATGGCACTTGCAGATGATTCATGGAAAGATATTACTTTAGGCGAAGGTATGACGCCCATTATAAAATTTGATGAAGATGTTTTGTTGAAAATGGATTATTATATGCCAACACTTTCGTTTAAAGATCGCGGAGCAGCCGTTCTTATAGCACATTGCAAGTCTATCGGTGTAGACTCAGTGGTACAGGATAGTAGCGGTAATGCAGGAAATAGCGTAGCGGCGTATTGTGCTAAGGCGGGTATTGCTTGCGAAATATTTGTTCCGGAAGGTACTTCAGATAAGAAAATAAATATGATCAAATCGCATAATGCTAAGGTAAACATTGTAGAGGGGAATCGTGACCATTGTGCAGATGTTTGCCGCGAGAAGGTAAAAAAGGAACGGGTGTATTATGCAAACCATGTTTATAACCCATTCTTTTATGAAGGAACGAAGACTTATATATATGAAACTTACGAGCAATTAAAACGAATTCCTAAAAATATTTTTATCCCATTAGGCAATGGCACGTTATTTATTGGTATTGTAAAAGCTTTGGAAGAACTCTTAGAGAGTGGCGCAATCGACGAAATGCCACAGCTGATTGCTGTACAGAGTGAAAAGTGTAATCCTTTTATTGTGGCAGTTGAAAACAATAAAAAGGAACCAGCAATTGTAAATGTTTTACCAACTATGGCGGAAGGGATTTCTATTGGAGTTCCTATGCGAGGGAAAGAGATCTTGGAGTACATTTACAAATATAATATAAAGATGATTTCGGCGCCGGAAAATCGTATTTTAGAAGCTAGAAAGGTGCTTGCAGCCAAAGGAATTTACTGTGAACATACAACGGCGGCTATATTTACAGCCTACTGGCATTATTGTGATCTCTTTGGAAAAACTTCCGATTGTTTGATTTCTATGTGCGGAGCAGGCTTGAAATCAGATCACTAAAATGTTTAAATTAACAATAAGGTATGACAATAAAGGACTGTACCATATATTATATCTTCGAAGCAAATTGCATTGACCACAATTAACTAGACATATTTTATCGGGTTATGTAAAAATAATAGGGAAATAGACGAAAGTTATCCTATTAATGGAGTTTTGTAAATAACAAAAAATATGAGAGATAGTTATTAAATGAGCTAGGTCAATATTAATAAAGGTAAGGTGTAGATATAATGTTGAAAGTTGATACTAAAGTGGAGGATAAAACAATAAAACAAAAGGAAATAGCATCATCAAAATTATCTTGTCAGGAACAAGTTGTATTAGAGGAACATGAACGTTTATCGCCACATTTGTTATTTGAAATTATTAGGCGTGATGGTGATGAGGAATTAGCAAGACCTGCTAGAGCGTTGCTTTTTTCCGGTTTTATAGCAGGAATTATAATATCATTTTCATTTTTATTTAAGGCGGTATTAACTATATATTTGCCGGATCAACCTTGGAGTAATCTTATTACCAGTATAGGTTATACAACTGGCTTCATTCTTGTTATTTTAGGCAGAATGCAGCTTTTTACAGAAAATACAATAACGACAATAATCCCATTATTTAAAGAGTTTTCAGGAGTTAAGTTTTTGAACATAATGCGGTTATGGGGTTTGGTGCTTTTGGCGAATCTAATAGGAACATTTTTGGCGGCGATATTTTTATCAATGCCAACCTTCGTAACCCCGGAGCTCGCGACTGCTTTGCATGGTATTGCAAGTCATGCAGCAGCTATGACTCCTATGGAAAATATAGTAAAAGGAATCCCTGCTGGAATTCTTATAGCCGCTATTGTCTGGATGATGCCGCTATCAAGAAGTTTTAGCTTATTTTTGATTTTATTTTTTACTTATTTTATTTCTTTAGGAAGCTTTGCTCATGTGGTTGTTGGTTCAGGCGAGCTAGCTTATGAAGTAATAAACGGTGGAGCCGGCTTGTATGATTACTTTGTTCGCTTTCTTATTCCTACGGGTTTTGGCAATATTCTAGGTGGTACACTTGTATTTACATTACTTATTTATGCTCAGGTAAGCACAGAGTTGAGAGATGGCGTGGATGAGTCTTGCAGAATTAAATAATAAAATAAAATCGTCGATGTTTATTCATCTACATTGTCAGACCTTGTTGTAAAATAAAATCGTCGCTATTTACTCATCTACATTGTCAGACCTTGCGGTTTTGCAATAGGATGTACAGTTTGTACTATCCTATTACAAAATCCTCGGTCTTTCGCGTATCTGGGCAAATAGCGGCGATTTTGGAGTCTATGAAATAATAATAATATTAAATTCAAACTGCATAGCGCGACAAAATAGATGATTCTGGTTGTCGCATTGGACTTTAAATATTGTGGTAAAAAAAATCATAGGAAGTTGGTTACACTTATTGGTTTCAGAGGGAACAAATCGCAGTGATTTTAGTGTTGTTGAGAATAAAGACAGAAAAATAAATAAGTATTTAGAATGAGGTGCAAAATGAACCTAAAGATAAAAGAGAGAGTACATGAATTGTATTGGAAACATGATATTAATTGTGCAAGAACAATGCTCATCTGCTTATGTGAATTGTTTGATATTGATATTGAAAAGCAAACCTTAAACTCCGCAATAGGGTTGCATGGGGCAGGCGGATTTAGAGCACAATGCGGCTTAGTTGAAGGTGCTTTAATGTTTATTGGTATTTATTTTAGTGACAAAGGAAAAACAGAAGCTAATATTGCTTCAATCTGTTATCAATATGCGGATGAGTTCACTCAAAGATTTGGTTCATTGAAATGTTATGACTTACGTCCGAATGGTTTCAGCGAAAATGACCCACCACATGCATGCGAAGAAATAACCGGAGTAGCTATTGAATTTACCAAAGAGTTTATTAAAAAAGTATAATACTGTGTACTATACAAGTAAGAAATCCTCGGTCCTTCGCGTATATGGGTAAATTACGGTGATTTTAGTGTTGTGGTATAATAAAAAGCATGAATAAAGGGATGTTATAGTGTGTTTTAACGTACTGCAAACCGTACTGATTGTCTGTGTGCTGATGGAGGTTGTGGTTACATTGGTATTCCTTAGCGTAACTGAAAAAGTATCATTATTAAGCAGAGGGAGAGACACATATGAATTTCAAGTTATTACCTGTTAGTCAAGAAGATTTGATAGATTACAAAAAGGATATGCAAGAGGCTTTCCAAAAAGGAACAGCAGCGCAGTTTTCTGATTTGCATACAGAGATACTTCCGGAAAAGGACATTGACATTTCTTTATCAAAAACAGGGGCATTTGCTTACAAAGCACTTGCTGATGGTGAAATGGTCGGTGGTGCAATCGTTATAATTGACGAAGAAACACAACACAACCATCTTGATTTTCTCTATGTAAAATACGGAACGCAGAGCCGTGGTATAGGGCAGGCCATTTGGCAAGAAATTGAAAAGCTACACCCTGAAACACGGGTTTGGGAAACATTTACCCCATATTTTGAAAAGCGCAATATCCATTTTTATGTGAATTGTTGTGGCTTTCATATAGTGGAATTCTTTAATCCCCAGCACAAAGAACCTCATACACCTGAAGATATGGTAGGCGGAGATTATTTCTTTCGTTTTGAAAAGAAAATGAAGTAATACAAAAGAGAGGGGGCTCTTTTGACGCAGATATTTACTCATATAAAAGAAAATCGTCGCTATTTGCTCATCTACTTTGTCAGACCTATTGTAAAAGAAAATCGTCGCTATTCACTCATCTACTTTGTCAGACCTTGCGGTTTTGCAATAGGATGTACAGTTTGTACTATCCTATTACAAAATCCTCGGTCTTTCGCGTATCTGAGCAAATAGCGGCGATTTTTGGGTTGTTGGAAATAAAAACAAAAAAAGCACTTTTATTTAACTGGCTATGTTTAAATATGATAGAATAAAGTTAAAAAATAGAATGGAGGGGGATTTTTGAAAGAAGAAGAAAATGAGAGGGGTATAAATGGTTAAGCACAATATGAGGGTATATTGAGAAATATATACTTATTAAGGTCATAAATGGGTTTCGACAAACAGAAATATCACTGTTAATTGATAAATATACTGGTTTGTCAAACAATAACTGCATTAAAAGTATTGCTGTTTGGATTAAAAAATAATTAAAAAATAAAGGAGTTATGAAATGAATAGGAAATGGGTGGTTATCGTTGCTTTGCTTGGGTGTTTTTTTTGTTTTTCAGTTGCGAGTGCTGCAACGTGGCAATGGATGGGATCCACAGACACGTCAGGCTATTATGTGGATATTTCTAGTTTGAAAATGTCCAACACTTATTCAGGAGATAAAATGGTGGAAGGTTGGTTTAAGGTAGAATATGTTCCACCAAAAGAATTGGATAATGGCATGGCGGTTACGGCTATAAAAAAAATTAAATATTCAATATCTCCGTCTATTAGTGGAAAAATAGAGTGTAACGTTAATCAAATAATATACTACAATGCTGATGATAAACCTATATATGATAGTCAAACACGTATATACCCTGGGAGTGATTTTAGCCCGCGATCTGAAAATGAGCTTTGTTTTGCGGCGTTAGTTGATTATAAATTGGGAACTGGGCAATTGTGGTTAGAAAAGTTAAACTCGAATAATCGATGGCTATATGCTACTGGTTCTCGTGACAATATGTTTGACGTCTGGATTGATCAATACTCTTTTAGAGCAAGTTACTCGGGAAAAACAGCTTTATTATATGTTTTCAGCTATAAAAAAGAGACTGGTCAAACGAAAAAAGAAATGAAATATGCTGATGTCACTAATAAAATGCTAGATTATAAGGAAGTCATACCAGATACCGTTGGAGAAGGTATTTTGGATAAGGTTGGTTATTTAATAGTAACTCCAACGCCGGAAATGGTAGCTTGGCAACAGGCGTTAGAACGCTTTAGAATGAGTGTAAATAATTTATAACAACTAAAAACTGTAGAGCAAGTTGTAAAAAATGTGCTATTTGCTAAAAAAATTCATATACTTTGAGATGAATTGTTAACGACACCTCTTTGATAACTGTCCGAGAATGCAAGCATAAGAGAGGCATTATTGGATAAAGAGAAGCACTAGGTTGTTGTATTTATGTCTAGTGGGAGCAATAAGGATGTGGTAAAGTTTATGAATCAGGAGATACCTAATCCCAGAAATTTGTGAGTTGGCTGGGTTAACTTAAAAATAGCTATTTTGCTGGAATGTATCTAGTGAAAAAAATGGCTTATGATCAAGAGAAAGCAACAATTCTACTTCAAAATAACACAAAAGGATAGCGAGACTAAATGAATTATATTACAGATATAACAAGGCGTGATATTTTAGACTTATTTCGAAATGGAATAGAAATAAATGATGTTTTTGAAAAAAAGAGATTTCATTATCATTATTTTGGTAGGCTCAGCGAAATAGATTTCCTTAAAAGACTATATGATTTAGAAAAACTGCCAAGTTATGATTCTAGATTTGATAATGCGGAAAGCGATATTTGGCAGCATACTGAAAACAATGATGACTATTCATATTGTTGGGTATTTGAAGATGAGAGATTTCAATTACAAAGCGGCAGTGATGAAATATATTTAAAGTTCATCTGCGAAATATTTCATCCTATGGTAAGGGATGACAGTGGCGTATGGAAAGAGCTCTTAGAAGAAATTAATAAATTGTTGCAAAATGATAGATATGAGATTTATCCTGCAAAAAAAATATCTAACCGTGATGTTTACGGGTGGCGGGTATTTAAATTAGAGGAAAATAAGTTATTTATTCCATATTCTCAGCGAAATATGGTGGAGATAAAAAATAAAAAAATAATATGTTCTATAAATAGAAGAGCAAGAAATCAGATATACCAGCTTTTAGAAAGATATAACATATCATACCAAAAAACAGATGAAACAGGGTGGAATTATAATGCTACGGTAGCTGACGATGTATTTGAAGATTTAAAGCAGTTTTACACGCCAAAGTGTTATAACGACAAAAAAGAATATATCGAAACTAGGGATTTGCACGATTTCATACTTTTCAACTCTCCCTTTTATGTGATGGATGCAATAGAGATTTTTGCAAAAAACAATGCTTGTGCTGATTTTGAAGTTAAAATTAACGCAATATTAAAATTGAATAAAATTGCTTTCAAATTTGACAATGGGAAAATAGTAAATATATTTGATAGTCAGATAAATAAAAACTCATTAATACCTATTCAGGAAACTGGATTAAAAGAATTGTTGCAAGATGCTGCAAAGTATTACGAGGAAGGCAATATCCATATTGCAGTTGAAAAACTTTGGGATGCGCTTGAGAGATTAAAAACTTACTATGCACCAACTTTAGATAAAAGGGAGTCTATAAATAAGATTATTGAAGATATGAGCAGCACACAACAACCATTTGAAGCTTTATTTGACAAAGAATTTCATGCCCTTACGACTATTGGTAATGATTTTAGAATTCGACACCATGAGGTTACGAAAATTGATATTAAAGATGAAAGACACTATGAATATTTCTACAAAAGGTGTTTATCACTTATATCTACGGCAATTAAGTATTTGAATTGCAGAAATTAGCCTTTCTAAAATTTACTAGGAGGGGAAAATACACTTCTGTAAATGGTAAAATAGACTACACAGATTTCTGCTAATGACTACAAATATATCTGCCAAGGACTATAGTGCTTTTCGCCACAAAGAGAACAGCTTTAAGACAGAAAATGAGCACTTCTTTTTTAAACTGATAGAATTAAGACAGTTGAACGAAGGCGAAATATGAAAGCATATAATGCGGGAGGGACGTTTTACAGTGCGTTAAAATACTGGACACTATCCTAAATATTTAAGAGTATTTTTAAAAATTTTCTAAGCGATATTCAACCTGTTCTATATTACCTAGCTTTTCCTTATATCTATAATCAGTATAGTCTCGAGATTTGAATCAATGAATAGAAAAAAATAAAATCGCCAATATTTACTAATCTGTTATATCGGATTTGAGTAAGGATTGGTGATTTTTTGCATTTTTGAAAATAATTAGAAAATATGTATTTTTAGTGAACTGGGTATGTTTAAATATGATAAAATGAAAAATAATATTAGTTGGGAAATCTGCTATATGAGAATCGGGGAAGATTATAATGAAAAGTAGTATGCAAGAAAAATATGAAAAGGAATTTAAAAGATATTTTTCAGAAGTTGAATTTAGGACTAAAATTTATAATAAAGCTAGACAGGATACAGATCCCTATATGGCAAGCAACTTTAATGTTTTTGACTATATAGCTCCTAATGAAAATAAACTTTCGGACATTTTCGCAGATTTACTGAATCCAAGAGGGAAACATGGGCAAGGTGGAATATTTTTAAAGATTTTTTTAAAACAAATACATCATGAGAAAGAAGAAAATTTAGATTATTGCCAGGTTGTGCGGGAAAGTCAAACTACGTGGATAAGTAACAATAGGCGCAGAATAGATATACTTTTGCGATTCAAAGAGGGATTTGTTGTAGCAATTGAAAATAAACCATGGAGTACGGAACAAGAAAATCAATTACAAGATTATCATGAGCATTTGATAAAAAAATATAAAAAGGATAACTGCCTTGTATATATGTCAGGTAATGGTGTTACTCCAACTAGCATAGAACCCAAAAAGCAAAGAATATTGCAGCGAGATAGAGAATTTGAAGTTTTAAATTATGCGAGTGGTGTGGTTGCCTGGCTGGAGGAAGGGTACAAGGAGTGTCAGGCAGAAAAGATACGGTATTTTTTACGAGATTTAATAGTATATATAAAGAAAAATTTTGATAGTGTGGATGAAAGCGGGGAAAATTGTGCTGAGTGATATTGAAAGTGATAAGAAGGAATTTATTGCGGAACATGCTTTGCAGAACAAAGAAAATTTGCTACTTTCCTTAGATATCTATAATTCATTTGAAGAGGTAATGAATCAGCTTGTAAGTAGTTTTTTAAAAGAGTTAAAGAAACAATTATTAGAAAGTTTAGGTAATGAATGGGAAATAGAAGTACCTTTTGAAAATAACAATGTATTTGGAAGAGCAAAGGTTAGATTGCACATATGGAAAAAGCTATGGAAAGGAAAGCATTTCATTGCTTTTAGTAATGATAAAACGAAATTGAGCGATTTCAACTTCTTCGTTTGGCGAGAAGCTAAAACACCTATTAAGGGAATTACAGAAACACTAAACACAAAGTTTATCAAGGGGTGTAAATATGGTGAAGATATTGATTGGTATGTAATGGCCGATAAGAAATATATTAATTGGTTAGATGAGGATACAATCTCTCTGCTATATGATAAAAAAGAAATGTTGGACTATTTTAAAGACAAACTCTTAAAAATAGCTAAGATTGTTGAACCTATTATTGATAAAAAATTTAAGCAGTGAAAATGAAATTTGAAATAAGCGACTTACAATAAATTTTCACATAGGAGGGGTTAGAGTTTGAAGAATTGGGGAAAATAGAAAAAATAGATGATTTACGTAGGCGAAAGGGACGGTTCTTTCTGTATCAATTATTTGAGAATTATAGAAATTCTATCTTTATTTATACCAGTAATTATCGATAATTTTCTTATCGACAAGCATGTCCTTTCAGGCAATTCTCTTAGCCTTTTCAATTTCGCTACCCCTCAAAACTCCTTTTTAGGCATAAGAACGCCCATCTAACCTCAATTGTGGTTACTATTTTTTGTGTTATTGTTTTCAAGCGTTTGATACAAAAAGAACCGTCCCCTTCGTATGTATTTTTTTAATTTGCAAGATAAGGAATATTGTGATTTTGTAATCAGACAATTATATGGGGAGAAAGGAGAGGCGATTAAATCATCAATCGCCAGATATTTGCCACCGGAAATACTTAGAGAGGACCCAGAGGACAAAAAGGAATAGGCGGCAGAAGTAAAATACAAGACACTGTTTTTTCATATTGCTTATGCCCATGTGTAATAAAATTAACGAGATATTTGATGTTTGGGGGCAGAATTTTAGCTATGTCTAATAGAGACGATTTCACACAAAAAACGAAAGATGAACTTGCAAAGCGCGTTGCATGGCTATGTTCAAATCCTAATTGCCGACGAGCCACAATCGGTGCAAAGACCGGTAGCGAAGGTGCTATCATTACTGGGATAGCGGCACATATTACTGCTGCTGCTCCCGGTGGTCCCAGATATGATTCCGCACTTAGGCCAGACCAGAGAAAAAATACTACTAATGGTATTTGGCTCTGTAGCAATTGCTAAATTCTCATAGATCGTGATGAAGACGCATTTCCTGTTTCGCTACTTAATCAGTGGAAACAAAAGGCTGAGAGAGAAGCTTTTGCTGCGATTGCAGGGAAACACATTGATACTGAGCTAGTAAGGAAGCTCCCTTTTGAGATTGATGACAAAGATCTTGAAAAAATCAGAAGTCTTTCATTACTACAAAATGAAGATATTGAGAAAGTGACAGTGCGACTGCATAAAGCAGCTAAAATAGATATTGAGACTTTCAAGAACGAACGTGGTTGGCCGAAACACCTAGTGCCTATTAATATGACTTCGGAGGATGCTAGCGGCGTTCAAATATTTAGCCTCGCAGGCGTCGCGGCTGCAATGGAAATTGTCAATGAAATTTCCATTGTTGCAGCACCAGGGCTTGGGAAAACGACAACAATGGTACAGCTTGCAGATACTATTCTCGTATCAGAAGGCGCGATAGCTGTTGTCATTCAGCTCGCAGAATGGTCAATGCAATCAGATACCTTTTTTAGAATGCTTACCCAGAGGAATGCCTTTCGTGATTGCCGTGAACAGCACTTTATGCTGCTTGCATGCCACGGGCGGCTGCAGCTGATGTTAGATGGTTGGAACGAACTTGATTATGGAGCAAAGCTTCGTGTTAGTAGCCAAATAAAAACTCTCCGACGTGAATTCCCTCATATCAAGATAGCTATTAGTACAAGACCCCAAGTAGAGGATTTGCCGATTGATGGACCCAAACTTGAACTTAAAACACTTTCTGATGAACAGCAGAAGGAGATTGCTCGTGTATTGCTTGGAAACAATGGCATAACATTATTAGAGCAAGCATGGCAAACGGATGGGGTGAGCGAGTTAGTATCGATTCCCCTTTATCTGAATTGGTTGCTTTCCTATGCGACCATTGGGAAAATGCCAACTACTAAAGAAGAGGTAATAAGTCGTTTTGTCGCAGAATATGAGAGGGCACAGGAAAGGGCTTTAATTTTAAGGCAAAAGCTTTTTGGTTGCCATCAGGAAATTCTTACAGGATTGGCTTCAAATGCCACCAGTATTTTCAATACCGTAATTCGGGAGGATATGGCACGTGCCGTAATTAGTCAGATTGAAAATGATTTAGTAACAGGAGGGCAGATAATAAATCGACCGGAGCCACAGGATGTTCTTGATACGCTAGTAAATCAGCATTTGTTGGTTAGGTCAGGTGGAAGTGGCGGAATCTCCTTCCAACACCAGCAAATCCAAGAATGGTATGCTTCTTTTGATGTCGAGAAATTGATGCTAGCAGCAGAAGCAGGTGATATGGAAGCAGTAAAACAACTGAGCTTCAATGTTCTTAATTTGCGATTATGGGAGGAGCCAATTCTTTTTGCGTGTGAAAGATTATCTAATCGTGATCAAAGTGGTGTTAAAGCGGTTTCTGCCGCAATTTTACAGTCTATTTCGATCGATCCTATGCTTGCCGCAGAAATGATTTATAGATCATCGACGGCCATCTGGGACATTGTTCAAGATGAGATTAGGTTGTTCGCTTTACGTTGGCATAAACCAGGTAAAGTGGATCGTGCAATTGGTTTTATGATTACTACTGGGCGTCCGGAATTCGCGGAACAAATTTGGCCATTAGTAACCCATCCTGATAACCAAATACATTTAAAAGCTCTTCGCGCCGCTCGGCAATTTCGAACGAACGTATTGGGCGCTAGTATCCAAGAACGGCTGGTCACTGTACCTGAAGAAGTGCGTGAAAGTGTCTTGGCAGAAATTGCTATGGAGAGTGGCCTTGATGGAATAAATCTTGCTACAAATCTTGCTAAGTCAGAAACAAGTACCAAAGTACAATTTGCGGTGATTGAGTCTCTTTTGTTTCGACGTGCAGAGCGGTTTGCCATTGCTATTATCAAAGCCGCGAAGGAAGACATTTGGCAGATGCTCGCCTGTAGTAATTATGCGAATGAAATTACTGACGCCGAATTTGCGGAACGATGGAAAAAAGAACACCTAACATATATTACAGAACAAACCAATATATTAAGAAAACTGAGTTTGCTTCTTAATAATGATGAAGTCAGTCCTTATATTGGAAAGCAAGTTGAAGATCTCATAGTATCTGATGAATTCCCAATAGATGATACTAACGTCTATTGGACGTTAGTAAAGGCAAAGGACCAATACCTTCAAGAAATCAAAAGGGGAATTCTGCGCCGTATTGAGAATGGAAGCAAAACTCCTTACGGATCGATTGACTTATTAAAGGACTCAGGAGTTATCGAAGAAGGGGCTATTATTGACATGATTGTTAATACTGACCAAGAAAATCGTTTCGCAGACGAGGCGACTGTGATAGCTGGCCCAAAGACGGTAAGTATTCTCATCGAAAAATTGCTTAAGCTTGATAAAAAGATCCAGGAAATGAATGGACCAATCGAAGAGAGCACGAGAAGCGAATACTGGCGTTTAATTGACCGTATTAGTCACAGTCAGCCTGTATCAATCCTGACAGCACTACAGTCGTATAGTAACATCAATGAGCTGCATGTTATTGTACTTTTAGCAGATATTCTGGCACGACATGCTCAAAAGAACGAAGCAGAATTATTAAATACGGATGAAGGACTTCAAGAATTTCTTGTTAAGATTGTTAATCAATGGATTGATGTACTGAAATCGCTACATGCAAGCCGTAAACAACTTTGGCCAGTTGTTCGAGTAATATCACTTTTCCCAAAGCCAGAGTTTTTTGAAGGATTACACAGTTTTCTGCTGGAAGATCTTTCGCAATGGAAACGGGCAAAGCAGGAATTTGCTACAAACCAAAGAAGTCAACAGGCGGTTCAAGAGGCTACTGTTTCTTACACTAACAGTTACAAAGATGCTTTTTCAGCTATCGGCGGAGATAAGGTAATTCAATTGATGATGCAATACCTATCCGATCTTGACTTTGGTACCGATGCAGCGTATGTGCTTAAAATTATCTGGGACAAACAACAAGGTTCTTACGAGAAGAAAGCTTCTAAAACATGGCCAGATTTCGCCGAAGTAGCTGCCAGCAATATGCGGCGGCGCCAGCAAGAGTTTGGAATCTGTGAACCACTATCACCATTTGCGGAATCAATTTTTTCTGCTATACATGATATCTATTCAGCCAACTGTGGCGATAAAGAATGTCGACATGTTTTAAAACTTGCCAAGATAGCATTAAGTATGCCTCATGGTGATAAGGGTTCCATTGTTTTTGACCTTTTGCATGAAGTACCATTGCTGTTATCAGAGAAGATTGAGCTTTTAAAAGCGCTAGTTAGTGCGGGATACAAAATAGAATCCGATATGTGTATACAAGGGATTAAAGAGTTATTAGAAGATGCTAAGAAAAAACCATGGTTGCTGGATGAGCAACATAATAAACTTGTAGAATGGATGCAACTATTACCTTTTTCCGATCGGCCAGAGGCCTTGAAGGAAGCGTTATATTTAGGGAAAGAACATCTTAAAGAGCTTCACAGGTTCCGGGACTTATTATCTGCACTTGCTTATGCCCCTAACATTCAGGCAGAGTTAGACTTGTTTAAATTGGCGGAGGGTGACCCGCGATTTTATAAAAGTTATGACTGGCTGAATGCAGTAGTTTTACGCGATACGGCTTCAGCAGTTACAAGGGTTCTTGAATTAATCTGTAGCGGTAAGGTGGACGGAAACCAGCAGGGATTGCTTTCAGAAAGTATAACAGCTTTAGTTGCTCGCCATTCTGATGTATATCACAATTTATTAAAGCGTTATGGGCAACTCTCTACGATAGCCAAGGCCCAAATAAAGCCATTAATCGCAAAGATTGCAAATGAAGAAGGGTTATTGGTATTAGTACAGAACTATGGTGAGGAAGGCCTTGAATTTGATTGGGTGTTGGAAGAAATGATAAATGAAATAGCTATGGGTAAAAAAACATTATCGAATGTTTATGAATACTATTGTATTGATGTGTCAGGTCTGCGGAAAAAACTCTTTGAAATAGTTAATGAAGATGGGGTTGCTGCTAATGTTGCAGCAGCGTGTTTGGAGAAAATTGATGAACTGCGCGATAAATATGGAAGTGTTGATAGCGAACCGCGTCATCCGGATATTGAGTCTGGGCATACTTGGCCACTTGTTATGCAGGGGGATTAGTTGATGTTGTCACAAAGATACGGTCAACAGTGCGTTAAAATACAGGATACTGTCCCTAAATATTTTAGAGCATTAAAAAAATATCTAAGCGGTATTCAACCGAGGCCATATTACCTAGTTTCTCCTTATATCTATAATCAGTATAGTATTTGAGATTTGAATAAATTGATATAAAAAAAATAAATCGCCAATATTCGCTCATCTGTTTTGGCAGATTCAAGTAAGTATTTGCGTTTTTTTATGCTTGTGGAATAGGGAAGCTTTTTTGCGAACTGTTTGTGTTTACACATGTTATAATAAAATTTAAAGATTAAAGCCTTTTGAAAAATACTGGTGAAAGGAGAAAGAAAACAAGAGATTTATAAAGGATTAATAAGTGCAGTGGATTGAAGATTTAATAAGGTGATTTTAAATAGGGATATATAATGGAAAGTTGCAAAAAAGGGAATTCAAAATTACCCTGAAGACCTACCGCAGTGCTTATGACTATCAATGCTTAACTAATTTTTTGTTAAAAAGACAGCTCATGGGGTCAGATTATTAGAAGGCAATGCTAGTAAAAAAGAACTTTATAATATGAAACCTGTAGAATTGCGAGGAGATATAAGTGTATAGACATCAGGAAGAGAGAGCAGTTGAATCAATTTGCTATGACCAAGTACATATTGACAAGGTTGTTGATGTAATAAAAATAAGATTCTCAGAGTATTTCAATGATTTTATAACTTTAGGGGCTGGCTCTTGTGTATCAGAAAAAAAATCCAGAAGATTGCAACTAATCTTGGTATAGAAGATATTATGGGAAAGAAAAGCTTGGACTTTTCAACGAAATTAACGGATATTATCACTGAATCTTTAGATAATTTTGAAAAGGACAGAGCAAAGTATAAAGATATTTTTGATAAAGAAAAACTTGAAGAATACGAGGATGATCCACAGTCTTTTAAGTCTACGGTTCTCAAAAATGAGTGTCCCATTATTCATTCCACACTACATAACAAAAGGGCAAAAGAGCTTGATAAATACAGATATGAATTTAGTATTTCTGATCCAAATGACTTATTAATTGTGGTGAAAAAACTGTGCTGTTTTTCAGAAGAATACTATAATAATTTTTATAATAAAGATTCATATGATGCCATTGACAATTACAAAAAACTGAAATTTAGTGAATTGGATACTGATGATTATACGGTATATGGAGTTATTGGAGGAGGAATTAAGAGCCAGATGTTGTATAAGGTTTACCCATCAGTTTTTCCAAATAGAAGCAGAGGCGCAATGTGGGCACTTTGGTATCTTGCAGACAAGGAATCCTTAGATTGCAAAAAGAATTCTGAATTTTTAATGATTGATGTTGAAAAAAGTATTACTCAACAGAATTATTTCTACCCATATGAACTTTTTGCTTTTTATGCTCATCAGATATTTCAGATGCTAAAACAAAAAGCAGAGGCAAATAATGTTTATATTGATCTTGAATATAGATATGTAATCGTTGATGCATTCATGTCTTTTATTGCAAAACAACATGAGGAGGAAATATCTTTATTAAAACAGCAGATTAAGGATGGAGGTTATGGATATGCTTGATCTTGATGTAGTTTTGAATGAATATTTCCCTAAACTTTCGGAGCAATTTAAAGAAAAGAATTTTTCAATAAAAGATTCCCAGAAGAAAGCAATTATAAATATTTTGGAAAAAGGTAATACTCTCTGTATAATGCCAACTGGAGGTGGAAAGTCTCTGATATATTGGATGTCAGGGGTTTTGTTAGGAGGGATTACCATTGTAATTTCTCCTTTGATAGCACTGATTGATGAACAGGCTGAGAAAATTAGGGAACAAGGCTTTGACGTGCTTACAATTCATGGTGGTATGAGTTCAGAGAAGCAGGCTAAAGACCTAATAGATTTCGCAAACGGAATAATTAATCCTACATTCATATTTGTAAGCCCAGAAAAGATAGCTACAGATGGATTGTTTGAATATTGCATTAAGGTTAGAAAGAGTGAAATTAAAATGCTCGCAATTGATGAGGTTCATTGTGTAAGTCAATGGGGGACAAGTTTTAGACCATTTTATAAGAGAATACCAGATTTTTTGAAGTGTGTGTATAAAACGACAGAGCATAATCCAAAAATCCTAGCATTGACGGCAACGTTAAATCCAAAAGAGATTGGTGATATTTGCGGGGAATTCAATATAGAAAAGTCCAATATAATTAGGGATAACATGCTGATGAGGTCAGAGATATCCCTTAAAGTGCTTAAGTTCAACAACGAAAATGACAAAGAAGATAAATTGTGGGATTTAATAGAGATACATAAGAATGAAAAAATTTTGATTTATGTGTATAGAAAAGTCAGTGAACGTGGTGTTGAAAAGCTTTCCAACAAAGCAAATGAAAAAGGTTATAAGTCGATTTTTTTCCACGGGGACATGGCAGCTGGCGAAAGGGGAAAAATTATTGACAGATATAAGCGGAATGAGATAAATATAATATTTGCGACAAATGCTTTTGGAATGGGAATTGATATACCTGATATTCGAGTAGTGATACATTTTATGATACCTGAGTCGGTTGAGCAATATTATCAGGAAATTGGTCGAGCCGCCCGCGATGGTATTGTAGCAAATGCATATTTGCTTTACACCAATAAGAATATTACTGTTAAAAGGAGATATTTTATTGATGGTTCGTTCCCGAAACCTGAAATGTTAATTGCTACATATAAGAAAATTGCAAGACAAGGGGTAGGTTTGCATACATTACCATATTTTGAAGATGAAGAGGTACAAATGTGCCTTCCGTATTATTTATCATGCGGGGTGCTTTATATTAGATGTAAAGGATTTTCAGACCTAAAAAACATTGAAAATATTAATGATGAGGAATTGCTTGCTATAGTTGCATCAACAAAAACAAAGAATTTGATTTCAACAGTAAAAAAAACGCATATTAATATACAAGCAATAGTAACAAAAGTTTATGATAGTGTTGTAAATGCTAAAGCTACAATTACAAAACCGCTTGACAAGAGACTTATTATTGATGTGATAGAGCAGGAAATAACATATAATAAAATGCTTGTAATTAAGCAAGAGATTAATGAAAAATGTGCATATAAACATGAATTGCTTGATTATTTGGTTTTCCTAATTGAGGAAACTAAATCATCAAATGAACTTCACCAGGAGATTGCTAAATATCTTGGCGTTGATAAACATATGCTTAACAGAATTTATTCAACACAAAAGGGTGATAAAGTTAGAAGTAAGTCTGAGGTTATTATTGCGAACATGCTTGAACATAATAAAATAAAATATAATTATGAAAAAAAGCTTGAATATAAAAACGGCCATTGGATTGAACCGGATTTTACTATTTTATTGTCTGATGGTAATGAAATATACTGGGAACATTTGGGAATGCTTGGAGTTCAGAGCTATGATAATAGGTGGCTTGAAAAACAGGCAATATACGAAAAATATTTTTCTAATAAACTTGTGGTTACCTATGAAGGAGCAAACATTACGAATAACGCATTAGATATTATTGATAAAATAAAAAACAATAAAATTGGTAATAAATAATTAGAATTAATTGTCAAGTGCAAAATATAAAGGGGACGTTTTTTGTGTTTTAAAAATAATTAGAGAATATGTATTTTTAGTGAACCTGGTATGTTTAAATATTGGATAATAAAGTTGAAAATTTATAATAGTTGTGAAATAGGACAAAGCGGCACGGTCCTTTATTCTCACAAAACGCTAATTAATATGTAAAAGTTGAACTATGTTTCTAATCTATAAATAAAGTGGGAGCGTAAATAATGCTGTGGTCTACCATTTAAACAAACGGTGGTAGAACCTTTAACAAATGCTGTGGTTGACCTCTCCCATATTCTGT
>Ga0183101_1000360_pt5 | contig 25645 bp, 26 predicted proteins | sample Biomet3_FD_127790 | JGI IMG/M metagenome (GOLD analysis project Ga0183101, IMG submission 127790) | Microbial communities from bioreactor (seeded with sewage sludge) at LBNL, California, USA - Biofuel metagenome 3 | ecosystem: Engineered > Bioreactor > Anaerobic > Unclassified ...
GCATTTTTGTGAAAAAAGAAGGAAAGGAGCACATGAGAGATCTCTTCACGTATTTTCATGCTAAACGGACATGATATTCTTCGAATAACAGGAACAAACAAATGAAAGTACTTTTCACTTTACCCTTTTTTGACTATCGATTTCGTCAGTAACTTGGGTAGTAAGGTTGTCCTAATTTTGGTTTTTCAAACCATCGCTAAACTAATCAGTGAATTGTCATGGAAGACTTAAATTTGATAAGGAGCAGAAAAATCAAAAGGAGCATTGGAAGCCAGTTTTGTTCTGTACTTTCATGCTAAACGAACATAAAATTCATTGAATAACATGCACAAAATTATGAAAGTTATTTCAAGTACCTTCATGCCAAATTACAGGCTTGATAGAGCATTTGAGATGTCAATTAGATTTACTTTGATTTATTCAGTAAAACCTATCTTCTGCATCATTTCTGGATATCGAAATAAAGCCATTCCTGTTTTCATTTTTCGAAAGTTCAATTTCTCATAAAACGGTTCTTTTCCAGGCGAAGCATATAATATAAAATTACATTGCGGAAGTGAGTTCAAAATGTGTTCAACAATTAGACTGCCTATTTTTTTACCTTGATACTCAGGCAGTACTGCTACATCATAAATTGCAGCTTGAGATATTCCATCTGAAATTGCACGCCCAAAACCAATTAGTTTCTCGTTATCAAAAACAAATATAACAGTATGACTATTTTCAAAGCACCTCTTATGCACATCTCCTTCAAAAGATGCCATATTAACTTTTTTTAATATTTCAGATACACGATTCCAGTCAATATTTAAGCAATCATATTGAGTTTTCAGGTTCATTCTACTCCTCAAATAATGGGTATATAGTATAAGCAAATACAAATTATAAATTTCGGGGCATATTTCAAATCCTGGTCGTGAATTAGTAGATGGTTGATATTTTGTGTTTGAGTATTTTTGCTCATTCACATCTGTTTTCTAAGCTTACCTGCTTACAGAAAACTGAAGCATACACAAAGCAGAAAATGAGAGCGAAAAGCGAATGTGTGGGTACTCTGGAAAATATCAACTGATTATTGAGGGACTACCGTACTTTTTAATCTCTCTGTTTTATTCCTTTCGAGCTACTTTTCCCTTTTTTACGTTATTTTTCTAATTTCACTTTCAATTTTTTATAATTATGTTTTATTTTCCTTTTTTGTTATTCTTCTTTTTTCACATTCAGTTTTCCTATATTATGTTTGATTTTTCCTCCTTTCTGTTATTCTTCTATTTTCGTTCCTTTTTTGTTCCTTTTTCGTTCTTTCCTTTTGTCATTCTTCTTTTCTGGTTCTGACTTTTTGTGTTATTAATCTTAAAAACATGTAAACCTCAAAAATTTTATATAGTCTCGGGCCTGATTTTGTAGTACAAAATTACGGGGGTAATGGTTAATTGAATAAGTTACGTCAGGCAGATCCAGAAGTTAGGGAGGATTTGCAGGGAAGAATTGAGGTTTTCGATCAGAGCATAAGAAGTTTTGAAAAACGACTCCGTGCAGTTGAGAGACGTCTTTCTATGGGAGCTTCTCCTGAACTGCAAACTGGCAGAGTTTTCTCAGGAAATTTCTCAGGACTTTTTCCGGGGGAAAATGCAGGAAGCATCGCTACACACTCCCCAATTTATCCACAGGTACCGTCGGTTTCTCCTGAAGCTTCTATTCGCGGAAATTCTTTTTTTTCGGATATAGTTCCTTCAGTTTCGGAAGGGAATATTTCAAATTTTGAATTCAGTGCAGTACTTCCTTCAGGCGGACCTTCGAATATTTCTACGTTTTCTGGGGAAAATTCCTCTGAGATGTCCAGAGCCGATTATAAAATCAAGAGTATAAATGAGGTTTTTTCAAACCTATCCGAAAGTCTCCGTTCCCTTCATGCTGCTCTATCCGAGCTTTCGAATTTTACTCATAACAACCTCAAACCCGAAATCGAAAAACTGGATATGGAATTCCGTAATCTCAAGGTTCAGCAAGATGCAAAAAGTGAATATATAAAGGAACTTGAATCCCGTGTAGAAATCCTCGAAAACCAGAACAGGCTTACCCTCGGCTCTATGAAAATTCCTTTTGAGATTTCAGGAATTGCCGGATCTTCAGTGCTTTTTCTTACAGGATTCCTTGTCTGGTCAGGTAGATGGGATGTCATAAAATCTCCTTATTTCTCTGCCGGGCTTGCCGTATTTATGGCAGGAGCCGTTTTCATGAAGTTTTACATGGCCAACCGCAAGAAGAAAGTACTGACAGGCAAGTTATAAAAAAGACAAGTTATGAAAAACAGACAAGTTATGAAAAACAGACAAGTTATGAAAAACAGACAAGTTATGAAAAACAGACAAGTTATGAAAATATAGTCTCTACCGTGAAAATATACTTCAATATTTACTTCAATATTTACTTCATTTTTGAGAGAAACCGAAGAAGACCCAGAGATGAGATCCAGAAAGAAGACCCAGAAATGTATCATTCCCAATTATTTGGTTGATTGTATGTCCAGAGTACCTTATGCGTTCCCAGCTTATTATCCCGTTTCTGTGAAGTTAAGCATATTAACCCCGTGAGCCAAAAAATAATGTAACTATTCAGTCTTGGTAAGACCGCATCAATAACTTCCTTTATTAAGATTCAATTGGTAAATTTCAGCGAGTTGATCATCTCTAATTAGTATCAAATGGCCATACTTTTTCTTTTTTCATCATTAGTTGCCTGGCATGTCTATTTTCAAAACCAATATAATCTAACTAATTATAGATGATTTTTAGATGATTAATAGTTACCAAAAAGATATAAATATTATATTATCTACCGCTATATCATTTGCCGATATATCGGGGGACGAAACATGGAAGAAAGCATCGAGAATAATAAAATGTGTACAGAAATCAGGCGGGCTTTTCTCAAGTATATCGTGCTGAAAATTATTAAAGAGAAACCTACTCATGGCTATGACATCATCAAAACGGTCGAGCTCCGCTCAAACGGACGATGGACTCCGAGTGCAGGCTCGATCTACCCAATCCTGGAGAAACTTGAGTCAAAAGGATTCATCCAGAGCGAGGGGATTGAACGCAGGAAAGTATACACGATCACCCCCAAGGGAGTGAAAGGACTGGACCGCATGACACAGGAAAAACTGGAACTCCTGAACGAAATGTCCCGGATCGTCAACAATGTGATTGAAGGTGACGATAACAGTGATGCTGAAAAAAAGGTCGACGATACCCAGGATGTCATGCAGCAGTCTAAAGCGGCGCAAGACTGTGATTTCCAGAATCAAGAAGATGAAAACAATAAAAACGGAAGGTAATAAATTGAGTGAAAATCACAATGGGAAGAGTATTGCATACAAATGGGTTGCACTGTTTAATGTGACCCTTGCATCACTGATGGGCTCTATTAACGGCAGCATTATCCTGATCTCTCTTCCCGCAATATTCAAAGGAATCCAGATGAACCCAATGGCTCCAGGTGCATTCCAGTATTTGCTGTGGCTCCTGATGGGCTTTGGCCTGGTAACGGCTACACTGCTCCTCACTATTGGTCGGCTGGCGGACATGTATGGTCGGGTAAAATTGTTCCGTCTGGGATTCCTGATATTTGCTATCGGTTCAACCCTGCTGTATCTAACGCCTGGAACAGGCAATGCTGGTGCTCTTGAGCTAGTTATATTCAGGCTCATACAGGCTGTAGGCAGCGCATTCACTATAGCAAACGGCTCAGCTATTATTACAGATGCGTTTCCGGTCAGCGAGAGGGGAAAGGCGCTTGGCATAAATATGGTAGCCTTTATGTCCGGTCAGTTCATTGGCTTATTGCTGGGTGGCGTACTGGCGACATACAACTGGCGCTATGTGTTTCTGGTCAACATTCCCTTTGCTGTCCTTGGAACAGTGTGGTCCTACTGGAAGATGAAGGATATTTCGTTTCGGGCATCCAGAACCAGTCTCGATATCGTGGGAAACTTACTTTTTGTCGGCGGGCTGACCTCGCTTCTGATCGGTGTCACTTATGCCCTGATGCCGTACGAGCATGATGGTATCACCGATGCAATGGGCTGGAACAACCCCTGGGTAATGGCAGCTTTAGGTGTCGGAATCGCATTGCTGATTGCTTTCCCGTTTGTCGAGAGCAAGGTGAAGAACCCAATGTTCAAGCTGGAGTTTTTCAAGATCAGGGCTTTTGCCTATGGATGTCTCGCCAGTTTTACTGCAGCTATTGCGCGAGGTGGTGTCATGTTCATGCTTATTCTTCTGCTACAGGGTATCTGGCTGCCACTCCATGGTTACCGCTTTGAGGACACGCCGTTATGGGCAGGAATCTATATGTTACCTATGACTCTCGGCTTTATGATCATGGGCCCGATTTCCGGGATACTCTCGGATAAGTATGGTCCTCGATGGATAGCCACTGCAGGGATGACTATCGTTACATTTGTCTTCATCGGGCTCTCACTGCTTCCCTATAACTTTGACTACTGGGAACTAGGAATACTGATTTTCTTCATGGGTGTTGGTAATGGTATGTTTGCCTCTCCTAACAGCTCATCGATAATGAATTCTGTGCCGCCTCAGAATAGGGGTGTCGCATCGGGCATGTTGTCCACATTAGCGAACTCAGCCAATACCCTTAGCATGTCCGTATTCTTCACCGTTGTGATTGTGGGAATTCAAAAAACTTTTCCAGGTGCAGTTAAGACTTCGTTAGCCAGCTTTGGGTCTGAACAGGTTATCCCTGCTGTGCAACAGCTCGCCAGTTATCTAGCCAGTATGTCACCGACAAACGCTTTGTTCTCTGCTTTCCTGGGCTACAACCCTATGGATTCAGTTCTGAACTCTATGAATTCGAGTATTGTTGGCTCAATACCGCAACAAATCGTGACCACACTGACAAGTAACTACTGGTTCCCGCAGACATTACAGCAAGCATTCATGCCAGCGCTGCGGATTTCATTCATAATCGGAGCTATACTCTGTGGCATAGCTGCTGTGCTGTCAGCAATGAGGGGACAAAAGTATGTGTACGAGGCTCACAGTTCAGTTAATAATATTAACAAAGGTGATCTTGCAACAGTAGAGGAAACACATACCTAAATTTGGCATACCGGGTAGGAATTATCGCAACGTAACAAGCATGAAAATACAGAGAACAGAAATATAGAGAACAGAAAGTAAGGAGAAATGATGCAAAAATAAGATTTAGTCTCCTTTTTGCCTCAGACTCTTCCAGCATAAATCTATCAGAGAAATTCAGCTCCGAATCACCTTTAGAAAATAATCGCTGGTGAAATCTCTGTATCCTTCTCTCATTACTTTTATCTTGATGTATCCTTCAGCTTTTCCCGGAGGCAGTTCGGGATTAGAAATTTTCAATATTACATTTCCTTCGAGGTCTGTAACCCCTGAATAGGCTTTCTTCCTATCCGGACTCCAGGCAATCACATTTGCGTCCCCTATACCGCGATTCTCGCTGTCAAACACTTTTACAGGCAAGCTGAGGTTTGTTTCCGTATTACTGCCTCCTTCAGTAGAAGGTAAGGAAAGTACACTCATATTTGCTGTAGCATACATAGGTTTTGGAGGAGTAGGGGCATTGCTCAGGGCTGTAAGAATCGTACAAAATCCTATAAGACCCACAACAGTAAGCACGACAATCCTTATTGGAAGCCCCAGAGTTCCTGCTTCATCGCGTTTGAATTTTTCACGCAGTATGTACGGCTCCTCCTTTCACTTTTACTTTTGGAAGATGCACAATCACCTGGTCTTGATGATCATAACAGCATCTTTTTTCTCGTAGTCATAAAAACCATCAGCCACAATATTCAGGTCCATTGTCCCTTCATTCTGGTTAGGGTCAAGCCTGACCTCTGCACCTTGCGGGGTTGTCAGGTAAGTGATCCCGTTAGCATCCGTAGTATTTGATGCTGCTCCACCAAGCCCTCTCAGAATAACGTTTGCGTTTCTTACAGGATTTCCGTCGCTGTCAGTTGTCTTTACAACTACGGTTATTGCAAAAGGGTTTTCTGCAGTACTGGCATCAACTATTATTGAATTCCCTGTCACAAGGCTGCCTCCACCAAGAGCTGTGCTTTCAACAAATACCGACATATCCTTTGTCGGGGTCGGCATGATCGAAATGAGTGTTGCAAGGGCGACCATCCCGACAACGAGCATCACGACTATATTAATCGGGAGTTCCATGGCTTTCTCGTCATGTTTGATAAATTTAAATTTTTTCATAATTTCACCACTCTCAAGAATATTACTAAGTTATTAACGCGAGACATTATTAATATTTTGTTACAGCTCTTTTGATATTTCTTAAAGATTTAGAACAAGCGAAGAATGGAAGCCTAGCAGAAAATCGGTGTTATAACTCGGCTCAGAGAGAAGCCTGGGGATATATCTCTGAGTTTAAAAAGAAAGTCTGAGTTTAAAAAGAAAGATGAGCTCATAGAAAACAACCGAAGCCTGTAAGATAGTAACACTTGCAGACCTCTGGAAAAGGCTCGAAATACTTGAGTGTGACCCAAGAATTCAGAAGACAAAGATTTTCTTCATAGATGAAAGCTCAGACAAAGCTTTGACAAAATCCCGGTGGGAGATCGTTAAAATCTGGAACAAAACCAGCCCGGAGGATAGACTCATATCATATCTTTGAGTAAATAGGCTCAATGTGAAGGTTCTCCCTACTTTCAATACACAGAACCAAGTTAGCATCCGCAAGAACAACACAATAAACGCAACTATTCAGCCTACCAAAAAAAGTTGATTGATATTGATTTTGATGAAAATAAGCAGTTTAATAACTGAATGAGGAACAACGGAAAAGCGTGATCAATCGTCAACAATCAAATAAAATTTACGTATAAAGATTTATACATTGAATCAGAATCTCGTCATGTATAATCAATATGTATTTACTTGTCTATGTATAGCCAGGTGCCGCCCTCGATAGCAGAACTTCTTGATATTTTCCTTAAAAACTGTATATTTATATAGTTCTTTTAACCATAATTTATTTATTATTGTAGAATTACCTTAACAATCAGAAACGAGGAGAAACAGTTTTTTGACTCAAGAATGCTCTGACGACTCAGACGAATCGGATCGTAACCGTAGTTTCTTGTGTTTTTTAGGACTGCATGAATGGAAGCGGAAAAGTGGGGCATTGTTCTTTTTGCCAACAGTGCTCGAAAAACGCTATGAATGTATACATTGTGGCAAATACAAGGTAACTTTTGAAAGGGAGAATAGCTCTTACAGCCTTCCTGCTGGGAGGTCTTAACTGCAAAAGACTTTACAATCCCTTTATATTTTGTCTAATTTTTTCGTTTCATATTTTCATATTTTATCTTTCTTTTAATTGGTTTCCTTCTGTCCTTCAATGATCTTCGTGCTGTACTTTTCGTTATGCGTAAAGTTAATCTATCTTAACTTAGTTTGTTAAAGCTATGAAAAGAATTGTGATTCTCGATTACGGGCTTGGAAACCTCCGCAGTGTTCAAAAAGGGCTTGAACACGTCGGATCAAGTCCCGCAATCTCAGGGGATCCTGAGGAAATTCTTGCCGCAGACGGTTTAATTCTCCCGGGCGTTGGCGCTTTTGTAGATGCGATGAAGTGCCTTGACCCCATCAAAGGGACTATAGAAGAATACGCACGGTCAGGCAAGCCGATGCTCGGGATCTGTCTTGGGCAACAGGTTCTCATGAGTTCTTCGGAGGAAGGAAAGCTTACTGATGGGCTGAACCTTATTCCCGGAAAAGTGCTGCGCTTTCCAAAATCCGAACTAAAGGTGCCTCATGTTGGCTGGAACAATATTAAAATCAAGCAGGACCACCCTCTATTTGAAGGAATACCCGACAACTCTTTCGTATACTTCGTCCATTCATACTATGTGGACACCGCGCCTGAAAACACCCTTGCGTCCTGCAATTATGGGCTGGATTTTTCAGCGTCTGTCGTAAATTCTAAAGGCAATGTTATGGGTACCCAGTTTCACCCTGAAAAAAGTGGCACTATCGGGTTAAAGATTCTGAAAAACTTTGTAGATATGTGTTGAAAGGATTTCTCTAAGAAGTTATCCTTGTGCCCAAATCATTTTTTCATTTTTTCCGAATTATTGTTCTGATTCCTGCACACTTTGCGATGAGCATCTGAAATCAACAGGCTATCCCAAATTAATGGACTAATTCAAATTAATGGACTAATTCAAATTAATGAACTAATTCAAATTAATGAACTAATTCAAATTAATGAACTACCTCAAATTAATGGACTAATTCAAATTAATGGACTACCTCAAAATAACAGATTATAAAAATAGACTGATACTTGAATGCCAAACTATTCCTGCCCTGCTATCTTTCAGGGCAGAAAGATCCGCAAGAGATGGTTACTATGGATATAGAAGGCTACGCAAAACGGGCTCTCAGGGAGGACCCCTCAAACGAAGCAGGGCTTGAAGCAAAACTGGCTTCAAGAATTCTTGAAATTAAGCATATAAGTTTGGAAAAAGCTCATGAGATCGCGGCTGCGGTCGTTTGTGAGGCAAAAGCGACACTTGATGTGAAAGGAGATGTGTTAAGCCCCACTGTCTCAGGAGTTTCAATGGGAGAATTCGGGGTAGGTTCCAGGGGTACAGGGGACTTTTACGTTCATTCCAAGCTTGGAGAAGTTATAGGTAAGACAGGTGCTGTTGTAGATAGTTCCCAGCTCGACGACTCCGGAGTTGTCAAAATCGGTGAAGACTACCTCGTGGTTACAATTGACGGGATTCATTCTCGCCTGAGCGACTTTCCTTTTCTCTCGGGCTTTCACGTAGCTCGGGCAGCTCTGCGTGACATATATGCTATGGGAGCTCGCCCCCTGGCAATGCTCTCCGATATTCATGTAGCAGACGACGGGGATGTAGCAAAGATCTTTGACCATATTGCAGGAATAACCACTGTCTCGGAACTTACCGGAATACCTCTTATTACAGGAAGCACGCTTCGAATCGGCGGGGACATGGTCATAGGTGAACGCATGACAGGCGGGGTTGGAGCGGTAGGCATAACCTCTTCTCTTACATCGCGGAACCGAACCGAAGCAGGAGATCTTATCCTTATGACCGAAGGCGCAGGTGGGGGTACGATTTCCACAACCGCGCTTTACTATGGGATGCATGAGGTTGTGGAGGAAACCATTAATATCCGTTTCCTGGAAGCCTGCGAAGTCCTGTTGCAATCCGGACTACATAAAAAAGTACATTCAATGACCGATGTTACGAATGGAGGAATTCGGGGCGATGCTAAGGAAATCTCAAAGACCGCAAGGGTAAAACTGGTCTTTGAAGAAGAAAAGCTAAGGGCTCTTGTGAACCCAAAGGTGCTTTCAATGCTTGAAAATCTGAAAATCGACTACCTTGGAGTTTCTCTTGACGCCCTGCTCATAATTGTTCCCCCTGAATACGCTGATGAAATCCTTAATACCGTCAGAGATGCAGATATTAAAATTGATGTCATAGGGCATGTTGAGGAAGGAAACGGAGCTGAAATCTTCTTAAATGGCGAATGCAGGGACTTCACACCAAGATTTAGAGAGTCTGCATATACACCCGTTAAAAAAATTCATGGGGAAGGGAATCCCAGGGGTTTTGAAGAAATGAGAGCAGCAATTGATAAAGCTGCGCTTGAAGCTATTGAAAAGAAACAAAAAGTCCTCGAAAAAATAAGAAGTAAATAAAGCCTTTTTTCAAAAGGCTTTAGCGAAAATTAGTAAAATTGCGTAATTGAAGGTAAAATCAAAAACCTTTTAAAAAAGCCTTTTAAAAAAAGACTTTAGTGAAAAGTAAAAGAAAAAAGAAATTGAGCCGGAGAAGAGGAGAATAATTACATTTTTCTTTTTACTAAAAGGATTTCCCTTACTTTTCCAGTGATTTCAACCTCTACTTTCGGTTCGATTTCCTCTTCTGAACGAGCTTTCCAGTATTCTCCCCTATAACGGACAAAGCCTGTCTTCTGAGGCCCTAAAGGGTCTATGGTTTCGGCAATTTCTCCTATAAACTCTCCAATAACCGGTTTTTTCTTTCTGATCTCTGTTACTTTGTAGATTGCAAAAACCAGGAACAATCCAAAAACAACCGTAGGGGCAACGACCGTCAGGGCGAGAACCTTTCGAAATTCGGGGGTGTAAATATTTTCGCTTCCCATGGGTACAAGGAGTATACTTCCTATTATGAGGCTGATGAGACCCGCAAGCCCGAATATCCCAAATCCAGGTACTTTAATCTCAATGATCAGAAGTCCTATTCCTAAAAGGATGAGGAAAATTGCCCCTATATTGATATCAAAGCCTGTTCCTATCAACCCGAGTGCGATTGAGATGAGTCCAAAAACTTCTGCTCCGGCTCCCGGACTTGAGATTCCAAAAATTAGCCCATAAATTCCCAGGGTCAAAAGAAGGGAGGAAATAATCGGATTTGAAATCAGCCCTAAAAGGGAGAGAGAAAATGGAGGTTCATAGTTTTCTATCCCTGCATTTTCGGTTTGCAGGACTTTTCCTTTTACTTCCTGCCCGTTAATCTGTGTCAGCAAATTCGGGATAGAAGGAGCTACATATTCTATTACGCCAGCCTGCAGGGCTTCTTGCGCGTCGAGATTTTTATTTTTCGTTATGACTTCTTCTGCAAAGGTCTCGTTTCTCCCGTGTTTACTGGCTGTTGCCACCGAAAATTTGACAAGGGCATTTATTATTTTCTCATCTGTTATGGGTTTTGTTCCTTCCACAGACATCTGAACAGGCTGAGCTGATCCTATAACCGTGAAAGGCGCCATTGCAGCAATATCTGTTCCCATGAGGATGAGAGTCCCGGCTGACCAGGCTTTACCACTTTCGGGCACATACCCGATAACAGGCACACTTGTATTCTCAATTGCGCTTATGATTGTTTGAGTTTCATCCAGGCCTCCACCTGGGGTATTCAAGCTAATTACAAGAGCCTCAAAATTTTCATTTTCAGCTTTTTCTATCGCATCTGCTATAATATCATCTGAAGCTGGTGTAATAGCCTCGGATATTTCAAGCACAAGTACTTTCTGTTGAGGCCCTGCATCCACAGAGGGTATAGAAACGGCTATGAGGATGAAACACAGGAATAAAATAAAGAAGAGATGTGGACCTCTTTTTACAGACATGGTTATCGGCCTTTTCTTGCTCATCCATTTCCTTCAGTTCTTTTTGCTGTTGTAATCCTTTTTTAAACTTATTTTTGTCTTTACTGCTCTTTTCTTTCCGCAATAGATGTAGATAAAGCCGCTATAGTTCCGGTTTCAAAAGCCTGGGACTGGGTAACTACTATGAGGTTCTTTTCCCTTGAAATCTCGGCTAAAGTTTGCAGTTCTCTCAATTTAATTGCTGCCGGTACTCCTTCATAGGAAGTTGCAGCTTCTCTCATTTTCTGCGCAGCCTGAGATTCTCCTTCCGCAAGGATAATCCTGGCACGCTTTTCTCTTTCGGCTTCAGCCTGTTTGGCAATTGCTCTCTTCATTGTATCAGGCAGGGAGACGTCTCTAATTGTAACTCCTGTAACCTTAATCCCCCAGGGATCGGTATACTTGTCCAGAAGCTCTTGAATTTGTTTGTTGATACTTTCTCTTTCAGAAAGCAGCTCATCAAGCTCCATCTGGCCCATAACGTCTCTCAGAGTAGTCTGTGAAAGGGTAGAAGTCGCAAACATATAATTTTCAACCTGAGTTATGGCAGCTCCAGGCTCTATAACCTTGTAATAAACAACTGCATCTACTTCAACCGTAACGTTATCCCTGGTGATTACGGCCTGCTTGGGTACATCGATTGCAACAACTCTCAGATCTATTTTTAAAGCTCTATCGACAATCGGGATAATCAGAAAAATTCCGGGACCTTTTACACCACTGAGGCGGCCCAATCTGAAAATAACTACTCTCTCATATTCGTTAACCATTTTTATTGATTGTGAGAGTATTAATATTACAACTAATAATACAGGAATGTAGATTTGACTGGTAAAGATGCTCATAATTTTTGTGACCTCTTATTCCATTAATATTTAGATTAGACTTAATAATAACTAAGCATTCTTTATTCAGGGAATCAATAATAATCTTTCTATAAAGTAAGTATTCATAATTCAAAAATTTTGTACCCTGCACCCTACAAACATCTGAAAAGCTATATTATCAAACATCTGAAAAGTTATATTATTATTGTATTATTATTTATTATTACTTCCTTCTCTATATTCTCAATTGAATTCACTTTTCAGATTTTGAGTGATATCGGAGAAGGAAATAAATGTCAAAAATGCAGATTCCTGATTGGATGAAGCTATGAAGAAACTGCGAGAGACTTATTCTGATAAATAGTTGTCTCTGAAAACACTTATATTTGGAACATAGAAAATATAAAACAGGAAAAAGTGAGTTAACAGGGAAAAAGAAACAGAATGATATTGATTTTTGACCCTGATAAGACCACAGAGTTAGATCAGCGTACTTAAAAGCTGACAATAAGAACGAGAAACACTGTCAGGTTCAGAAACGTGTTCTGAGCTGCAAACAGTAGGTCAAGAAAACGCAGGTTCGGAAGAACCATTGGTGTTGATATTAATGAGTAAGGAATGTCCAGACTGCCACGGGCGTGGCTATGAAGTTGTTTCAACTGAAATCTGCCCTCAGTGTAAGGGCAAAGGTAAATCAAAATCAATTGATTTCATGAAAATGTCAGAAAAAAATCTTGACAGCCTTTTAAAAAATGGTGCTGCATGTAAGAAATGTAAAGGTACTGGAAGTATTGAAGTAACTACTCCCTGTAAAACCTGTAATGGTCTTGGGAAGATATACACATGCAAGATTTGTGGAGCACGTATTGAGAACCCCAAGGATCCCGATGAAGAAGTATGCGAATCCTGTGCCAATTCTCAATATGTTTATGCCCTTGATGAATCCTGCGACCTTAAGGACGTTGAGGCAGGAAAACTTTACCACGGGGTAGTGAGTAGTAAAGCGTCTTTTGGGGTCTTTGTGGACTTTAACCCTCACGTAAGAGGGCTTATGCACTCTAGCAATGTTGGGATTCCTCCTGAAGTAGGGGATTCTGTGATTGTTCTGGTAAAAAGCATCAAGGCCGGAGGAAAGCTGGATCTGATCCCGAAAACCCCTAAAAAATACGAAACCATCGAGCTTGAAAAGGAGCTTCCACTCAAGAATTCAGCTGAAATCGACCCCAGTATGAAGGGGAGGCTCCTCAGAATAGAAGGTGAAGTGATTCAGGTAAAGCAGACCAGCGGGCCCACGATTTTTACAATTAGCGATGAGGGAGGTTTTGTGCCCTGTGCAGCCTTTGAGAGTGCAGGGAAAAGGTCCTATCCGCATATTGATGTAGGAATGATTGTTTCCATTACCGGAGAAGTGACTCTGCGAGATGACCAGATCCAGATCGAGGTCATGAGCATGAAATTGCTGACAGGAGAGAAGGAAGCAGTCGTCAAGGGCAGAGTTGAGAGAGTAATTGACGAAAAAGCAACTCCTGCGGATATTCCTTTCCTTGTCAAAAGCGAGATTATGGAGAAACTTAAACCCAGGATGCTCCATGTTGCCAAAGAGATCAAAAAAGCTATTCTCCATTCAACCCCGATTATTCTAAGGCATCATGCCGATGCCGATGGCATTACCTCGGCAATTGCAATTGAAAGAGCCATCCTACCCCTTATTACGGAAATCGGGGGAATGGATGCGGAATATTACTTTTACAAGCGTGCCCCGTCCAAAGCTCCTTATTATGAACTTGCCGATGTTACGAGGGATATTTCGTTTGCACTTGAAGATCTTTCCAGGCACGGTCAGAAAATGCCGCTTGTAATCCTTGTGGACAACGGATCAACCGAAGAAGACGTACCTTCAATGCGGCAGGCCAAAGTCTATGGAATCGATATGCTTGTTATTGACCACCATCATCCAGATGAGATTGTTGACCAGTACCTTATAGGGCATGTAAATCCTGCGCATGTGGGAGGAGATTTCGGGGTTACTGCCGGAATGCTCTGTGCTGAAGTTGCTCGTATGATCAATCCCGACGTTAGCGATACAATAAAACATCTTCCAGCAGTTTCGGCAGTTGGAGACCGTTCAGAGGCTCCGGAAGCTGAAAGGTATATCTCTCTTGTCTCGGACCGTTATAACCTTGAAGAGTTGAAGGAAATGGCTCTGGCCTTGGACTACGAACAGTTCTGGCTGAAATTCAGTAGTGGAAAGGGCCTTATCGACGATATACTGGACCTTGGGGACCATGATACCCATAAAAACCTGGTTTCCCTGCTCTGCGAACAGGCAAACACCATGATACAGGACCAGCTTGAGACCTGCCTCTTTAATGTAAAGTCTCAAAAACTGGCAAATGGGGCTATAATGAACGTGATAGACGTTGAAAACTACGCCCAGAAATTCACCTTCCCGCCACCAGGAAAGACTTCAGGAGAAGTTCATGACGTGCTTACCAAAAAATATCCGGATAAACCCGTGGTAACCATTGGATACGGCCCTGACTTTGCGGTCATCCGTTCAAAGGGTGTGCTCATGAATATTCCAAAAATCGTCAGGGAACTCCGGGAAGAAATGAAAGGTGCAGGCGTCAGCGGAGGAGGACATCTAGTTGTAGGCAGTATCAAGTTTGTAGAAGGAATGAGGACTGAGGTGTTATCAAAGCTTGCCGAGAAGATTGGATCTGCAGAGGTCGAGTATTAAAGGGCTTAAATAGCCTCTTTCCTTCCTTTGCTTCTATTCTGGATAGAAAAATTATATTTTTAAGATATTGAGTTTTTAAGATATTGAGTTTTTAAGATATTGAGTTTTTAAGATATTGAGTTTTTAAGATATTGAGTTTTTAAGATATTGAGTTTTTAAGATATTGTGTTTTTAAGATATTGAGTTTTTAAGATATTGTGTTCTTAAAAAGTTATAATCTTAAAACATGTCTTCTTAATAGGTTTAATTTTTACAGAAAGTACTTTTAAAAATGACTCATCAGACTATTTTTCATAAAATAATAAAGACAATCTTAATTAAACACTAATTTTAAAAAATACTGCAAGTTCTGGGAAACCTTTCACTTGGAAAGGCTCCCATACAAAAGAGTTATTAACAGTTTATCCTTGCTTTGCTTTTTAGTCAAGGCGTACAATCCTTACAAGAGACTGGATCGGGACATTAGCAATCATATCTGCACCTTTTTTATCTACGAGAACTGCTACAGCCCTTGGTTTTGCGCCCATTTCCCGAAGCTGCTCAATGACTTCCATAGTTGTGGAACCTGTGGTAATAACGTCGTCTACGATCACACAGTTCTTGCCGGCAACGCCTCCGAAGTTTCTACTTATTGTTCCTTTCTGGCCTGGCTGGACTACATCCTGTCCTTTACGGGAATGATACAGGGCAAAATCAGCTCCCAGTTCATTTGCCATCATGCTTGCTAGGGGAATGCCGCTTGCAGCGACACCGACAACAACGTCGACTTCGGCGTTTGTTTTTTCCAGAGTCTCAAGCACCATATCGCAAAGCGCAAGTGAGATGTAGTGGAGCCGTGTAGCACTTTTTCCTATATTGCTCCAGTTTACGGAAATGTCCTTCGGAGCAGGGGCTGCTACTTCTTTTTTCGAACGGGTTAAAAGCCAGGTAACCGTTTCCCTTGAAACGTTGAGTTCGTCGGCAATCTGGCCGGTTACAAGTCCGTTACTCTGCAATTCCACAGCTTTCTGGATTAAATCTTCTATGTTCTTCATGCCTCCATTCCCACCTGAATTTTTATCTGGCTGTATTTTTCGGCACTTTATTCGGCACTTTATTCGGCACATTTTACAACTTATTCACAACGTTTGCCTCGAATACTGCCTGGAAAACTATATTCAAATGTACATTCTCTCAATTAAAGACATTATTACATTATCAAGCATTATATCTTTTTCTTTAGCTTAAGAGTAACTCTTTTCTTTTCTACTTTTTTTCCTTTTTTTCTTAAGGGGGGAACCACAGATCGGGCAGACATCCCCTTTGTCAAAAGTTTTTTTGCAGCCTATACACTGCTTTTGCCAGATAATAATATCCTTTATTTTTTTCTGGGCAATGGGTTTAACCTGAATCCCAAGCTGCACAGCAACGTTCTGGACTGCATAATCGTCCGTAAGCAATATGCCCCTGTCTTTATATTCAAGAGCTTTTGCGAGGATTTCCAGGTCCGTTTTTGAGAGCTCTTCGGAGTCACGCGTGTGCTCAGCCATTTTCCGAACTTCTTTTACCATTTCAGGCTCTGGCCATTCCACACGTAACCCTCCTTCTTTTGCAAGATCAAAACGAAGTGCAGAGTCCCTACTTTTCAATTCTTCCGCAACCGAAGGAACGGTAATTATGAGGGAACTGTCCAAGTCACAGTTTCCCATTATAAAAACAGCTGAGTCTGCTATGTAATAGGTCATTTTTCTTCTCTTTTCTCTTTTAGTATATAATTGATTCCAGTCTGGGTTCCATCTCGGAAGGACGGTGCCCGTTTCGTTCACTTCGTTCGCTCAAGAGGGCTTGAGTTACTCAAAGTTCTTTTCAGGTCACGCAGTGCCGTGATCAACCGGCGCAACGGTTGCGGCACAACATTTACGCTCAAGACGGTAGTTTCAGGGAAGTTTCAAAACCCTTCTATATTTTTAGTAATATTTGCTTATAATTATTGAATATAATTGAATTGGAAATATGAAGATCATACGGGACGGCTACTTTCCGTTATGATCAGAAAGCCTGAAGTGTTATCTTCGACTTATTGAATAGACAACAATTACAGTATCAAAGGATATTCCGGCCAATGAAATAGCTGTTGGCAATCCATGTAGGGTGAAATGTAAGATTATAGAAATAGATAAAAGTTAGAAAAGATATAAAAAATAATTTTTTAGAGATGTTGCATTATGAAAAAAAATATATTGATACTTACTGGTAGTCCACGAGATAACGGAAATAGTGACATGCTGGCAGATGCCTTTATGAAAGGAGCACAGGAAAAGGGGCATACCGTAAATAAAATCAAAACGGCAAAACTCAATGTTAGTGGATGTAAGGCCTGTATTATGTGTTGGACAAAAGATGGAGCCTGCGTTCAATGTGATGATATGAAAGAAATTGAACCACTAATCGAGAGTGCAGATATGCTTTTACTGGTTTCCCCGTTATATTTCTTTGGGATTTCTGCACAGTTAAAGGCTGTAATTGACAGGTTCTGTGCTTACTGTGTGGATAGCCGTAAAAAATCCCTCATAGTAAAAGAATCTGCTTTAATTATGTGCGGAGAGTGCGATGAAGAACGATTTTTCAGCGGTGCCATAGACACTTACAAGTATACGGCAGATTATATGAAATGGGAAGACAGGGGTATCTTAATAGCTACCAGCGTATCAGCAAAAGGAGATATTTTACAAGGAGACTGGCTAACTAAAGCGCAAGCTTTTGGCACTAGCATTTAAAGAACTTATCCTTTTTCACAAACCGAGTTTCGATACCCGAATCGCGTCTCGGGTGTCCGTTGTCCTTTTCGCTACGCTTCACTCAAGAGGACTAATTTATGGTTTTGAATCTTGCTCCTCTTAAATGGATTAATTTACGGTTCAGGATTGTTTTTTTATTGTTTTATCCTGAATTATGCCTTATAATAACGAGAAAAGGTTAGTATTTGTTCAAAAAAGGTGGAAGTTGAGATGTTTGGGGATTGGACGTATACAAAAGCTCTTGCCTGTGTATTTGACAAGCCTTTTCATTGACAAACCCTTTCATGATTTTTTTGGAAACATCTTGAAAGGGCTTGAAAATGAAGAAATTTTTATTTAAAACAGATTCGCTTTCCAGATTTTACTTAGGGCAAATTTCCTTAAGGCCAGCAGCTACATCAGCCAGAAGTTCGACAGGAATTCCCATAATCATTTCTTCCTCTGAGATTTTGGTATATGTCCTGCTGCCGCTGCAGCCGACTGTGACTCCAATTTTGCCTTCTTTGTATACATTCACAACCCCGTCGGAGCACAGGCTCTGCTTTCCTGCAAAACTCGCTTCGACCCTGCCTCCGGTTTTGTACATTGCAGCCTGTGTGAGTAACATTATTTGTTTAGGATTACCGATAACAACAACAACATCTGGAATAAATGTGGCTTTTTCCAGAGGAGAGTACAGGATAGCTTCTGTTGAGTGCGGCGGAAGCTTGGGAACTCTTTCAAGGGTACGCCTTGCAGCGCCCTGCGTGCTAAACTGTTTGAGTTTATTAAAATAAAATTCTCCACTTGCGACCTTTGGAGGCATTTCACCAAGGCCCATTGCGCCAGCGCCACCTTTACACATCTGGTCATCGATAAGGGTATAGAACTCCTCGCCTGTTCTTCTCACTCTGTCAACCAGCTGGCAGTGCCTCATAGCTTCATCTACTTCTTTCATTCCTTCTGGAATTTCCCCTCCTTTCGGGATCAGCTTTACTGCAACAGGGGAAGTCTTCAGTTTCAGACAGTCTACAAGTTCTTGTCCATATTTATCTATCTCTTTTACATCCATGTTCTCAACTCGGGTTTTGAAACTTTTGTTACTCCTAAGATAGTAATACCGTTTTAGTATTTTATAAGTATTTTCAAAAGTTGTTTGTCTAGTTGCCTAGTTCTGGGCAAATAAGACATGACAAGTTTTGATCAAAATATTCCTAAAAGTTTAAGAGTTATCTTATCAGTTACGGGCAAATTCCTATCAGTTACAGACAAATAATACATGATAAGATTCGATATAAGTATTCCCGAGTTTATATGTATACAGGTGATTTCTCACAGTACCACTATTTTCAGCGGATTTTTTTCAGTACTGAGGATCTTCCCCAAAGAAATATAGGGATTGTATAGAATACTGAAAATTTACTCCAATTTATCAAAAATAAACTATATACTTTAATAGTTTATATATACTTTGTGTAGTATTATATACATGGTGAATAGATTTGCTAAATGTTAAAACTTTTTTTATAAGTGAAAATGAGTATAACGCCGTATCTGAGGTCAACAAAAAAATTGCCCAACGATATATTGAGGCGATGAAAAGCGATGCACGAGTGGGATCGCAAAACACAATCGACTACAATGCCAGAATTATGGGCTTCATGCTTAAAAATGTTAAAACCAATTTGGATAAATTGACAATCGATGACATTGACGACATTCAGTCCGCAATCGCAAATCTCACTCGCGTGGATGGAGCTGATGCAGCGCCGAGTACAAAACAGCAATATCGTATTGGGATTAAGCGATTCTTACATTGGATAGCTGAGCGGTACGAGCAGCCGAAGTACAACAATTTTGCCAAGTTAATCAAGCTTCGAAGCGGCTCTGGCGCTCCAAAAAAGAAGCCCGAAGAGTTGTTCACGATAGCAGAAATTGACAAAATGATTGGTGTCGCTTCTGAACTTCGAGATAAAGCGATGATTGCAACTTTGGCTGAGTCGGGATGCCGTGCTGGTGAACTCTTATCGTGTAGAATCAAAAGCGTGATATTCACAGCCACTGGCTGTAATCTTACAATCACAGGCAAGACTGGAACGAGAACCTGCCCACTAGTTTTTGCGGCTCCATATATCGATCATTACCTCAGACAACATCCACAACAAGATGACTCCGATGCGCCGCTCTGGGTCACAAGATATCATAGTGAACATAGCGCACTAACATACTCGGGGTTGGATGTGATTGTGAAGCGGATTGGGCGAGCTGCCGGTATAAAAGAAGGTGATAGGTAATGCAAATCGCAATAGTGAGGATATCAATCTTTGATCAGCAGGTGTTGCCAGTTTTGAAGCAGCAGGCGGCTATAATTCGGTGCAGTCTTGGTGACCATATAAGATCAATATTATACAAGGCTCATGGATATGCCCGAAAGCCTCCGGTCATAATGGGGCTCAAATAATGGAAAACATAATGAACAAAACTAGCAATGGGAAGACACTCTTCGTGACTGTTGACCAAACTTTTTACTACCGTTTTAACATCCCAGGCAATATGAAAATAGTCAATAAGATTCTTCATGAAGCCGCTGGCTGTGGGCAGCTTTACAGGTAGGTGGGCGGGTGAGACCGTTGAGAATCTCATTTGATAATCAAATTTTTGAGTCTTTCTGCATTCGTGATCTAAGATTTCGATAATCAGATTTGGCAAAATCCGTCTCAAGAAGCTTTGCAGTATTAGGGCCAAAGCCAATAGCTTTCAGAAATTCTGGTAAGTCATTAGTTTGCATAAACGTATTATAGATATCTCCTTCATCAAATACATAATTATAAATTTTAATTTGTATATTTATATATTGAAAAAATTTACTGCTAAAAAATATATTCTTTTTATTGACTTCCTCAATTTTCTTTGATTCGCTTTGTATAATGTCATTGAACCCTTCAGGTTGCACTTTCTTCATAAGTGACTCTGTATATGTTTTTAAAGATTCAGAAACTTGGGATAGTTCGTCAATCTTCGCTGAAATGTTTAACAACGTCCTTTGATCTTGTCGCTGTCTAAGATATTCTGCAAATAATCCAGCCCATTGATCTCTTAACCAGGTGGATATATCTTCAAATTTATCAAACTCGCACCTCGGATTATTTCTTCTTTGAGAGAGTATTTGATCGATGAATTCAAACACTTTGACATTGTCTACATTAGCATATTTGACATTTTGATTTCCGGCATTTGCTTTATACGTTCTATACTCAGAGTATACGTTTCTCTCAATGAAGATGAATATCGGAATGTCTATATCTCTAGCTGACTAGTATTCTTGTAAAGTGATAGAGTTACATGAATTATTGTTGTTCTCGCTACCCTTATTATCACCTGTAGACGAAGGACTTCCATAACGCCCACCTATTATTAAAACAAACATGTGACATCTTGTAACTTCTGAATAACAAGATTGATCGAGTGGAAGTAGATTATCGTAAGGAATATTACCGTCCTCAAAAAGGACAGCCTCATATCCAAAACTTTCAATGAAACTTTTAAGGCTATTTCGAATATGTTTTAAATCATAATAAGTAGAGCTCACAAAAACTCTTGGTTTTACCATTTAAATCACCATGAATAACCTGAAAATATTACAACCAAAAGCATAGGCAAAAGTGTAAGTATCACTAATTTCATCCGACCTAATATCATTACACTCACTGAATTCATTTTTCTCGAAGACGATAATGTTTTCTGAGTATTTCCGACACTATTATCGGGGCGTTTTACATTTTCAAGTAACATCGATTTCTATAAAAAAGAAAAATCTACTTTATTTCTGTCAGAAAAATTAGTAGCCTAACATTACTTCAGTCTAACATTTAATAAGCTTATAAATCTTTTCTTTTCAATCTACTTTTTATAAAAAAGTAAAATTAGATTAACTTTTAGAATTATTGTTGATATAAGTATAACACCGCATAATATAAAAAAATTTTTTTGATAATGAGATGAGCTAAAAACAATACCGGTAACAAAAAAGCGATATCACCCAAATTTCTGTCAATTATTCTATATGTGCCCAGTTAATACGCTGTTGCCTATGCAAAGCATACCATCTATATGATAGTCTATTAAACAAATAATATACCATTCATATAATAGTCTGCTATACATGTAATAATATATCATTCATACAATAATCTACTATTCCGTCTTTTTTATCATAAAAAATGTATAAATATAATTACTTCAGTTCATTGATTGAATAAACACAAAAATAGTAATTTGTTTACAGGGACGGTACACGACCTTTCCTGTACAAATTAACATAGATGATCAATATGAAACTGGAGTATGCAAATAAAAAGCGTGGAACAGGTATAATTCTCGTATTAACACCGAACGACATACCGACACTTCTTGTACTCGGGACGATACTGTACAAACTATCTGGTTTTTAATCAAGTGATTTACAAAGCTCAAATGAGCTTTTATTTTTCAGTATCCATATTTAATTTACAGGTTGATAAGCTTCTTCATCTAATTTCATACAACATTTACGATACTACTTTACTGATCCATTTCACAAACAACCTAATTCAAAACAGTCTATACTTTGTTAGGAGTTTAAGGTTAAATTTGAGTTAACCTTAGTTCCAATTTTCGACTATTTTTGACTTCATTTTATTCTCTAACAACAAATCAAGATTGGGTGTCAGTCAGCCATTAAGAACATAAACTTGACTTCACTCCAATTTGTCAAAAATAATCTCCATCTTTCCCATGCCTCGGGCGAGATTCTTCGAAATCATGCCATTTTCGAGCCAGCAAGCGTTCATTACTGCTGCCGGGACAAGACAGGTAGGTGTAAGGGGCGCTTCAGCCGATTTCTGGCTAAGAATGTTTTCGGGACCTCCCATAAGGTCTTTCATTTTCATATCAAAATGTGTACCCCACTTTCTAAGTTTTTTACATGTAGATTTAATATGTATGTGGGTGCTCTTTCCCTCTTTAGTGGCAATTATTTTTGTCTTATGTCCACATATTGTATTCAATGAAATCTCTGTAACCATTGTTATCTCTCCTCGTTATTTCTCCTGAAACGTTGGGTCCTTTTTCAGTTAAGAATTTAAATTGGAAATTAACACTTCAACTTTAACCTGCAACAGATTCATTCACCTTAGATTTATTTACCTTAGATTTATTTACCTTAGATTTATTTACCTTAGATTTATTTACCTTAGATTTATTTACCTTAGATTTATTTACCTTAGATTCATTCACTTTAGATTTATATAATTTTTAGCATATGCCTTTTTTCTTCACCTCCACTTGTGAACTTACTATCAGATTTTTATTTACAACTCTCTAATTTAATCTCCTTTTACAGACACAAGCAAGATATAAAATTGAGTTTTATTCCGGCTTCCTGATCGTAAAGTTCTTATACGATTCTATTTGTATTGATTAGTCCATAGCAAATATGCTAATTAGGTACTCCTGCTAATAAATTAATATATAATCAGAGCATAAGCGATAATTATGCTTATACCCTGACACGATCACCAGACCAGGATAATCAGGATTACAGTATATTTACAATCGGAAAGTACAGAATTACAAGAAAGTACAGAATTACAATAGTAAAATACATAAATAATCATTAAAAATAAGCATTGATTATAATTTCAATACACGATGAGGTTTTAATATGAGATGGCAAGGTAGCTCCAGAAGAAAAGTGACCGGTGGGAAAGTTATTGCTGCCCGCGGAAAGCGCAAGTTTGAAATGGGCCGCGAGTCTGCGGAAACTCGTATAAGTGAAATAAAGAGGAAAAACGTTCACACTATGGGAGGCAACAGGAAGGTAAGACTTCTTCAATGCGATATTGCAAACATAACCAATCCCAAAGATGGAAAAACCACTTCTGCTCCCATTGAGACAGTTCTCGACAACGTTGCAAACAAGCACTACATCAGGCGTAACATTCTGACGAAAGGCTCAGTAATAAGGACTCCTCTTGGGACCGCTAAAGTTACAAGCAGACCAGGGCAAGACGGAGTTGTAAATGCTGTATTAATTGAATAAATAAAATATAATTTACCCCCGAGACAAGAATTGTTTGTCAAATTCCCTTAACTTTGTGCCGGTGACCAACATGAATGAAAAGATTCGACATATACTGGAAATTCTTGAGAATGATGCACGAGCGAGTCCAGAGGAAATAGCATCCCTTACAGATATGTCTGCAGAGGAGGTTTCCCAGGCAATTGCAAAACTTGAAGACACGGGAGTTATCCGGCACTACAAAACCATAGTTGATTGGGATCTGGTCGGGGAGAACTATGTTTATGCCGTTATTGAGCTGAAGGTTACTCTCGAGCGCAATCAGGGCTATCAGGTAATTGCAGAAAGAATCTACAAGTTTCCGGAAGTCAGGTCAGTCAGGCTCTTATCTGGAAATTATGACATATCCCTTACTGTCCGGGGGAAATCGATGAAGGACGTGGCTTTTTTCGTAGCAGAGAAAATTGCAACCCTTGATCAGGTACAGAGCACTTCAACCCACTTCGTACTGAAAACTTATAAAGAAGATGGGGTCATCCTTCATGAACCTGAAACGATTCAAAGACTACCAGTATCATCTTGATACGAGCTGGTTCAGAAACTGATATCCCTATCCGATTTTAGATTTCACAATACATATATACTTTTTACAGGGTGTTTTGCTTGAGACCTTCATGTGATCCTTCTAAGTTTGTTGCCGACGTTGTGAAAGAAATTCCTCCTTCGGGAATACGCCGTTTTTTTGATCTGGTTTCCGGACTTGAAGATGTAATCTCCCTTGGTGTAGGAGAGCCTGACTTCATTACTCCGTGGCATATCCGTGAGATGTGTATTCATTCTCTGGAAAAAGGGCAAACCTCATATACCTCAAATTACGGGCTTCCGGACCTCAGGAACGAACTTGCCAGAACTTATTACAGACGTTATGGCCTGGATTATGACCCTTCATCCGAGATACTCATCACAACAGGTGTGAGTGAAGCTCTGGATATAGCAGTAAGGACAGTGGTCAACCCTGGCGATGAGGTTATTATCGTCCAGCCCTCTTATGTGGCATATGTACCTTCTGTTGTTCTTGCAGGAGGTAAGCCAGTTATCGTTGCCACCCACAGGGATGATGAGTTTAGCCTGACTGCAGAAGCCCTCAAACCTGCAATCACGGACAAGACAAAAGCAATAATTCTCAACTTCCCAAGTAATCCTACAGGAGCGATCATGAAACAGGAAGGTCTCGAGGATATTGCCGACCTGGTTGTGGAGAATGATCTGTTTGTTATCTCGGACGAAGTTTACGAGTGCCTTACCTATGAAGGCAAGCATGTTCCGTTATCTTCCCTTGATGGCATGAAAGAGCGGACTGTTATGCTTAACGGTTTTTCCAAAGCCTATGCAATGACAGGACTAAGGCTCGGCTTTGCAATGGGCTCTCCAGAGATCATACATTCAATGATGATGATCCATCAGTACTCCATGCTCTGTGCTCCCATAACAGCTCAAATTGGAGCAATTGAAGCACTCCGTCATGGAAAAGATGAAATGGGACGGATGATTCGGGAATATGACCGACGCAGGCATTTTATTGTAAGAGGATTTAACAGAATAGGGCTTGAGTGCTGCAACCCTAAAGGGGCATTTTACGCTTTCCCTTATATAGGAAACACCGGGCTTTCTTCCTCCACGTTCGCAGAGCGCCTTCTGGACGAAAAGAAAATTGTGACAATTCCAGGAGACGTATTTGGTGAGGCCGGTGAAGGCTTCCTGCGTTGCTCCTATGCCGCATCAATAAATGATATTAGAAAAGCGTTAGATAGAATGGAAGACTTTGTGGACGGGTTAAAGCAGTAAAATCAGCAAGGGCTCTCCCGTCACTTTTCAAAATTTCCATCGAATCTTATTTTATTTGGGTCTATTTGCTAACCTGTTCTTCATTATCTGCTTCATTACTTAAAGTTCGATGGAACTTTGTGTCTTTTTTGTTTATTTTTAAGAATCTTTGATAATTTTTAATTACTTTTGATTATTTTTAATTATTTTTGAGT
>Ga0183101_1000881_pt2 | contig 25645 bp, 21 predicted proteins | sample Biomet3_FD_127790 | JGI IMG/M metagenome (GOLD analysis project Ga0183101, IMG submission 127790) | Microbial communities from bioreactor (seeded with sewage sludge) at LBNL, California, USA - Biofuel metagenome 3 | ecosystem: Engineered > Bioreactor > Anaerobic > Unclassified ...
TCAGATGGGGTTTCAAACCCCACCTGATTCTTAGTCGAAGGTCTCCAGGGACGTAGCCGCTCTTTACTCCCAGTTAAGCAGAGAACCAAAATCTATGATTTTGTGTGAATCGCTTACTCCTCTGACATTAGGAAGAGGAATTTCATATAAATATGGGAGTATTAGAGCGGGTAGTCATCGGATAAAACCTAGTGAGCTCCTTAGAGCTAATCTCTTCTGTGTTCTTGATAAGAATTGACACATCAAATTTAAATTTAACATAGTAAACATATAAGTTATATAGTATAATATGATTATATAGGTTAAATTTTACTATGTCAACGCCTAAATTATTAATAAATGGAGGAAATTATGAATATACAAACAAAACTAGAAACTCTAAAAACTAACCTTAAAAATATGAATAAAGTGGTTATAGCCTTTTCAGGTGGAGTAGACAGCACATTTCTTTTGAAGGTAGCTTCTGATGTATTAAAAGATAACGCCATAGCAGTAACTTCACGTTCTTCTACATATCCCGAACGTGAATATAAAGCAGCAGTTAATTTCATAGAAACTCTTGGTGCAAAGCATATTGTTATCACTTCAGAAGAATTAGATATAGAAGGTTTTTCTAAGAATCCTGTTAACAGGTGCTATTATTGTAAAAAAGAGTTGTTTTCTAAAATAAGAGAAATTGCTAAGCAAAATAATATCAATTATATAGCTGACGGTTCAAATATTGATGATCTTGGTGATTACAGACCTGGTTTAAAAGCTATAAATGAGCTTGATGTAGTTAGCCCATTAAAGGAAGCAAGTATGACAAAAGAAGATATAAGAATTTTATCAAAAGAAATGGGATTACCAACTTGGGATAAACCTCCCTTTGCTTGTCTTTCATCTAGATTTCCTTATGGACAAGAAATAACTAGACAAAAGTTAGAGATTGTGGATAAGGCAGAACAATACCTTTTAGACCTTGGATTTAAGCAAGTAAGGGTACGTTATCATGATGAAATTGCTAGAATTGAAGTTTCATCAGAGGAGCGAAAGAATTTTTTTCACGAAGACTTAATGGATAAAGTATATAAGGAATTTAAGAAAATTGGATTTAACTATGTTACACTTGATTTAAAAGGATATAGGACAGGGAGTATGAATGAAACTATAATTAAAGAGTAAAACATCAATAAAAGAGACTAAGCTTCCTCCTTAGGTGAGGACTTAGTCTCTATTTTTTTAAATTTTTTCACTTAAATCTAATAATGAATTAACTTTCCTAACTTCTATAAGCACATATGTATATCTTTGTGCTTAGTTAATTTTAGGCAAGCCCCTTCCAGTAGTTATTAAGAATTATAAAGCAGATTTGTTTAATGCTTTCTCTATATCTTTTGCTAAATCCTTCTTATTTTCAATTCCTACAGATAATCTAATTAAGTTATCTACTATACCAATCTCTTGTCTTATTTCAACAGGTATTGAAGCATGTGTCATAGTAGCAGGATGAGATATTAAGGATTCTACTCCCCCTAGACTTTCTCCTAAAGTAATAAGTTTTACACCTTTAAAAAATTCATTAATATTGAAGCCTTCCTTTAACACAAAGGATATTATAGCCCCTGCTCCATTAGCTTGCTTTTTATGAATTTCATACCCTGGATGATCGTGAAAGCCTGGATAATAAACCTTCTCTATAGCTTCATGTCCCTTTAAAAATTGTGCTAAATAATTGGCATTTTCAATATGTCTGTCCATTCTTACGGATAATGTCTTTATACCCCTTATTAGAAGCCAAGAATCAAATGGATTTAATACTCCTCCTGTAGAATTTTGAATAAAATGAAGTTTCTCAGCTAATTCTTTACTATTTACTACTGCAAGTCCAGCTATTAAATCACTATGACCTCCTAGATACTTTGTAGCACTATGCACTACTATATCTGCTCCTAACTCTATCGGTCTTTGAAGATATGGAGTCATAAAGGTATTATCTACAATAGTTAATATTCCATGTTTTTTTGCTATATTAGATATCTTTTCTATATCAGTTATTGTCATAAGTGGATTTGTTGGTGTCTCTATAAATATGGCTTTAACATTATCAGTAATTTTTTCTTCCACAAGTTTCTCATTACTTGTGTCTACAAGCTCATATTGAATATTGAAATTTGTAAATATCTTGTCTAAAACTCTAAAAGTTCCTCCATATACATTGCTTGATAATAAAACTTTTTCTCCACTTTTAAAGAGCGTTAAAACTGCTGTTGTAGCTGCCATTCCAGAAGCAAATGCAAAACCTGCATGACCTCCCTCTAAATCTGAAATAAGTTTTTCTAAAGCATACCTTGTTGGGTTACCTGTTCTTGAGTACTCGTATCCACTATTTACCCCTAATTCTGATTGTTTATATGTGGATGTTTGATAAATTGGTACATTTACAGCACCTGTAGTCTTATCTCCATCTATTCCTCCGTGTATTAACAATGATTCAATGTTCATTTTTTACTCCTCCTAATTTAAATACTTTTAATATATTTTGCTATGAAACTTATCAGGTGGGATTGAAATCCCATTTGATTCAAGCTTTACTTTCATAAAAACAAAAAAACTCCCCCCTCAATACAGAGGCAGAAGTTAACTTACGCGGTTCCACTCTGTTTATTATGTATTAAAAATAAAATACATAACAACTCATAAATATTAGTACAATAATACCTCAACGCTTTAACGGGCGTACCCGCTGAAGTCTACTAAATTTCGATTCAGAACTCAGAGACGCATTCAGCTAACTTTCACCCGAAATCCCTTGCACCCTACGTGGACTCCTCTCTGGCAGTTTCCATTAACTTACTTCTTCTCTTCTTTGTTTTTCATAGTATTCCTATAAACTAACTTTGTTTAATATTATTATATTCATTATTTATTAATATGTCAACATATAAATAAAAAAGACTTAAATTTCGAATCATTTTTACCCTTAGATTCAAAATTTAAATCTATAAATAGTTTAATTTCAATTATATACAATGGGTTTATTTTATATATTATTTATAGCCTTTTCTATTCTCTCCAAGGCTTCTTTTAAAATGCTTCTAGGACACGCTATATTCATTCTTTCAAAGCCTTCTCCACCTTCTCCAAAAATAAAGCCTTCATTAAATGCAACCTTTGCTTTTGTCATCATAAATTTTTTAAGCTCTTTACCCTTCATACCTAATTCTCTAAAGTCAATCCACAACAAATAAGTGCCTTCTGCTTTAACAACTTTAAGCTTTGGAATTTTTTCACTTATATATTTTTCAGTAAAATTTTTATTTTCTTCAATATAATCTAAAAGTTGCTCTAGCCATTCCTCACCATACTTATAAGCAGCTTCACAGCCTATAACTCCAAAAAGATTAAGTCTTGATATACCCATATTTTCTAATGCAATATTATATTCTTTACGGAGCTTTTTATTTGGTATTATTATATTTGAAGTTTGAAGTCCTGCTAAATTAAAAGTTTTACTTGGTGCTGTACAAGTTATTGAATTTTGTTCAAACTCTTTTGAAATAGATGCGAAAGATGTATGCTTGTAACCTCTATATATCAAATCAGAATGAATTTCATCAGACACAACGACTACATCATGCTTTAAACAAATTTCTCCTATTTTTTGTAATTCTTCTTTTGTCCATACTCTTCCTATGGGATTATGAGGATTACAAATTATCATCAACTTAACTCTTTCATCTTTAATTTTTTCTTCTAAATCCTCAAAATCTATATAATATCTATCTTCAACAGATTTTAAAGGATTATTTAATATTTCACATCCATTTCTTGATATTGAATTAAAGAAAGGATAGTACACTGGTGATTGAATAATAATTTTATCTCCTGGATGAGTTAAAGCTTTAACTACAATGTTAAGTGCAGTAATCACTCCAGGACTAATACATAACCACTCTTTTTCTACCTTCCATTGATGTCTCTTTTCCATCCAATTTATTATTGCATCATAATATCCGGCCATTGTTTCAGAATATCCATAAATTCCTTGTGATGCTCTTTTAATTATCGCTTCTTTTACTTCTGGAACAGTTTCAAAATCCATATCTGCTATCCACATTGGTATAACATCATCATAACCTAGTATTTTCTTAGTAAAATTCCATTTAACAGAATCTGTGTTTTCTTTATTAAATACTTTATCAAAATCATACCTCATATAAATTTCTCCTTACATATTTTATATTTTTAAATATATACATAGTTTAATTCTTAATATTTTCTTTCATAAAAATAAGGCTGTTTTTCTTAAATAAGAAAAACAGCCTTTTATGCAACCAAAACTCCATCTGATTCAAGTTTCACTTCATAACAATTGCCATTTCTCTTATCTTTCAGAATAGATATATTTCTATACTGCAGGAATTGACACCGATACATCTAAATGCCGGTTGTCGGGCTTCATAGGGCCAGTCCCTCCACCTCTCGTAATAAGAATTCAACGTATTAAATTTTCAACACAAATTAGAATATTAAATAATCATATATCAATTATATGCTCATCTTTCAATATCTAAATTGCTTATTTAAACTGATGCGTATTTTTCCACCTTTCTTTCAATATTATTTTGAAGTGCCGATAGTACAGTACAAAACATTAAGTATATAAGTGCAGCTTCACTATATAGCCATAAAGGTTCATAGGTCGATGCTGTTATTGTTTGTGCTACCTGAAACATTTCCGCAAAGGTAATAGCCGCCGCTAGTGAAGTATCTTTAACTAATGATATAAAAGAATTAGATAAAGGCGGTACAGACACCCTTAGTGCTTGTGGTAAAATAATTCGTCTAAGTGCCTGCAAATTTGTCATGCCTATAGAAAGAGCTGCCTCCCATTGGCCTTTAGCTATTGATAATATGGCCGCTCTAATTATTTCAGAGTTATATGCTCCTACATTTAATGTAAATCCAATAATAGCTGACGGCAGTGGATCAATTGTTATTCCCATATTAGGTAATCCATAAAATATAATAAATAATTGAACTAACAAAGGAGTTCCTCTTATAACCCACACATAAAAGCGAGCCACAGAATTAAGCACTTTAAAAGTTGATATACGAAATAATGCTATTATTAATGCAAGTATCAAACCAAGTACAAAGGATATTATGGCAACGGGAATAGTATATTCTAAACCTGCTTTTAACAAAGGAAAAAACGAGTCTTTTAATATGTGTATTATTCTTATTGTTTTATCATCAAAATTCATACTCTCACCCAATCACTATTTTGATACATCTTCATTAAACCATTTATTAGATATCTTTAAATAAGTTCCATCTGATTTCATATCAGCTAAAGCCTTATTTACAGCATCCACCAATTCCTTGTTTCCTTTATTAAACATAATTCCATTTGTACCAGACTTATCTTTTTCAGCAACTACTTTTAGTGCAATATCAGGTTTTTGTTTCTTTAAATCTAAAAAGGATAAATTATCATTAACAATTGCATCTGCACGTTTAGAAGTTACCAAATCAATTGCTTGATTAAAACCTTCAACTGGTACAATTACAGCACCATTTTCTTTAGGAATTACAGTTTGATTACTAGTAAGAGTTTGTGCTGCCTTTTTTCCTTTTAAGTCTTCAAATTTTTTGATATCCTGATTGTCCTTATGAACTATAAGTACTGACTTTGACACTATATAGGGGTCAGAAAAATCATATTTTTGCTGACGATCAGGTTTTATTCCTACTTCATTAGCTATTGCATCAAATCTTTTGGCATCTAAGCCTGCAAACATTCCATCCCATTTTGTTTCAATAAATTCAGCCTTTACTCCTATACGTTTAGCTATTTCTTCTGCTATTTCAATATCAAAACCTGTAATTTTTCCATCCTTATCGTGGAAAGAGAATGGAGCATAGGTTCCTTCAGTTCCAAATTTTATTTTTCCATCTTTTTTTATTTTTGATAGCAAATTATCACTACTAGTTGTAGTTCCTGAAGATTTGTTATCACTTTTGCTAGCTGCACAACCTGTAAAAGAAATAGTAAATACCAATAATGCACTGATTAATAAATTAATTTTTTTCATAATGGTCCCTCCAATTTTTATTGAATTTTATAATTATAGTAATTTAACAATATAGAACACTTAAATTTTATATTACTTAAGCTGAACTTGGTTTAAAAACTTTATAGTTCGTGGATTTTTGGGATTATCAAATACCTCTTCTGGAGTTCCTTCTTCTATTATCTTTCCACCATCCATAAAAATTACTTTATCTGCTGCTTCCTTAGCAAATCTCATTTCATGAGTTACAATAATCATTGTAGTATCCTTTTTAGCAAGTTTTTTTATAACATCTAACACCTCTCCCACTAATTCAGGATCTAAGGCGGAAGTTGGTTCATCAAAAAGCATTATATCAGGATTAACGGCCATAGCTCTTCCAATTCCAACTCTCTGTTGTTGACCCCCTGATAGCTTTGAAGGGTAGTACTCCCTTTTTTCCTCTAATCCAACCTGTTTCAATATATCTATTGCTATTTTTTCCGCTTCAATTTTTTTTAATTTTTTAACTACAGTTAAAGGCTCCATAATATTTTCAATAGCGGTTTTATTGTTGAAGAGATTATAACTTTGAAATACCATAGAAGTATGTCTCCTCAACTTACTTATCTCTTCTTTAGTTATTTTTTCTACATTTACTTTTAAATTTTCTATCTCTATATCACCTTTATCTGGGGTTTCTAAATAATTTATACATCTTAATAAAGTTGATTTCCCTGTACCTGATGGACCTATTACTGCAATAACCTCTCCTTTCTGTACATCTAAACTAATTCCTTTTAAAACCTCTGTTCCATTAAAGCTTTTATGTAAGTTTTTTATTTTTATCATATACTCACTTCCTAAATATACTTTTATATTTCACCAATTCTTTTATACACATTAAACTATTCTAAGTTTTTCATAAAAATTTCAACTCTCTAATAAAGCATAGCATTCTTATATGTTTTGTATTATTTAAATTATACTAACTATATTGTAATATGTCAATACTTAAATGCTTTTTTACTTTTTGAAAGATATAGGGTTCCAGATTGGTTATTATTCTTAATATTTTCTTTCATAAAAGGCTGTTTTTCTTAAATAAGAAAAACAGCCTTTTATGAAACCAAAACTTTATCCGATGACTACCCGCTTTAATAGCCTCCCTTATTTACTAAAAAGCTGGCACTACTGCTACTCCATATTTTTCCTGTATAAATTTCTTTACATCATCAGAATTTAACGCCTGAACAAGCTTTTTAATTTCTGGTCTACTTTCATCACCTTTTCTTACCACAATAATATTTGCATAAGGTGAGTTACTATCTTCTCTAAATAATGCACTCTTAGGATCTATCTTTGCTTCTAAAACAATGTTTGTGTTTATTACAGCTCCATCTACATCTTGAAGAACTCTTGGAAGCTGTGCTACATCAACCTCTGTAAACTTTAGATTTTTAGAATTTTCTACAATATCCTTTGGTGTTGCACTATAATTTGCTATTCCATCCTTTAACTTAATTAATCCTTGAACTTGAAGTAATACTAATGCTCTATATTCATTTGAAGGATTGTTTGGTATTGCAATATTAGCACCATCTTTAATGTCAGCTTTTGATTTAAGCTTGCTAGAGTAAAATCCTATTGGTTCAACATGGACTTTTCCTGCCACAGCAAAATCATATCCTTTTTCTTTAGCAACAGCATTAAGATAAGGAACATGTTGAAAATAATTAGCATCTATTTGCTTCTCTTGTAAAGCTGGATTTAACTGTCCTTCATCATCCAATGTAACTATTTCTAAATTAATCCCTTCCTTCTTAAGCTCAGGTTGTATATGCTTTAATATATCTGCATGTGGAGTCACTGATGCTCCAACTTTAATAGTTACTTCCTTTGAACTAGGAGTAGCAGCTGCCTCCTTTGTTTTAGTACTTTGACCACAACCACCTAATAAACCTACAACTAATAATGCCGAAATTAAAATTGAAAAATGTCTTTTTTTCATAATTATCTCTCCTCGCTTTAAAATAAATTTTAGAATGTAATATTAATCAAATTTATATCTTTTTTTATTTATATATTTAGAGGTAAAATCCCCTATAAATTGTATGCTTTGTACTAAAATAATTAAAGTAATTACTGTGGCTATCATAATATCAGTACGAAATCTTTGATACCCAAAACGTATCGCTAAACTGCCTAGTCCTCCTGCACCTATTGCTCCAGCTATTGCAGTAAGTTCAATAATAGATATGATAGCAATTGTTGCCCCCCTTACAAGGGCTGGTAATGCCTCTGGTATTAAGACTTTAGTTATAATTTCAAAAGGCTTAGCCCCCATTGATTGTGCAGCTTCAATTTTTCCCCATTCAACTTCCTCAATGGCAGTTTCTATTATTCTTGCTAAAAAGGGTGCCGCTCCTATAGACAGTGGAACAATAGCTGCTTTCATTCCTAGTGTAGTACCTACAACAACTCTAGAAAGTGGTAGTAAAATAACAATTAATATTATAGAAGGCAGAGAACGTACAGCATTTACTATAGTTCCCAATACTTTATTTAATTTAGGACATTCTATAATATGATTTTTCTTAGTAACAACTAAAATAATTCCCATAGGTAGTCCAATTGCAAAGGCTATACTGCCAGATATGGCTACCATTTTTATTGTTTCTCCTAGCGCTTTTAACAATAAACCCAATAAATCATCACTCAAATTCCATCACCTCCTGAATAAGTTCCCTGTGAACTAAAATTATTTAAAATACTAACAAACTTTTTAGCTGTATCACTTTTGGGATTTAAAAAAACTGAATCTGTAGTACCAGATTCTACAATTTCACCATGCTCTATGACAGCCATATTGTTACAAATGTATTTAACAACATCCAATTCATGTGTTATCAGCACAATAGTTATTTTTAGTTTATTGTTTATGTTTTTTAATAACTCTAGTATAGAATATGTTGTCTGAGGATCTAAAGCAGAAGTAGCTTCATCACTTAATAGAACATCTGGCTCATTAGCAAGTGCTCTTGCTATACCTACTCTCTGCTTTTGACCTCCACTTAATTGAGCGGGATATGCTTGTATTTTATCTGTGAGTTCTACTAAATCGAGAATTTCATGTACACGACTTTTAATTTTTTCTTTTGGATACCCTGCCACCTTTAAAGAAAAAGCAACATTTTCAAATACTGTCATAGAATCAAACAAATTAAATTGTTGAAATATTATTCCAATCTTTTTTCTTACTTCTCTAAGTTCTCTTTTATTCAATGCAGTAATATCTTTATCTCCAATTATAATATTTCCTGATGTAGGTTCCTCTAATCGATTAAGACATCTTATCATTGTGGACTTTCCTGCTCCACTAAACCCAATTATGCCAAAAATATCTCCTTTCTCAATTTTAAGATTAATATTCTTTAATACTTCCGATTCACCTTCAGCGGTCTTGAATGATTTAGTCAAGTTTTTTATAGTTATCATTTTTGTTATACCACCTCTTTCTATACTAAAAACCTTAGCTATATAAGGATTATATACTTTATATTTTAATAAATTAGTTCTGGAACTTTAAAAATTACTTTATAAACCATCTAAAAGGGGGAAACCATTTAGGAGAAAATAACTAAATATTTAAAATTCCAGAACTATAGGGGCCTACAAATTAAAAAGGCTATTTTCCTTAATATAAGAAAAATAGCCTTTGTTTACAAAAATCATATAAAACTGCTACTTCTCTTATCTTCCAGAAATCTATTCTGCAGGAATTGACACCGATACATCTAAAAATAAATGCCGGTTGTCGGGCTTCACAGGGCCAGTCCCTCCGCCGCTCTTGATAAGAAAACAACTTATTAAATTTTCAAAAGGATTTAGTTTTTAAATCCTAGTATTCATATATGTTGTATGTGTTAATATTATTATATTACTTCAATTTAACCATGTCAATACCCAATTTAGAAAAATCATAATATTAAAATACTAAATAATGAAAATAAGGAACACAAAAGTGCTCCTTATTTTCATTATTTAGTATTAAATTTCTTTTGTTTTGAATTTGAACGTAAATATTGTTCCTTTACCTTTTGTAGTAGTAACTTCAGCTTCCCCACCTATTCTATGAAGTTCTTTCAAAGTTGCACTGAGTCCGTAGCCTCTACCTGATATTTCGCTTGTTTTTTCTTTTGTTGAGAAGTCATCCCCAAAAACAAGCGTTACAATTTCCTCCTTGGTTAAATTCTCAACCTCTTCTCTTGAGAAACTCCCTTTTTGCACTGCTTTTTCCTTAACTTTTTGAATGTCTATTCCTCTTCCGTCATCTTGGATGCTTATCCCTATTTCTTCGCCAATATAATCTATACTGCACACTATTTTACCGGTTTCATCCTTATTTGCTTCAATTCTTTCATCAGGTGATTCAATGCCATGATCAACTGCATTCCTAAAAACATGAACCAAACTCTTTGTGAAAGCCAAGAACTTTTGGGGATTCACTCTGATATCGCTACCTTCAATTCTAAAGTTATAAATACTCTTTTCCAATCTTTCTGCAAGTTTGTATGTATATTCAGGGTATGAATTCAGCATTTGTTTCAAAGGTACAAAACGCAATGTATTTATATTACTAACAATTTCCTGAATACTTTTTTCCCTGACTTCTTCAGAAACTTCATTACTGATAATTTGTGCTAGGTCTTTAAGTGTTTTTATCTGTTCCTCATCAATATGAATCTTATTTTTTTGTTTTAAAAATTCATCTCCAAGTATAGTAGTTATTATACTCATATCTTTTTTTAGTGCATCATTGCATCTGCAATTATTAAATAATTCATATATATCTTTTTCAACTTCCTCTGAATTTTTATTTATTTTTGAAAGTCCATTTTCGAGCTCATGCAACTCTTTAGGCAAATGTATAAAATTGAACTGCGCAAAATTTCCTTTAAAAGTATGCACATTACGGTATATATCAGCATATTTTTCAGCTTTACTCATGTCATTTTTAAGAATTTCGTTCAATCGAAAATTCCAATACTCTCTATAAGAATCGAGTAAATCAAAGAAGTCATTTCTGTCAACTATACTTGACACAACAAGTTTGAGCCTTCCCTGCTCATCTTTTATTTTTTCCTCCAATTCCTTTTCATGAGTAATGTCTGTAATTATTAACATCATTCTATTATTGTCCAAAAGCCTGTACTTAAGTTTGATAATTTTTGAGTTTATATTTGATACTTTTGGCAAAAGGCTGATTAAAACTTCCTTTTTAAATTCGTCTGCCTCATTAAAAATTAAATTTATATTTCTTGGAAACAGGTTTCTCTGCTGATTATTTTCATCAAATAAAAGATTTACAATATTCTCTTCTTTAATTGATTTTCCAAAAACGACCTCACATTCACGGCTGTATTCAGGGTCTAAAACAAGACTTGTATCGAAGGAAAGAAAGCCTTCGTCGGAATTATCCAAAAGAGTATATACCTTTTCTAACAATTGTTTATTCTGAATCTCCCTATTTTTTATTGCCTTTGACATTACTTCCATGCTATTCATGATTGAAGTAAATTCTTTCATTTCAGACCCGCTTTTTTCAATCTCATATTCACCTTTGCTTATTTTTTGGGTAAGAGTTATTATTTGATTAAATGGATTAAAAAGCTTTCTTAGAATAAAAAACAACAGCAGCAGCGTTATAATGAGTGAAAGAATTTGTATAGGAAGAAACTGCATCATACTCTTTTGGTAAAGACTATTTATTTCATCTACATAAAAACCAGTTCCAACCATGGCAATGACATTATTGTCATAATCAGTTATAGGCGTAAATGAAAAAACCATGGATTTGTTATTAATTTTAAGTCCTTGAATATAAAAATCTTTTGAATCATTACCATATTTGAAGCTGTCTTTTTCCCAATGGTCTATTTTAATTGTGGAAGCCAGTATTTGATCCTTATTAAGTATAATTATTTCTTTATTTACCGAATCCTTCATTTTTTCCAAAAACTCATTATTCAGTTCAACTGTAACTACTGCAATTCCAATTGGTCCACCGGTATATACCCTGTCTATTCCTTTTATAAAGAATCTGCTATTTTTCTTTATAATAGTTCCTATGGAATTTAATGCTCCAAATTTAGTTCGCTTATCTATCATTTTCTGGATATACGATTCATTACCTGTATCCTTAAACTCTTCTTCTGTTCCTAATGTATTGGATAGCAGCTTAGCATTGCTGTCAAAAAGAGTCACATTGTTTTTCAGAATCCCTTTTTCAGCAAGTTCTTGTCCTATCAGATTGCTCATATCAATACACATCTGTGAGTATCCAAATTCATTGACAGGCATGATTGTAAAATTGTTTGCTGTTGCCTTGCCATAGCTCTTGTAATCCAAAAATATATTATAATTGAAAGCATTAAAAATGACAGGATTATTGACAATATCTGTTGCCTTGCTGGCAATCAAATGCTTTTCATTTTCAATAGACATTTTGATTGTATTTGAAGAATAATTATTTTCTGATATCAGCTTATCACGTATATTTTTCATATTGATATTATTGAAAAAAAAGATCATAAATATGGAGAAACTTAAAAAAGTAACAAATACTGAAAATAAAATTATGTATTTAAAACTGAATTTGAAGTTGCGTTTAAACATTGTTTCTACCTCGTAAACAAAATAATTTCGTATAGCACTTTATTTATCATAGAAATTATCACATATCTTTATATTTATTTCCTTATTCAAAAACTTCTTTTTTATTAGCTCGAGCTTATCCAGCGTTCCTGCTGGCAGCAAGTCCTTAGTATATTTGAAATCCGTAGTTCCTACTCCGTTCTCAGCCACTCCAAATTCCAAAATACCAGGTTTTAATTCGTTTTTCAAAGCTTTGTCGATACATAGGTATACTGCATTGTCCAATCTTTTCATCATACTTGTTAAAACAGTTCCTTTAGCAAAATTGTCCTGATCGGAATCCACTCCTATAGCATATACGCCTTTTTCCTTACATGCCTGTATTACTCCGATACCAGAAGCTCCTGCTGCAGCAAAAACAACATCCGAACCTTGATTTATAAGCTCCATGGCTAATTTATAGCCTTGCATTGTATTATTAAAAGGTGTATCTCCTCCAATTACCTTTAAATCAATTTTAACTTTTGGATTTAAATAGGCAGCTCCCTGCTCATATCCACTTTTGAATTTCCTGAAAACCAATGTATCCATTCCTGCAACCAGACCAATTTTATTAGTCTTAGTTGTCATACCTGCCACCGCTCCAACAAGATATGATCCTTCATCATCTTTAAAGGTTACTGATGTAACGTTTGGTAAGCTTACTACCTCATCAAGCTGAACAAATTTTTGATTGGGGAATTTTGATGCTATTTGTTTACATGAGTCCGTAAGTTCCAAACCAACAGAAATAATCAAATCATAATTGTTTTCTGCAAAATATGTCAAGGACGTTATACCATACTGTTTTTCAAATTTGGAACCTTTTACAAGTTCTTTATAATCATATTGTATTCCAAGTTCCTTTTCTGCTCGTTGTATGCCGCTATAAGTAGCATCATTGAAGGACTTGTCTCCTAATCCTCCGCTATCGAATACAATGCCCACTTTAAATGGTTTTTTCGCGGTTCCTTGCTTTTGTTGATTGTCATTAAATTTTGAATCAGACTTATTGGAAGAACTACTACAGCCTATAAATAAAATCATCATAAAAATTATAATCAATAAGGATATTTTCCTCATAAAACCTCCTCCTCCCCTTAGTATTTTATACAATTATAATGCAAAATAGACTAAAAATCAAACTAAGTAAATACTTGGATAGCTTGATTAATTATACCTGTTTGCTATATAATTAGGATGATATTTTTTTTAGGAGGTAGCGTTCATGTCCAATTTAGAAGCGTTCGGCAAAAGCATCATTGAAAATGATTCGGATGCTAAAAGACTCATAGAAGCAGTTGTTGAAAGAACAGCTACATATCTTTCAGATGAAGTCTTTATAAATGTTTTGGAAGTTAAGTATAACCTTAACAATGAAAAACAATTTGATTTAAGAAACCTAACTTCAATAATTACCGTAGAAGATCATTTGAAAATAACACTGGCCTTCAGTTACGATAAAAGTCTTATAGAGAAAATATTTGAAGGATATTCACAGGGTATCGAGGTAGCAGCTGATGAAGTTCAATCCTATATTGAAGAGTCTGCTGGAGATATGATTAATATTGTTTTAGGTAATGTTTTAAGCCAATTTCAGCAGAGTGGAAAAGCCTTTGGAATCTCAACTCCAGTTATAATTAACGGTGCAAAGAGTATTGGAAAATATAAAAATACACAATTTTTTACTGCTGAATTAAAAAGCGACTTTGGTATAATCTCAATATGCTGCATAACTCCGGGAGAACAGTTCAGAAAACAACTTAAGCCCGAAAGGAGTGATTTTATTGAAAAGTCTTAATATACTCGTTGTTGACGACTCACTTATTACAATAAAAAAATTGACTCAGTTGCTTGAAAAAATAGGTCATAACGTAATCGCTCATGCAAGAACAGGTCATGAAGCAATAGAACAATATAAGCTAACAAAGCCAGACCTTGTTACAATGGATATTACCATGCCTGGAATGAACGGTATTGAGGTTACGAAAATAATAATAGAAGAAGATCCAAATGCATTGATTATCATGGTTACTTCCCACGGTCAGGAGCAAATGGTAGTAGATTCAATTGAAGTAGGTGCAAAGGGCTATATATTAAAACCTATAAAGTCTGATCAACTGCAAGAAGCTATCGAAAAAGTATATGAAAAGTATGGTGAGCTGAATTGATCGAAAATGATCTTTTTCAAACAATGTTCGATATTATTCCATTTGGAATATATGTTGTTGACGTTAATACATTTCAAATCATATATATGAATAAACATATGATTGAACATAGGGGAAACTTTATTGGAAAGCTTTGTTATGAAAATATTTATTGTGAGGACACGATTTGCCATTTTTGCAAAATTAGACAGCTAATAGATTCAAATAAAGCACCAAATATGAACAGTATTGTTTTTGAAATCTTTAATCCGGCGGATGACAAATGGTATCAAATTCAGGAGAAGGCTATAAGCTGGCCTGATGGAAGGGTTGTAAAATACTCTATTTGTGTTGACATTACTGAATTGAAAGAAACTCAGAATAAGCTTGCAGAGGCGCATGCCCAATTGGCAATAAAAAATAAAGAGCTACAGGCTCTCTCATCAACGGATAAACTTACCAAATTAAACAACAGGTTTAAAATTGATGAGATTTTTAAGTATTACCTAATCAACTCAAATCTCTTGGGAAATGAATTGTCAATTATCATGGTTGATTTGGACAAATTTAAGAATGTAAATGATATGTACGGCCATCAAATAGGTGATATGCTACTTAAAGAAATTTCACAATTGTTGAGTTCAAACTTAAGAAAAGCCGATCACATTGGGAGATGGGGAGGAGAAGAATTTCTTATAATTTGTCCCAATACCAATCTTGAAGGAGCAAGAGTTGCAGCCGAGAACCTGCGAAATACCATTGAGTCACATTCATTTAAAATCATCGGGAAAAAGACAGCCAGTTTTGGAATAGCCTGCCTTAATAAAGGTGAAGATGAAAAATCCCTATTTAAAAAAGCTGATGATGCTCTGTACATGGCAAAAAAATTGGGAGGAAACAGAGTGGAATCTTTATAACAAAGGTATGCACATTTCCCTTTGACAGTTTACTCAGCGATAACTTTGATATTTCCTTTTAATAGCAAATATGAATAGAATGTATTTAAGGCAGTCAATTTTGACTGCCTTTTGTATCAATAAATGCTAATTATATATATCTAGGGGTACAAAGCATTGCTCCTAATTTTCATTATTTAGTATTAAATTCTTCTTTTATACTTATTAAAAGCTCTTCATCCTTAATTACCTCATATCCTGTAAGTGCAAGAGCTGCTGCTCCTTGTATAAGTGCTTCATGAGCTGTATTAGTTACAGTAGCATATGCAAATTCTTTACTATGAGCCACTGCATCAAAGCATCCTATTCCTATATAAGGATGTATTGCTGGTACTACATTACTAACATTGCCCATATCAATGGACCCATAACTTGCCTTAGCAGGAAGTATGTTTTTCATCCCTACATATTTTAAGTTATTGTTAAATGCATTAGACAACGCTGCATTAGTTTTCATATTATCATAAGAAATTTCATAATTACTAATCTCAAGTGCTGCTCCTGTCATCAAGGAAGCTCCCTTAGCCACATTTTTCACCTTTTCAACTACCTTATTTAAAGCTTGTCTGGTATTAGCTCTAACATAAAATTGCGCAATAGCTCTGTCTGGAACAATGTTTGCCGCTATGCCACCTTCCTTTATAATACCATGAATCCTTGTATCTGAAGGAATATGCTGTCTTAAAGCATTAATTCCATTAAAGGTAAGAATAACAGCATCAAGAGCATTAATTCCAGCCTCTGGTTCAGCAGCAGCATGACTAGCCTTTCCCTTGAAGTGGAATTGAATAGCATCCATAGCAAGAGATTTTCCACTTTCATAGTTAGCTTCAGCAGGATGTAAAATCATAGCTACGTCTATATCGTCAAATACTCCCTTTTCACTCATCTCTACCTTTGCTCCATCGCATTCTTCTGCTGGTGTACCTAAAACAGTAATTTGTCCCCCTATTAAATCTAACACTTTACTTAATGCTACTGCGGCACCTAAACTCATAGTACCTATCATATTATGACCACAACCGTGACCAATTTGAGGAAGAGCATCATACTCGCACAAATAAGCTATATTAGGACCTTGTTTATTACTTCTAAATGTTGCCTCAAAAGCTGTAGGTTTATTTAAAATCCCCACCTCTACAGTAAAGTTATTTTCCTGTAGAAAATCAGTTAATTTCTTAACTGCCTTAAATTCCTTATTTCCTACTTCTGGGTTATTATAAATATAATCATTTATCTCCCAAAGTTTATGTTTCATATTTTCTACTTCTTTTAGTATTAATCCCTTCATAATTACCTCCAAGCAATACAAAGCACAGCCTCTACTTGAAGCTGTGCTCTGATTATTATAATACTTTAGCCAAAAAGTCTTTAGTTCTTGGATGCTGAGGGTTAGGAAATAAATTTTGAGGAGTATTTTCTTCAACAATTACTCCTCCGTCCATGAATATAACTCTGTCTCCAACTTCCCTAGCAAATCCCATTTCATGAGTAACTACTACCATAGTCATACCTTCTGCTGCTAGTTCCTTCATAACGTCTAGAACTTCTCCTACCATTTCAGGATCAAGAGCTGAAGTTGGCTCATCGAAGAGCATTACATCTGGTGACATAGCAAGCGCTCTTGCTATAGCTATTCTTTGCTTTTGTCCTCCAGATAGCTGTGATGGATAATATGTAGCTTTGTCTTCAAGACCTATTCTTTTTAATAAATCAAAAGCTATTTTATTAGCCTCTTCCGTAGACATAGACTTAAGCTTTCTAGGTCCTATAGTGATATTATCTAGTACTGACAGATGTGGAAACAAATTAAATTGCTGGAATACCATACCCATTTTCTGTCTTAATTTATTAATATCAGTTTTTTTATCAGTTATAGATATTCCTTCAAAAACAATTTCTCCAGATGTTGGTTCCTCAAGTAAGTTTAAACATCTTAAAAATGTACTTTTACCTGAACCACTAGGTCCTATTACTACAACCACTTCACCTTTTTTTATTTGTATATCTATTCCTTTTAAAACGTGTAATTTATCAAATTTTTTATTTAAATCTTTTACCTTAATCACTAGTTTTCATTCTCCTTTCAAAAGCACCTACAAGTTTAGATAGTGAAAATGTAAGTACAAAATACATAATTGCTGCGACTATTAGAGGTTCAAAAGGTCTGAATATATTACCCCTAACTGTATCTGCATTGTACATAAGTTCATGTATACCTATTATAGAAGCTATGGAAGATTCTTTAATTACTGTTATGAATTCGTTACCTAATGCTGGCAAGATATTTTTAACTGCCTGGGGTATAATTATAAATCTCATTCCCATATTATGAGGCATACCTAATGATCTTGCTGCTTCCATTTGGCCCTTGTCCACAGCTTGTATACCAGCACGCACTATTTCAGCTATATAAGCTGCACTATTTACTGATAATGCTATGATACCTGCTATACTGTCGGGGAGGGTAATACCAATGTGTGGAAGGCCATAGAATACTATATATAATTGTACAAGAATAGGTGTTCCTCTGATAAATTCTATGTATGCTGCTGCTACTATGTTTAAAATTTTCTTATTAGATAATCTCATTAGAGCTAATAGTACTCCAAGCACAAATCCAATTAACACTGTAAAGAATGCAAGGAATATTGTAAACTTAGCTCCATTTATAAAAAACAAATAATATTTTGGTAAAAAACTGAAATCCACTACTTTGTTCCTCCCTATATTTTTATGTTTAATTTATTATTAGTTCTAAATAAAAGTAATTATTATTAATTTCAAAGTAAATGTTAGGCAATAGCCATTGCCTAACATTTATGTTTAATGCTAACAAAAATATACTATCTAGTTTCTACTAAATTATTAGCATCTGTAACGAATTTGTCTATACTCTTATCAGCCTTCAATTTAGCTAAAGTCTTATTAACTTCTTTTACTAAGTCTGAGCTTCCCTTTTTAAGAGCTACAGCAGAACCTGCGTCTTCTGTATTTAACTTTATATCTGAGAAAACTAAGTCTGTATTAGCTTTTAAATTTGAAGTAGCTACTGGTGATTCTAAGATTACTGCATCAACTCTGTTATTTTTTAATGATAAAACTAAGTCTGATATTTTTGGAAGAGCTACAGGTTGAGCACCAGAAACTTGTTTATTAGCTATTTCTTCTTGAATTGCTCCCTTTTGAACTCCTATTTTCTTTCCTTTTAAATCATCAACTGTCTTAATTTTATCTTTATCTCCAGCTCTTACAATTATAGTTTGAACTGCAGTATAATAAACATCTGAAAAATCTACGTTCTTCTTTCTCTCATCAGTTGGAGTCATTCCAGATACAATTAAATCAATATTTCCTTGATCTAAAGCTGCTAATAATCCGTCAAACTTCATATCCTTTATTTCTAATTGTACTCCAAGGTCTTTTGCTATTTGTTTTGCTATTTCAATATCAAATCCAACAATTTCATCTTTTCCATTTACTGACCTATGGAATTCATATGGTGGATAATCTGCACTTGTTCCAAGTACAAGCTTTCCATTTTTCTTTATTTTCTGCATAGCTTGTGATTGTAAATTTTCATCTGTATTCTTCACAGTATTGTCTTTATTTCCACAAGCGGCAAATGAAAGCATTGAGCCTACTATTAATGATATCGCAATAAATTTCTTTAAGCTCTTTTTTATCATTCTATTTTCCCCCTAGCTGTTTCCTTTAATAATCTTTCTGTGAATAATTATATAGCTATCCATACAATTATTCAATACTTTTTATACATTTACTTGTATCTTTATGTGATTTTTGCAAGGAAACACTCTTCTATTTTATTTATCACACAATTGACTAATTCTACTTCATATATAAAGTTCATTTGATTAAACGTTCACTTCATATAGCCTCACCTGACTTTATACTATAATATTTTTAAAATAACTCTCATAATAGTTTTCCCATTAGGCAATATATTAATTCCTATTTATTTTAAAATTAAATTATGCATAAATATTAAACTTGTATACAATTTTTTTAGAATTATTCATCTAAATTATTATTCAATGTACTGTGTTTCATACCATATAAGAAGTAGATTACAAGTCCAATAGCAAGCCATATTCCAAATCTAATCCAAGTAACTAGTCCTAAGCTTGACATTAAATAACAGCAGAAAATTATTGTTAAAATTGGTGTATAAGGAACACCAGGACATTTAAATTTCCTCTCAACATTTGGCATAGTTTTTCTTAAAACAATAACCCCAACTGATACAAGTATGAAGGCGAATAAAGTTCCTATATTACATAAGTCTATTATTATTTCTAGTGGTAAAAATCCCGCCATAATAGCTGTTACAAATCCAGTTATTATTGTACACATTCCAGGAGTACCGTATTTCTTATTTACACTAGAAAATGATTTTGGAAGTAATCCATCTCTTGACATAACCATAAATATTCTAACCTGTCCATATAATGTTACAAGAAGAGTAGAAATCATTCCAAGAACTGCTCCTATACCAACTAGTGATGATCCCCAAGTAATTCCTATTCTTGAAAGAGCACCTGGAAGAGCGTTGTTCACATCTATTGATGTAAATGGAACCATTCCTGTAAGTATAAATGAAACAGCTATATAAAGTATGATAACTACTATTAAGCAAATGGCTAATCCCATTGGAACATCTTTTTTAGGGTTTGCAGTTTCTTCTGCGGCAGTAGAAACTGCATCAAAACCAATAAATGCAAAAAATATAATTGCAGCACCAGACATTATTCCTTTAAACCCATAAGGTGCAAATGGATGATAATTTGCAGGATTTATATGAGTCGCTCCTAAAATAACAAATATAAGTATTACAAATATCTTAACGCCAACTATAATATTGTTTACCTTAGCACTTTCTGATACTCCGATAAAAAGTAACCAAGTTATTACAGCAACAATTAGAATAGCTGGTAAATCCATAATTCCCCCGGTCAGTGGACTTTTTGTAATCATTTCTGGTAGATGTATACCATACCCCCCCAATATTCCTATCAAGGTTCCAGACCAACCAGAGGCAACCGCTGCTGCGGAAACAAGATATTCTAGTATTAAATCCCATCCTATAATCCATGCTATAAGTTCACCAAAGGCAACATAGGAATATGAATATGTACTTCCTGCAACTGGAAACATGGTAGCAAGCTCCGAATATGTTAAAGCACAAAGTGCACATGTAATTGCCGCTATTATAAATGAAAGTGTAATACCAGGACCAGCTAATTTGGCACCCTGACCTGTGGCAACAAATATACCAGTTCCTACAACTGACCCAATTCCTAGGGCCGCTAAATCAAAGGAACTTAGTTTCTTTTTTAAATTGCTCTTATGAGCTGCTTCTTTAAAATCTTCTATAGTTCTTTTTCTAAATAAGTTCATGCAATTTCCTCCTGCTATATCTTACTATTTTTTTGTGCAAACTTGTATTCAAACAAACTTCATAAGTATAAAAAATATTAAACAATTATACAACAACTCTGACAGTCAGTTTGATATGCTTTTTCAACATATTCTTCTAAATTTCTTCAAATTTCTCTCTATATTATTAAATTTTCATTTGGCATTGAAAATAATCATTTTTTTTACCGTTAGCTATGGGTTACTACGGTTTCCATCTTTATGAATTATTAAGATTAAATCACCCTTAAGATTGTCAATAATGATATAATAGATTAGAAAATAAATAAACAGGAGTGAATGACTTGTTCGATATTAATGAAGACTTAATAAAAAGTTACAGCAGTTCTAGTAGTTATGAGAGCGGACTAAATTATTATTTAAATGGCCAGGTAGATAATATTAATTTAGACGTAGATGATAGCGGAAGTTACAAAAAAACTACGGTTTCCTCTAAAGTTAAATCCGCTTCTAATTTTTTAAAAAAGTATGATGTAAGAATAAATTTCACAAGTTATTCTACTTCTGTACATGGTATTTGTACTTGTAAATCATACCCTAGATATTATAACCAAGGGAATATGTGCAAACATATAATTGCAGTACTTATTAAATATTGCAAAGAAAAAGATAGGTTAGTCAAAAAAGAAAAAATTAAAATAAATACTGGACTACTTAACCAAATTAAAAATAACCTGACCTCTACTACCGCCGAAAATGCCACAAAACTTTTAAATTTAACCTTTAAATTAGAAGCTGAAAAAGAATATAGTTCTTTCCTATCACTTGAATTAAAAATTGGAGAGCAAAAGCTTTATGTGGTAAAAAACATTAGAGAATTTGTTAGGTCTGTGATTTCTAAGGATGAACTTGAATTTGGTAAAAATTTTATTTTCAGCCCTACTTTACATAGATTTAATGAAGAAGATAAGAAGATAATTGATATCTTGGCTGAGATTTATGAAACAGAAAGAACTGCAGCTGACTTAGTTAGATTTGGAGAGAAGACTACAAGACTTTTCATAGGCAAAAAAGCCTATTTAACGGAAAGCAATGCAAAAAAGGTTTTCGAAGCATTGGGAGATAGAAGAATTGATTTAATTTTAAAGGGTGATACCTTTGCGGATGTATCCATTTTAAATGAAGATTTCCCTTTAGAATTTAAACTTGAAAGCAAAGATAAGGAATTAGTCTTGCAGCAAGCATCTCCCTTAGCCATTCCTATAGGAAGTACAGGGAAATATTATTTTTATGATAACAATATATACATACCTTCTAATGAACAAATAGAAATGTATGAACCTTTTTACAGGTCATTTATTAAAGACGGTGGAACTGAAATTACTTTCTATGAAGAAGAAACAGAGGATATCGCTTCTTATGTAATACCCGCATTGAAGAGAATTAGTAAAAAGGTTATTATAGATAAAAATATTCAAGAAAAATTTTACCAGGAACCATTAAAAACAATTATTTATTTTGATAAAGAATATGAAAATGTAACTGCTACAGTTATATTTAAATATAGAGACATAGAATTTAACGCATTAAAAGACAAAGAAGACAAAAATACTGATAAGATTCTAGTAAGGGATATAGATGGAGAGTCCAAAATAATTAATACTTTAACTGCATTTAGTTTTGAAAAAACGGATCATCATTTTGCAATAAAAGATGAGGAAAAACTTTTAGATTTTATGGTTAATGGCAGAGATGCTCTTCAAGAAATGTCTGATATATACTATTCAGAATCCTTTAAAGAGATGAAGGTATATACTCCTAAAAGCTATAAGTCTACTTTAAGACTTAATGATGAAGACTTACTGGAATTTAACTTTAGTATAGATGGCATAGATAGAAACGAACTAAAAAATATATTTGATGCCTTAAAGCAGAAGAAAAAATACTACAGACTAAAAAAAGGTGGATTTGTGCCACTTCAGTCTAGTCAACTTCAGCCTATAGCTGATATGATAGATTATTTAAACATAAGTAGTTCTGATTTTCAAAAAGACAAAATAATTATATCAAAATATAATGCAGCCTACATAGATGCAAGTTTAAAGGAGAATAACATAACTTTTGTAGAAAGGAACAAAAAGTTTAGAGAGCTAGTTAATAGCATAAAGGATATTGGTGAAATAGATTATACTCTTCCAACTAAATTAGATACCATTATGAGAGATTATCAAAAGTTTGGTTTTAAGTGGTTTAAAACCCTTTTTAGTTGTGGTTTTGGAGGAATACTGGCAGACGAAATGGGCCTTGGAAAAACACTTCAGACTATAGCCTTTATAAAATCAGAGCTAGACTCTACTGAGCCTAAACTTCCGACCTTAGTAGTTTGTCCAACATCTTTGGTTTATAATTGGGAGGATGAAATAAAAAAATTCCAGCCAGATTTAAAATGTTTGATTGTATCAGGAAACAAAAATGAGAGAGAAAATCAAAGGCAAAATATAGAAGAATCAGATGTAGTTATAACTTCTTATGCTCTTATAAGAAGAGATATAGAAGATTATACTGGTATTAAATTTAAATATTGCTTTTTAGATGAGGCTCAAAACATTAAAAATCCAGACTCCTTAAATGCTAAAAGTGTAAAAAGTATAAAGGCCAATGGATACTTTGCATTAACAGGTACACCTATAGAAAATTCACTAACAGAGCTTTGGTCTATTTTTGATTTTATTATGCCAGGATACCTTTTAAATCATAGAAAATTTGTTTCAAAGTATGAAATTCCTATTATTAAAAACGGGAATAAAAAAGCTCTGGAAGAATTAAATAAACATATAAAACCCTTTATATTAAGAAGATTAAAAAAGGACGTAGTTAAAGAACTTCCTCCAAAAATTGAACATAATATGATTGTGGATATGACAGATGAGCAAAAAAAGGTTTACGCCGCTTTTCTTGCAAAGGCTAAAGAAGAAGTGAATAATGAAATAACAAAAAAAGGATTGAATAAAAGCAAAATTAAAATATTGTCTATACTAACTAGGCTTAGGCAAATATGCTGCGATCCTTCTACCTTTATAGAAAACTATGAAGGTGAAAATGGTAAAACTGAAGCACTAATGGATATCTTAGAAAACAACATTAATGCAGGACATAAAATTCTTTTATTTTCCCAGTTTACCTCTGTTCTAAAAAACATTGCAAAGAGGTTTAATGAAGAAAATATAAATTATATGTATTTAGATGGAAGTACAAAAGCAGAGCTTAGAGGTGAAATGGTTAAAGAATTTAATGAAGGTGATGCTTCAATATTTCTAATTTCTCTAAAAGCTGGTGGAACAGGACTTAACTTAACTTCCGCAGATATAGTTATCCATTTCGACCCTTGGTGGAACCCCGCTGTAGAAGCACAGGCTTCTGACAGAGCACACAGAATTGGTCAGAAAAGAACAGTAGAGGTTATAAAACTAATTGCTAAGGGAACCATTGAGGAAAAAATCTACAGCATTCAAGAGAAAAAGAAAGAAATGATTAAAAATGTAATAAACGAAAATACTAATGATGATATTCTACTCTCTAACATGAATGAAAAAGAATTAGAAGAACTTTTCAAGTAATGTATTTTGATATAAATAGCTCTCTAAGGACTGAAGCCTGTATTGAACAGGGCTCAGTCCTTTTAATCTTCTCTTAATACGTTTATTTAACTTAACGATAATGAAACCGCTAAATTTAATTAATAGTATCCATGCATAGAACGGTTTTAAAACTTATATTCTAAAATGGAGATGAAAAAATGAAAAATAAATAATATTATGAGTTATTCCTACTGGAGCAGGTATTTGAAGAATATAGACCTAATTGGTAACCTTATGCAAAACATTATAATATTATATAGTATTAAATATATTAGAGTAGATATTTTCATATTATATAATATTCCATAGGGGGGTTAGAAAATGAGTTATTTATCACTGTATAACCATCCAGAAGTTGCAGCGACTACAGTATCTAATACTGCTAATGTAACATCGGATGCCTTACCATCACCTGGTCTTGATGCAACAGCAACTTTTACTGTCCAAAGCACTCAGTTAACAATATCAAAAACTGTAGATAAAAATGGTGCTAAATCTGGGGATCCTATAATCTATACCATTACTGTTACTAATACAAGTCCTGACACATCTGAGACAAATGTTACTGTAACGGACCAACTACCACCTGAAGTTATATTTCCAACCCAATCAACTGATATTGGATTTTCTATTACTCAGGTTCCTCCACCAACTTCAAGTAGAAGTATAGATATTGATGGCTTAGTGACTGTTGAAGTGACTCAACTTAATGCAGGTGAATCCTTTACTGTAACCATTCCTTGCACAGTTGCTTAACAAAAGTTTTAAAT
>Ga0183101_1001255_pt1 | contig 25641 bp, 28 predicted proteins | sample Biomet3_FD_127790 | JGI IMG/M metagenome (GOLD analysis project Ga0183101, IMG submission 127790) | Microbial communities from bioreactor (seeded with sewage sludge) at LBNL, California, USA - Biofuel metagenome 3 | ecosystem: Engineered > Bioreactor > Anaerobic > Unclassified ...
CGTAAGCTAGTAAGACCCCTTGAAGAACACAAGGTTGATAGGTTAGAGGTGTAAGCATGGCAACATGTTCAGCTGACTAATACTAATAGGTCGAGGGCTTGACCAAATATATTCACTGTGCAATTTTGAGAGAACAATATTCTTTCAAACAAAAAGTAACAATAAAAATTGATAGAAGCGAGCAGTACAAGGAAGCGACTGAGCGAGGAGCGGAGTTTACTGATGTAAATGAGTACCGCAGCGATGGAGCTGACGAAGTAATGCGAAGCTTATAGCGATTTTTCCTAATCTGGTGATGATGACGTAAAGGTAACACCCGTTCCCATTCCGAACACGAAGGTTAAGCTTTACAGTGCCGATGGTACTGCACGGGAGACTGTGTGGAAGAGTAGGTCGTCGCCAGGTAAATGTTCCGTGGTAGCTCAATGGTGGAGCATTCGGCTGTTAACCGAAGGGTTGGAGGTTCAAATCCTCTCCACGGAGCCATTTTTTTATTTTGTAAATAATTATGATATAGCAAAGCACTAAGAAAATTCTTAGTGCTTTTTATTTTAATCCGGGTGATATAAATGGGTGATAGAAATGATGGATATAAGATTGACTACATTTTTGATTGTGGCTAAAATAAAAAACTTTACGAAAGCTGCTGAGATACTAAGTTTAACACAGCCAGCGGTATCACAACACATTAAATTTTTAGAAGAGTATTATGGTACGGATTTAATAAAAAAGCAAGGAAGAACTATAGACTTAACAGAATCAGGGGAAGTTTTATTCAAATATGCAAAAGAATTAGATGTATTATATAGAAGTTTAGAAACAGATGTTAGAAATACTTCTGAAAATAGAAAAGTTTATAATGTGGGAGCTACAATGACCATTGGTGGATATGTACTCCCTTACATTTTAGGTGAATACAAGGCGGTATACAAAAATACAGATATACTCCTTCAAGTAAATAATACAGAGGAAATTATAAGTAAACTTTTAAATAGATACATCCATTTTGCTTTAGTAGAGGGACCCTTTAATAAGAATAAGTTTAATTATAGGAAGTTTAAAGATGACGAACTTGTTTTAGCAGTATCAGCAAAACATGAATTTTGTAAAAGGGAAAGTGTTGAGTTAGAAGAAGTTATAAGTGGAAGATTAATATTAAGAGAAAAAGGCTCTGGCACAAGGAAAATATTTGAGAACAAACTTGTTGAATTAGGATATGATTTAGAAAATATGAAAACCTACATGGAAATAGGAGACATAAGCGCTATAAAATCATTAGTTGAATCGAATTTAGGGTATACAATTATTTCAAGGGAAGCAATAAAGAGAGAAGTGGAACTTGGAGTAATTAAGATAGTTCCTATAAGGGATATTAGGATACTTAGAGAGTTCAATTTTATTTATTTAGATGGGTCAGAAGAAGAATTTATTGATTATTTTATAAGTTTTTGTAATGAATTTAGAAAGTTGTCATAGATTAACCTTAGAAATATGGCTACCTTTAACTGAAATTCCGGCACGAAAGGTGATTTAAAACCAATAATTGTGAACATGAAGATAATAGCTTATTTACTGAGTCATATGGTTTATATTTAAGAATGTTTAAGCAATTCGATTTAAGTTCCTTAAATCTCATGCTATGCTAGAATTAGTTATGACAGAGTTGTAAGTGAATGAGCAAAGACTTGATATTTATACAATGACTAATGATGGTCGTTTAATTATTAAGGATAATATCGAATATGAGACTTCTGGTATTGTTAATGATGAAGTTAGAGGTAAAGGAATAGGGAAAATGGAGTATAACGGTGAAAAATATCATATATTTGAGGAAAAAGGTAAAAACATACACGATTATATTATTACAATTGGAAATGATATTGGGGTAAATGAAGAATTTAAAAATAAAAATATTGAATCTAATAAATAAAAAATATCCCGCAATATTCTTTTATTATTCAGTACCGAGAATTGGAATACTCTTTAAAATTGAATATGAATAATAATAAAAAAGACTTCATATTATAAGGAATCTTTTTATTTTGTGTAAAATTAATAATTAAATATTAGGAATATTCACAGCTTATCAGCAAGTTATGCACAGAAATAGTGTTAAGCCTGTGTATAATAGTTATAATTATTTAGATTATATGTAGTCTATGTTGATGCGTTTAATATATAAAAAGTTTAATAAGATTAACACGAGATATTAAAAGGCAGTGAATATTATAATTTTATAAGTAATTTTATAGGAGTAGCATGAGTATATATACTAAAGTATATTATATTTTGGGGAAGTGATTTATTTGGGGCTTCAACATGAATTAGTAGAAGTTTTGGAAGATGGGCTTGAAAAAGGTCTTGTTAAAGGCGTCGAAAAACTAATAGATAAAGGATTAATAAAAGAAATTTTTCAAATTGGAATAAATACTATTGAGCAGAATATAAGTATGTTAATAGAGAGAGGGACAATTGCGGCAATTGCAACTATTGCTATAGAAAATACAATTATACCTGGAATACAAAAAGCAATAAAAGAGGTAGAAAGTTCGTCAAAGGAAGAGACATTTAAACAAGTCCAAAATATACTTATTAACCTTCTAAAAAAGAAGTATGGTGACATAAGTTCAACAGAGATTGAACAAAGGATTAGAGAGATATGTCATGTTGATAAATTAAGTTTATTAATGGAAAAAATTATAGAGTTTGACAGTTTAGAAGCTTTTATTTTAAGTATGAATAATTCTGATTAAAACTTTAACCAGCTTTATTAATACACAAACATATGATACTAGAAAACAAATATTTATTGGTCAGTGAAAAATAGCCAGTTAAAATATAGGAAAGACTTCATAATTATAAGAAGTCTTTTTATTTTGTTCGTTTACATTAACTTACTGAAAAAATATGAACAATAACAAAAATAATTTATTATTGTAATAAATCGTTAATGATATTGACACCTAAATGTAACAATTGTTTGGTAGAATAAATTATATCAAATCAATATTAGATTAAAATTTATAGTATATAACCTTTAAGGGTGGAAATGGAGACAAATTATTATGAAACTAAAAAATAAGGATAAGTCTAAAAAATCAAGAAAATTTTCTATTTCAATAGTTCTGTATATCGTTGCTTCAGTTGTAGCACTCGTTGGAGTTGCATCATTAGTTAATAATATTTTCTTATTTAGAGATAGTGTTAATCAATATGTTGCTCAAGGGTATCCTGTTGCTACTGTTATTAAGCAATTAATACCATCACAATTGATTCCAGGAATATTTGAACCAATTGCTGTATATGGAGGCATCGCATTTGTTTTATTAGGTGCGGGTATAATCAATAGAAAAGTTTCAAAATGCTTAATGTTATTAACTAAAGTTGATGTTGGCAATGATACTATTGAAGAAAGCATTTTGGAACAAAACAGTGTTGATGTAGAAAATATAGAAAATGTGGAAGAAGTTAAATTAGCCTAACCAAAATACAATAAAAAGACTTCATATTATTAAGAAGTCTTTTTTATTTTATCTAAAAGTTATTTGTAAAGTTAGTAATATTAATAAAAAATAATACAACAGCTTTAAAAAGCAGAAATACTAAAAGTAATGCTAAAATTATCAGAAAAGCATATAATCTGTGTACAAGCTTATATAATGAGTTAGAAAGTTTTTGTGCAAAGATATTGGACGAAACTTATAATTGTGAAGAATATATAAATAATGAATTAAAAAAAGATATATATATAGTTTAATCATGTATCAGTCAGATTTTTGCAACAAAACTCACTCTAATTAATATCAATTATATGGTATATTATGGTATAATTTATTTATAAGTTGCGTCGAAATGGTAAGTTAATGCGGCTTATGAAAAATGTAAGACAACTCAATAAATAGTAATTTGAGAGGAGAATTTTAAATGAATATTGCCCTTTGGGTTGCAATAGGTGCTGCTATTTTATGTGCTTTAGTTGCTATCAATAAAAAAGATAAGAATAAATAAATTCCAATTTGTAGAGTTGAGGTAACATAATTTTAGCTTCAGCTCTGTCGTATGTTTCATATATTATTCATCAACAAAAATGATAATGCTCTTGTTTTTATTTTTTATTAGTGTTCCATAAACGGTCGTTTGTGATAATAGATGTTCCGATTACAATTCAGCTACATTGATTATAATAAGTAAAAAAAGAGTTGGAGAAAGCTATGAATAAAGATATGTGGAAGATAAATAGAATTTTCGCTGGAATCTTTGTAGGTATAACTTTTATAGCAATGGTTTGTTCGCTTTATAAAAAGATTAAGGGTAAGTAATATTTTTCATTAACTAAGAGTCTAGTCAACATTTCCGACAAAACCAACATTAAGACATAAAGTGGCTACATAATGATATAATATACTTAATAATTTATTTCAGAATAGTAATTATGCGTATTAACATCTTTTTATGACTCTCTCAATAATAATTTGTTTTTGTGTAATTGAAAAGTCTTGTCGTTCTATATGTAAGCAACTTATCGTCTTTGATTTCGTCTGTACTCCAAGCGATGACGGGCATCAACCTTGTTATGACCGTTAGGTTTTTATCTGCGTTTTATATCAAAAAAATGGACTGTAACCGCAATGATTTGAAAAACCAGTCCTACGACACAGACTCCTGTCCATCCAAACAGCCCCCAGAAGAATGTCCCCATAAGTGAGCCTAACGCACCACCAACAAAGTAAAAAGTCATATACACAGCATTATTCCGACTACGTGCTGTGGCATCTAAGGCATTAATACGAGCTTGATTGGAAATTTGACCGGATTGAATGCCCAAGTCCAGCAAGATTGTTCCAATAATGAGACCCCACATCCGGTATCCAAAAGTCCAAAAACACACATACGATGCCGAAGAGAGTGCAATTGCTATAGTTAAGGTAAATAGGGGACTTTTTTTATCGGCAACCTGTCCTACGATAGAAGCTGCTAAAGCTCCAGCAACTCCGACCAATCCAAACATACCCGCAGCTTGAGCTCCTAAATTGTAAGCAGGAGATTTCAGCAAAAAGGAGAGTGTAGTCCAGAAAGCGCTGAAGGTGGCGAACATCATCGCGCCAACTAACGATGTTTCCCTTAAAACTGGTTGACTCCGCAGTAATCTCATTAAGGATTTAAGTAATTTCCCATAACTCATCACTGAGTAGGTCGTAGATTTCGGTAACCAAAAATAAAATATTAGAATTAATAACCCCATCATTGCGGCAGCTATTAGATAAACAGCCTGCCATCCCAAAGCTGATCCGATGATGCCACTGAACGTCCGGGACAACAGGATACCAATCAGCAATCCGCTCATAATGTTTCCAATCACCCGGCCTCTTGAGGAGGGTTCTGACAGGTGTGCCGCTAGCGTCACAATCAGCATTGGCGTAATTGAAGTCAATCCAACTAGCAAAGAACCGACAAATAACCATCCCATACTCGAAGCAAAAGAGATTCCCAACAGTGCTATCATTGAACAAAACAACATGGTCATGATTAAAGAGCGGTGTTCTCTGATGTCACCCAATGGAACCAGGAAAATCAATCCCAATGCATAACCGATTTGTATCAGCGTAGCTGCAATTCCAATCATGCTAGGGGAGACGTTGAAAAATCGGGAGAACTCTTCTAATAAAGGCTGGGAATAATACAAGTTAGCCGCGGTAACTCCGCTGGCAACCGACATTAGCATAATTAATAAACGACTCATCTGAAACTCTTTGGGTTTAGATATATCTATGTTCCGATCCATAAAGTTCACTCCTTCAATTATATGCTGTTAACGTAAACGTTAACTTTTAATTAAAAAAATTTTTTGAATTCCTGTTATTTTTCTTCTTTATTTTGACTTTTTTTAATGATTAATTCCAACTTGGAAATATTCGCTTCGCTTTCCGTTTTAAATATATTTAATTCTTTGATTTTTTCTTCGGCAGTTGCGATATGACCCTTCAGAATTTCAATTACTTGGCGTTTCACTTCCAGAACTTGCCTGTCGGTAAAGTACAACTCAATAACCTGGCCAATTTCATCTAAAGTAAGCCCCAGATCTTTCAGCATCTGGATCTTCTTTAAGCGCTCAATATCGTCGTTATCAAACAACCGGAGCTGCCCCTGGGGCCTGTTCTCTCTAATCCCCAATAAACCTAGTTCTTCATAATACCGAATCGTTCGGGTCGTTAAATTGGTAAGTTTAGCGATTTCGCCGATTTTATAGCCCATATAATCCACTCCTTTAGTTAACGTTAACGTCAACTGTATAGTAGCATTTATTTTTTAGTTTGTCAACTATCGTTAGAGTTACTTGTTGACGCTTTCGGCTCAATCTTTTGTAAATTGCACGGAAGGATTATTTTTTGACAGGCCTAACTAGAATTATTTTGAGCCAGATAGAACATATTTCTGCTCTTTACGCAGATAACCATTCGTTTCAAGATCGGCAAGTGCTAGTGTGACCGTACTGCGGGACAACTTCAGCTCTCTTGCAACGTAGAATTCTTTTATTGTTCAGTACCGAGAACTGAAAGGCTTTTTAAAATTGAATATAAAATAATAACAAAAAGACTTCATAGTTGTCACCTGTTCTAGACTGACTACCGTTGGAAACCAAGACAGAAGGCCTAAACAGCAAAATGTAAGACAATAGGAAAAGATAGAGGAATGGTTGTATGTAAAGTATAACTGTTCCTCTAAAAGTATGGAGGTAGAATTATGATTAGTTTATTATTAATGAAACAGATTACCGAACTTTTTTTAGTTATGGTTATGGGATTCGTATTGGTGAAAACACATTTACTGAAAGCAGAAGAGAGCAAAAGCCTTTCAATCGTTGCTCTTTATCTGGTAATGCCCTGTGTGATTATCAATGCCTTCTATTGTAGGAATTGTTTTGTAAGTAATACTGTTCTATTGTTTTATTCCTGTAGTCAACTAAGAAATATTCTTCTATTCCAGCAACAGCGTATAGATCCAGCTTATATCCTCTATAATTTTCTTCTGTAGATTCGTTCAATACCTCAAATATTAATTTAGGTGTTTCCAAATGCAATATATAATTTTCAGCTTTTTCTCTTACATCTTCCCCACAAAATACAGATACATCTGGTATTCTGTATTCATTTTCTGCAAATTTGACATGAAGTTCATTTGCAACTACACAGCTACCCGGTAATTTATACTCGAGAATATTACATAAATTTCTTATTGATTTTCCATATCGTGCATTAGGGCTAAAGTAATATATTTTCCCATTCGAATACTCTGTTATGTGTCCTGTATTGTCTTTTATGCTTTCGGCTACTGCTAAAAACTGCTCATATGTTAAAAGGTGAGATATAGGTAAACTCATTTAGACAACTCCATTCATTTTCTATTTTTAATAATATTTCTATTATGAGTAGGATTATTCCGTCTCATACTGTTTAACTAATTTATATTTCAATGACTGTTTATCAGCATCACTTATTGGGTTGTTATCTAACTGGAGATATTTCAAACTACTTAAAACTTTTAGCACACTTATATCAGTTATTTGGTTTCGTGGTAATTCGACGATTTTCAAATGAGTTAATTGTCTCAATGGAGTTACATCAGAACTTGCTTTTTTGGAAAAAAAGGTCTATAATTGCTGATAAAATGTTTTTGGGGGGGTAAATTAAATGGCATATTATTACAATGAACCGTCACATACTTTTAGTGAATACTTATTAATTCCAGGATATTCTTCAGTAAGGTGCATACCAGCCAATGTATCTTTAAAAACACCTATTACTAAATTTAAAAAAGGTGAAGAACCAGAACTTTCTATGAATATTCCACTTGTTTCTGCTATAATGCAATCTGTTTCTGACGATAAAATGGCAGTTGCTCTTGCAAAAGAAGGCGGTATTTCTTTTATTTACGGTTCTCAGACTATTGAACAGCAGGCAGAAATGTTGAGAAGAGTAAAGAGACATAAGGCTGGCTTTGTTTGCAGCGATTCTAATATAAGACCAAATCAGACATTGGCAGATATTCTTGCTTTAAAAGAAAAAACAGGGCATGCTACTGTTGCTGTTACTGACGATGGTACACCTAATGGTAAATTAATGGGGATAGTAACAAGCAGAGATTACCGTGTCAGTCGTTTAGATAAAAGTACAAAGGTCAGCGAATTTATGACTCCTATTGAAAAGATTATTTATGGCAAAGAGGGAATAACATTAAAAGAAGCTAATAATATGATTTGGGACCATAAACTTAATACTTTACCAATTCTTAATGATAGCCAAAGGCTTGTTGGTTTTGTATTCAGAAAAGACTATGATTCTCACAAGGAAAATCCTCTTGAATTATTAGATTCTTCTAAGAGATATGTTGTTGGTGCTGGTATTAATACAAAAGATTATGCTGAGCGTGTTCCTGCATTGGTTGAGGCAGGAGCAGATGTTTTATGTATAGACTCTTCTGAAGGTTTCTCAGAATGGCAGAAGCTTACTATTGACTTTATTCGTGAAAAATATGGTGACAGCATAAAAGTTGGTGCAGGTAATATAGTAGATAGAGAAGGTTTCAGATTTCTTGCTGAAGCAGGTGCGGATTTTATTAAAATAGGTGTCGGAGGAGGCTCTATCTGTATAACTCGTGAAACAAAAGGTATTGGACGCGGACAGGCTACAGCTGTTATTGAAGTTGCTAAGGCAAGAGATGAATATTTTGAGGAAACAGGTATTTACATACCTATTTGCTCCGATGGGGGTATAGTTCACGACTACCATATTACATTAGCATTAGCTATGGGATGTGATTTCTGTATGTTAGGAAGATATTTCTCTCGTTTCGATGAAAGTCCTACAAATAAGGTTATTGTAAACGGCAGCTATATGAAAGAATACTGGGGTGAAGGTTCTTCAAGAGCAAGAAATTGGCAGAGGTATGATTTAGGTGGTGCTTCTAAGCTTTCTTTTGAAGAAGGTGTTGATTCATATGTACCTTATGCAGGAAGTCTTCATGACAATTTAAGCATTACCTTAAGCAAGGTTCGTTCAACTATGTGCAATTGTGGTGCTTTAAGTATTCTGGAATTACAAGAAAAAGCTAAGCTTACATTAGTTTCTTCTGTAAGTATTGTCGAAGGTGGAGCACATGATGTTGTATTAAAGGATAAAAATATAACTCCTGTTAAATAAGAAATATCTAAGATAATGTGGGTATGAAAAAATTAAAGCAAATTTACTAAAATTGAGAATGGAAAGATAGTCTCATTTTCAACATTAAATCATTGATAATACATAATATTGGTATTATCAATCTTGATAAATCGAAATGAGATTATGAATAATATAAAATAAAGGGATAGTATATAAATTTAAGTAAAAATAAATTTATGTATTGTCCTTATTATTATAAATCTATGATATTTAAACATTGGTAATAAAGACGACGCTTTAGCACAAATGTGTATGGTTCAGGGTTATCCAGTTCATCCAGAGGTAGGACAAACTTGGGACAATTGCACTACGGTAGTTGTAGAGTTACCCGTTAAAGCTCCGAAAGGAAGAACAAAATATGATGTCTCAGCTATAGAGCAACTAGAAATATACAAAATGTTTATGGAAGAATATGTAGACCACAACGCCTCAATAACTATTTCAGTTAGGGAGCATGAGTGGGAGGCCGTAGAACAATGGATGTTTGATAACTGGGATTCTTGTATAGGACTATCTTTCCTATCACTTGACGACCACTACTATCAATTAATGCCTTTTGAATCCATAACAAAAGCTGAATATGAGAAAAGAGTTGTAAATATGAAGGAGTTTAATCCTGATCTACTAAATGAGTTTGAAAGATTAAGCGAACAAGAGGAGCATGAAGTAGACAATAGCGAATGTACTTCAGGGGCGTGTCCAATAAGATAACATTCAAGGCGTGGAGCAATCCACGTCTATTTTTTTAATCTATAGGAAATTATAAAATTTAAAAATTGTGGATAACTTGTGGTGATATTAATTGATATATGGAATAAAAGCTATCTATGAATAAGGTGTTTGATGGTAAAATATACTTATAAGTTACTTCGGAATGGTAAATTATAATACAGTTTTGGAGTGATAATATTCCTTAGTTTTATGACGAATAGTGAGTAATTTACGACACAACTATTGAAATTGAAAGTATGAATAATGTTCTTCGAAAATCGAATAATACGGTGTTGAAAATTCTTATGTTTTCTATAAAATTATAAAAATACACAGATATCATGGTATAATTTTCATATTAATTAAATCACAGTTGTAAATTTAAGCGAATTGTAAAAAATGTAAAGAAAATATATTTTATATTAAAACCTCTTGACTCTCCAGTTATGGGAGGATATATACTGAGTTTGTAGGAAAGGAAGTGATGTATATGTACCGAATCGGTGAATTTTCGAAAATGAGCAAAACTACAATCAAAACGTTACGTTATTATGATGAAATAGGGCTACTAGAACCAGAGAATGTAGATAATTTTACAGGTTATCGCTTTTATACTACGCAGCAGTTGGTAAAACTCCATCATATTCAAGCTTTTAGACAGATAGGATTGTCTATTAATGAAATCAAACTCATTTTAGCTGGACAAAATAAAAGGAATATCTTAGAAAAACGTAAAAGTGAACTAAAAACTGAATTGGAACGTAATACAGATCAACTTTCCAGAATTGAGTTTATTCTATCAGGAAAAGAGGAGGAAAGTTTTATGAATTATCAACCAATTATTAAAGAATTACCTGAGTGTATTGTCTATTACAAAAGGATAATGGTTCCGAGTTATGATGCGTATTTTGAACTTATTCCAGCCATAGGCAAGGAATGCTTAAAAGCAAATCCAGATTTAAAATGTGCAGTTCCAGAATATTGTTTTATTGTTTATCTTGACGGAGAATATAAAGAAAAGGATTTTAATGTTGAATTTTGTGAAGCAGTAAATAAGTTTGGGAATGAGACAGGTGACATAAAATTCAAAAAGATAGAAAGTGTAATGGCTGTATCGATTATGCATAAGGGTGCATATAGTGCATTATCAAAGGCATATGCATATGCCTTTAAATGGATTGAAGAAAATGGGTATTTAGTTGCGGATAGTCCGAGAGAAAGCTATATTGACGGAATTTGGAACAAAGAGAGTGAAGAAGAATGGCTCACTGAACTCCAGATTCCAATTGTGCGTAAGTAAAGTTTGTACCAATAAATAATTCAAATTCTTCTTATTTAACGTAACAATCGAAAAAGAGAACAATTTACATGAACACCGCATTATTCAATTTTGAATTTCGCGGTGTTTTTGCGTCGTATTTCAAAAATATAATCTATTTATTGTAAATTTAAGATAGATAGACTTTCTTCTTATTAAGCGACGTAATTATAGAAATGAAAAGTATAAATAATGTTCTTTGAAACCTGAATAATGCAGTATTAAAACTATGGATGTATTTTGATTTAATACAAAGTATTGGTTAAATAATACAAAATAAGTCACTAGTGTTTAATTATTAAAAAATATTTCCATTGACATTTGTATTGTAATGATTTTTTATAGTAAGTTTCTTAAATTAGACTAGTGTGGAATAATATTCCTTACTCAAAGGGCAGACCTGCCCTCATAGCGATAGCTTGTATGGAAGTATATGGTTTTTTAATTACTATTAACTACCTAACCACTTCCCCCAAGAAAATAAGCTATCATCCACTAATTTTGTAAGTGAATGTTTTATTAATCTCTTTATTTTTAATAAGCCGTAGGCTGTTTTAGCTACGTCTTGGATTAACCTTATTATAATAAATGTTATTATTGCAGAAACAATTTGCATCATAACTGCATTAAGGCTATGACCTATAAATCTTTTGATTTTTAAATTTTGCTTAATCCATTTGAAGAATAGTTCTATTTCCCAACGTTTTTTATATAACCATGCTATATCTTCGCTAGTATATTCAAAAATATTGGTTACAAAAGTTAGTACCTGACCTTTAGAATCAATTACTGTGATAACTCTATACTGTTTTTCTGTCATATTAATATCTTTAGTACCTAGATAGCAAATAACATCTTCAATGATATTTATAGAATCATCTAGTAGGGTAACGTCAGAGTAAGTTATTTCAAGCTTACCTACTTCAGTTATAGCAGAGTTATCTTTTAATCTTGTGATAAAGCGTATCCCTTTATTGCTAAACTCATCAAATTTTTTATAGTCAATATAGCCTTTATCAAAGACATATATACAATTGTTTTCTGCAATAAGTTCTTTCATCTTAGTTCTATCATGCGGTTTAGCATTAGACACAAGTATAAGCTCTGGAACTCCTTTGCTTAAGTTAAATTTTGTATGAAGCTTTATTCCTGCTTTTGTAGAGCGAAATTCTGCCCATTGAAAATAAGTTTTAGCCATACTTATAGTTGAAGAATCTATTAGCTTTATGGTTCCAAATTTTTTAATTTTCTCACTTACAGGGAGATTTTCCAAAGCGTTAGAAATTAGCTCATTCAATATTGGAATGTAAACATTATAGTCAATATGATTGTTATAATTAGATAACATTCCCAAGCTAACGCTTTTTATTGACTCCTTTAGCTTAGAGTCGGATTGCATGAAATCATCAATATCTCTTAAGCTATCTAGCTTCGCTAAATGAAAGTAGAGATGAGTTTTTAAATGATTTGATGCAATATTATAGTCAACATCTAACTTATACGTAGATTTTTTGAAAGTGTTCCAGTTAATAATATCTAATAATTTTTCAAAGATAGTGATATAATTACCCATAGATAGTCAGCACCTTTCTTGCTTTTTTATGGTTGTGGTAATTATATTAAAGCAAGGTTGCTGGCTATTTTCATTTATATATTTATGGTAGAAGTAGAAGCTTATTACATAAGATTATTGTCAATAGTATTTTAAATCCATTAATTAAACACTAGTGAAAAATACTACACAATTAACAATGAAAAAATGAATTGAATAGCATTACACTTAAAAATATCATCCATAATAATATATAATCGTATTATGCATATAGCTAAATTAATAGTATAATGGTTGTAATTGTTAGTTCATTGAAAGGGGATATTTGAATCTTGCTTATTAAAGACATAAATGTAATGCAGAAAAATAAAATAAAAATCCATCTACCCCATATTACTTCTGAATCCCTCTTCCTAGGAATACTTCTTGCAATAGTTGGAGGATTTTTAGATGCTTATACATTTATAGGCAGAGATGGTGTTTTTGCTAATGCCCAAACAGGTAATATTGTATTAGTAGGCATATCAGCTTTGAAGGGAGATTGGACGCAGACGTTACTCCAAGCCCTACCTATTTTAGCATTTATAGTAGGTGTAATAGTTGCTGAAAACATAAAAAAAACTTCCTCTATCCTTTTTATAAAAAATTCAGAACGTGCTATTTTAATTCTTGAGATAGGACTACTTTTTATTATAGGATTTATACCAAATAATATTTCGAATGTCTTCGTGACTGTTACAATTTCATTTGTTGCTTCACTTCAGACTTCTTCCTTTAGGAAATTAGTTGACTCTCCTTATGCCACAACTATGTGTACTGGTAATTTACGCTCCGCTTCACAGGCTGCTTATATTGCTTTCACAAAAAAAGATCGTGAATCTGCTCTAAAAGCCTTTCGTTATTTTATAATTATATTTTCATTTTTATTTGGAGCTTTTCTAGGTGGATTTCTAACATTATCTATTGGAGCTAAAGCAGTATGGGGTGCTGTTATTATATTAATTTGTTCCCTCATTCTACTTAATATAGACGAGCGTTAAACTAGTTTTATAAAAAATATACTCCAATCTTTTGCTGATTGGAGTATGTTTTTTATATTTAATAAATTCATTTTATAAATCATCGTTGAACACATCTTCCAAGTTCAGAGCATTTTCCTCACTCAATTATCTTTTGCAAACTTAATATCTGCACTATTTCTAGCTATGTTTAGTGTTTGCATAACTTGTAATGAATGTTCTAGTATTTTATAACAGCTTCTTAAATCCTCATTACGAAACATTTTATCAAAGGCCAATAGTTCATGTACCATACGATATTCTATGGGATAAGATTCATCTGTAAAGCTCTCTTGCAATGCATTCGTAACTAAATCTGCTTTTGTACACATATTAGCTGATCCTTCTAATCGAATATAGCCTTTTGTTCCCTGTATAATACAGTAGCCGGGACTGTCTGAATCTTTTGCTCCACTGCAAACTGTTTGTATTCCATCATAATTCATTGTCACAATACCCGAAGTATCAATACCATTCGCTGCAATATTAGCAATGTATGTAACATCCTTTGGCTTTCCCAGTATACCCATTACAAAATGCACATTGTATATGAGAATATCATATAATGCTCCACCAGATAATCTAGGATCAAATGCTGGCTGTACGTTTCCTTGTAAGAAGTCGTCATATCTACTAGAATACTGTGAATAATTGCATTGTATTAACTTAATATCTCCTATCATATCGATATGTTCCTTCACATATTGGTATACAGGGGAATATAGTACTGTGATTGCCTCAAATAAAAACAACTTATTCTTCTGAGCTAATTCAACAAGTTCTTCTGCCTCTTTCGCAATAGAAGTAAACGGCTTTTCCATAATTACATGCTTACCAGCCATTAAAGCTTGTTTTGCATATGCAAAATGCTCACTATTCACAACTGCAATATACACAAAATCTATTCCCTTATCCTGTAAAAATAAATCATAGTCTACATAAATTTTGGCAATTTTATATTTGTCTGCAATTACTACCGCTTTTTCTTTACTCTTTGAGCGAGCACAGATTGCCACCGCTTCTATTTGTTCTATCTTTTCTAATGTTTCCAAGAAAGTATTTACGATTTTCCCTGAACCTGCAATTCCTATTTTCATTTTTTATCTATCTCCTTCCTTATCTTATTATATAATCATCCCTAGATGATAACTTCATTCACTTTAATCGTGATTTCTCATGACTTTATGAATGTTTTTATATTAATCATCGTTTATATTATAATAAGTTGTATGATTATATACAAGAATATACTTTATTGATAGATTGTATCCTGTATGATACTAACGCAAGAAAAATTAGTGATTGGAAATGTTCAGAAAAACTATTTAATAAATATCACAATATAACTTATTCGTAGTATAATAAGTTATATTATGATATTTAAGAATGCGCTATGTTAATAGATGATACCCTGTATGATACTAAAAAAACTGTATAAATGAGGCGAATATTTATGAATGAAAAGAATGAAAAAAATAAAAAATCAAAAGAAGCCATATGTGAACTTGAAGTAACCTTTGGCGTTATAGGAGGAAAATGGAAACCCTTAATCCTATGGTTTCTTGGAGAGTTAACTACTTTAAGATTCGGACAACTTCAGCATTTGATACCTGATATAACACATAAAATATTAACAAAGCAATTAAGAGAACTTGAAGAGGATCAACTTATAGAAAGAAAAGTATATGCAGAAGTTCCACCAAAAGTTGAATATTCAATTACGGATAATGGTAAAGAAATAATTCCCATTCTTGGATTGATGTGCGATTGGGCTTATAAAAACAATTATTTTGGTTATGATTTGAAATATAATATGTGTGATGTAAATATAGAAGACTTATTAGTACTAGACAATACTTCAGAGCATCTATAATAAAGATATATTAATCTCTATTATAGATGGTTTTGTACTTCGTTAAAGAAACTTTACACCTGGCTCTTCGAGCTTAAAGCTATTTTAAACAGTGCATATATCCTTCTGCCTCATCTGCACTTACCAAAAATGCTTGACCTTTTGAACAGAAGATTGAAGTAGATGCATAGTCAATATCCGCATTTTTATCATAGCCTATTTTTTTAATTATCTCTTCTTCATTATGACAAATATCATAGCCATCAAAGTTAAAATTAATTTTCCCCTTACCTTTTGTTAATGATGTAAATTCCATAGCATAATCCATAAAGGTCGCTACAGGTCCTCTTCCTGTTATACTAGCTTTATTATAATAAGTTTCTGGAGCTTCAAAAGAACCATTTAACTTTTGTATATCAGAAAGCACCCTTCCCATATAATCTATATCTACTTCCATTTTAAAGCGGTAGAAAGGTTCCAATAGTACATTTTCTGCACTTTCCAGTCCTTGTCTTAATGCTCTAAAGGTTGCTTCTCTAAAATCTCCTCCACTGGTATGTTTGTTGTGTGCTCTTCCCGTTAATAAAGTAATCTTTAAATCAGTTACAGGAGACCCTGTTAATATACCATTATGCTCTCTTTCATAAATATGTGTACGGACTAAATTCTGATTGCCAGTGGTTAGATTATCAGCATGACACATATTATTAAATATAATTCCACTATTCCTCTCCGCTGGTTCTAATTTAAGATGTACTTCTGCATAATGTCCTAAAGGTTCAAAGTGTCCAAAACCGTTGGTTTCCATTGAAATAGTTTCTTTATAAAGAATTTCACAAGGACCAAAATCTACTGATAAATTAAACCTCTCTTCCACCAATTGCTTCAAAACTTCCAGTTGAATAGTTCCCATAATATGAACCTGTATTTCCTTCAGCCTTTCATCCCAAATTATGTTTAAAACAGGATCCTCAGCTTCTAGAATTTTAAAATAACTTAAAACATCTTTTACATTTAAGGTTTTATCGAATATAACTTTTGATTTTAATGTTGGAACCATTTCATAATTAATCTTTTCTTTTAAGGCCCCAACTCCATCACCAATAGCTGAACTGGCTAACCCTGTCACTGCAAAAATCTCCCCTGCGGAAACCTTGTCTACAGTTTTAAACTTACTTCCATTATAAATTCTTATTTGGCTGACTTTTTCATAAATACTATTTTCATCATTTCCTGAGGGTATATCCTCTCTAACTTTTAAAGTACCACTTAATGCCTTTATATAAGTTAATCTAGTACCCTGTTCATCATGGCGTATTTTATATACTAGTCCGCTAAATTCTCCTTCGTCACAATATTCTGTAAAAGTTAACATATCTAGTTTTTCTAAAAAGCTCTCTATCCCAATATCCTGCAGTGCTGAGCCACTTAGACATGGAAATACTTTATTTTCTTTAATCATTCTCTTCATAGAATTTAGCCATAGATCTTTTTCGTATCCCTCTTCTAAATACTTTTCAAAAAGTACATCATCACGTTCAGCAACAAACTCTATAAGCTCTGAACTCATTTCTCCATGGTTAAAAGACTCTGTAATAAAACAAACTTCCTTAGTTAAATTCAATGAAATTTCCTCAAGGACAGCCTGTATATTTGCACCAGTTCTATCTACTTTATTAATGAAGAAAAATGTTGGCACCTTATATTTTCTAAGCAGCTGCCACACTATTTCTGTTTGTCCTTGTACACCTTCAACTCCACTTATTATGACAATAGCATAATCCATTACCCCTATAGCTCTCTCCATTTCTGGAGAAAAATCTACATGGCCTGGAGTATCTATTAAATAATAGGTTGAGGAATTGTAATTAAAAATACCTTGATCTGAAAATACTGTAATTCCCCTTTCCTTTTCTATGTTATGACTATCTAAAAAGGAATTTTTATAATCAACCCTACCTCTATTCCTGATACTTTTTGTATGATATAGCATCTGTTCAGCAAATGTAGTCTTACCAGCATCTACATGTGCCAATATTCCAATTGTCTTATTCATCTTTAGCACCTCTATAAAATAATTTAATTCTTTCCAAAATCCTCTAACTTTTAAATCAAAAGACTGATTTCATGTGAAAATTTACTTTTACTTTAAATATTATACTATAACCAAGTCAATTATTTTCTGCTAAATGTATAATTCAACTACATTATACAGATTGTTACAAACACTTTATTGAATTTTGTGAAAATTATGATATAATTTATATTATTATACGGAAAATTTAGAGGGGAGTAATTTGTTTAACAAAACTACTGAATTTGCCAAATGTTTATTAAGTTCAAGTGAAACTTTAGCATCTATAGCGTCAGAAGAAAGCGCAGCTATGGAAGAAATAACAAGCACTACTCAGGCTGTCACTAAAGATACGGATAAAATATTAACGGATTCTTCTGAAAATACTAAAGTACTTAATCAGCTTTTGGATACTAATAAATCTATTTCTGTAAAAGCTAAGGATACTGAAAATACTTCTATTAGTTTAATTCATTTATCTAATCAGAATGAAGAAGCATTAAACGAAACTCTAAGTATCATTAGCGGTATAAAAAACAGCATAGATAATACTTTTGATGCCACAAAGATACTTGAAGAAAAGTCTAAGCAAATTGATGAAATACTTCTCATAATAAAACAGATAGCTGAACAGACTAACCTTCTTGCGTTAAATGCATAAATTGAAGCTGCAAGAGCTGGTGAGTTTGGAAAAGGATTTGCAGTTGTTGCAGATGAAATTAGAAAGCTTGCTGAAGATACAGGGGCATCCTTGAATGATGCAACTTCAATTACTAACGAAGTTAAGGAAAGGGTTACTCAGGTAGAGTATCTTATGACTGAGAACTCAGAAAAAATAAATAATGGTGATGCTATTATAAACAATGCTGTTGAAAATATAAAAATTATGCTAACCAGATCAAAGGATTCAGGAAGTAATATTAAAGAAATAAGCGAATTAACAAGTACCCTTTTATCAGAAATGCAAAATGTTGTTACATTTAATACTAATATTTACGAAACTATAAAAGAAACTATATCCAATTTCAATTTAGTTGACAAATCTATAAATGAAAATGTAGCCGTGAGCGAAGAGTTGACAATCAGTGCTAAGAGCTTAAAAAACATGGCTGTTGAAATGAATAAATTGATTAGCTAAGCTGAATTTAAAGGGATAAAGGGCTCTTTCATGATTCACGTTATCTAAAAATCGTGTTTTTTAATAGCTATATTTATTCCTAGCTTCCTCCATATATTACTAAATAAGTTTTTTTCTAAACCAAATACAGATGCCCAGTTTCAATTGGACATCTCTATTTTTTATCTCATATCTATTTATTTTATACTTATTCCTGCATCAAAACCTTCTCTTATTGCTACTAAAGCTGTACTAGTCTTTTGTGCACCACCAATTACAATTACATTGTTATTAATTTCTTTTAGTTTATCAACTAATGTATTATTAGGCTTGTATCCTAAGCCAAGTACAACTGTATCTGCTGGAATTGTAACTAATTCTTTACCATCATCAACTACTACACCATCATCAACAATTTCTAAAACTTTAGTGTTAGTTCTAATATCTACTTTATATTTTTCTAAAGATATTCTTTAATTGTAGTCTACTCATTTCAAACAATTCATTTAATATATCTGGCTGCATTTCAATAACAGTAACTGCTCTTTCTTGCATTGCTAGATGTGCTGCTGTTTCACCACCAACTTCACCACCGCCTGCAACTACAATCTTTTCTCCTGGTTGTACTTTTCCTAAAAGCATATCTTCTGCTGTACATACATGACCTTTGTCAACACCTTTAATTCTAAGAATATTCCGACTTAACTTTGTTTCAGGTTGGATACATAAAAAAGTACTTCATTTCAACAGAATAGTCATTCTTATCAAAAAAACAGAAAATTATTTTTTATTTATTTTAAACTTCTCTCTTAAAATATCGTACTAATCGAACACCTTCTGGCTGAATTTCAAAATTAGCCTGCCACATCTCAACACCTAATGTAATACTTTTATCTACTGCTGCTCTTACTTCTTCATAGTTAGTACTTTTTTCAATTATCTCAAAACCAGGATTATTATAAATAAAGCATGTTAAAAGGATAGCTCTTTGGTGGCTTTGAATGCTCTTTCCCAATTCTGTTATGTGTTTTACGAATCTATCAGTCGAACTAAATGGAGTAACTTTTTTTGTTTTTATATAATCTGGATATTCAACCTGCAAATGTTGAAGAGGGGTCTTTACTTCAAGGTAGGTGTTTCCTACAAGAAAATCAAGTTTAGATATACCAAGAACTTGTTCTCTAAAAACCTCATTTTCTGCTCCAACCATATCTTTAAAGCCTCCATTTACTAGATAATGCTCCACATAACGATTTACTGCATTTTGATTAATACCAATCCATGACTTATTAGAGTCTTCTGGACGATTCAAAGACACTGCCTCCACTGTACAGGTCGTTTTTCGTTTAAGATCACTGCTTTTTGAAAGTAAACATGGCAGACTACTTACATCTAGATTACCTATTCTTCCTGTTGTTGGACAATGACAATTGTTAATTTCGCCATTAATCTCACAAATCATAGTAAACTGGCCTTTTCTTTTTACAATTACACCTTCCACAAGAGATTCATTAAACTTAAAATCATCTTCTTTCATAACATACCCTTTCCATCTTCCTATATAAAAATTCTTTACTACACATTATTTACAGTCTACACAAAATCCATGTCCTACAGCTATAAACTTAGGCTCTATTTCTAGTAAACTGTTTTTTAATGCTTCTAACTGATTTTCATTTGGGATTCGTTCAATATTTATTGCTCCTACTTCTTCTTGCCAACTACTATCAATTGTTTGACCAACAGCATCACCAAATCTCAACATTAGATCACTACTTAAAAATATTTTTCTAGTTTCTTCATAAAAAACAAGACCATTTTGAAGATGTACCTCTGATGGATAATCAATAAATTTAAATGAAAAACCATTACCAATTAATGAGTCTCCTTGTTTTTTAGCTTGAACTGTTCCTGTATAGCCAAAGCCTGCTAATTCACGAGCACTAAGCTCAGAACATACTGTAATTACATTTGGATATTCCTTTAGAAATACTGGTAATCCACCACATTCATCAGATTCTATATGCGGGAAAAGAATATATTTTATATCTTTTCCATTTAATAATTTCTTAATTTCTGGCAGTATTTGTTTTGCCTGCTGTACAGTACCAGTAGATATTAGTACTGGTTCCTCCGATAAAAGTAAATATTGATGAAGTGTAAAATGCATATGTGGAATATGCATAGAAAATTGATATAAATCTTTGCTTATTTCTGTCATTTTTATGTTCTCCTTTCTCTTTTTCAAATTTATTATATCCAACTAATCTTGACATCATTATGTCATGATTATATTATTAAATAAAATAAATTTGGAGATGAATAATTTTGAAGATAGATAGATTAGTATCAATTATCATGATATTACTTGAACGAAAAAAAATTAGTGCACCTGAACTAGCAAAAATGTTTGAAGTAAATATTAGAACAATTTATAGAGATATAGACACGATAAATCAAGCTGGTTATTCCTATAATTACTTATCGTGGTGCAAATGGTGGCATTGGTATAATGGAGGAATATAAAATAGAGAAAAAACTTTTTACTCTTTCAGACATTACTGAGTTATTGATTGGTCTTAAAAGTATTCATTCAACTATTTCTAATCAAGAGCTTCTTAATACTATGGCAAAACTTAAGGGATTAGTTCCTAAAGATGAAATTCAACAAGTTGAGAAAAAAACAAATCGAATTAAAATTGATCATACACCTTGGTTTGGCAATGAAAGAATACAGTTAAGTCTAAAAAAAATCAAAACTGCCATCAATGAAAATAGTTTTATTTCTTTTAAATACTTTGATCGTCTAGGACAAAAGAGCGAAAGAAAAATAGAACCTTACAGGTTGGTATTAAAAAATTCAAGTTGGTATATACAAGGCTACTGTACCTTGAGAGAAGATTTTAGAATTTTTGAAGTTTCTAACATATCTTCACTTAAAGTTCTTGAAGAAACCTTTATTCCCAGAGAGTTTGATTACGATTCACAGGACATCTATTTTAAAACTGATAGAGAAACTATTACTCTTAAACTTCTTATTCACGAATCACTTTTAGATATTATGCTTGAACTCTGTGGTAAAGATAATATTACTCTTTATAAAGATAATAAATATATAGCTTATTTTCCTTTTGTTGAAGACGATTATTTTTATAATATAATTCTTCGCTTTGGTGATAAATGTGAATGCTTAGAACCTGAGTATGTTAGAGTTGAGATTATAAAAAGAATAGAAAAACTATTGAGTATATACAAAAAACCACCTAAATAAAACTCTATATTTAGGTAGTTCAACTAGATAAACACACTATCAGTATATCTACATTATTTTTAATAGTAAAATGAAGTATTTTGTTATCTAACTTTAGTAATAATATCATTTACTTATGGTACATTTCAGCATTCTTAATTCCAATACTGTAATCTAGTTATGTCGTCATATTTTACTGTTCTGTCTTAAATATATATGCAGTCTTTATTTCATTCTAGCCTTGTTATTTAATTCAGCCTCTTCTAACAGTTTCTGAAATAAATTGAAGCCTTCACTCCAATCATCTATATTGGATTCACTGTTTATATGACCTTTTCTACCAACAGATATTGTTTCAAGGCCCCACTGTTTACCTTTCTGTATAGAAAACATAGGAGAAGAATATTGATCATTTTCACTGTATACCAACATTCCCGGCACTTCTAATTGAACTTCAGGCAAATACCCAAAGGAAGCTAAAAACTTTGGAAATTGTTTGTCCTTAGGATCTGGCGGAGCCACCAAAAAGACTGCCTTCAAATATTTCCGTATTTTAGGCATGGCCTTTACGGTGAGTAAGCAACCAAGACTGTGTGCAATCAACACTGTACCGCATTTATTATCTCTTTCAAGGTTTTCTATAAAGTTTTTTTCCCATTCATTATACACTGGATAATCCCATTCCTCTTGGTTTATCCTTTCAAAGTCATACTTTTTTTCCCAAATGCTCTGCCAATGCTCTGTTCCGGAATTATTAAGGCCAGGAACTAACTTTATATTCATTATTACCACTCCAAATCTATCTTAATTTAAATACTTTAAACCATTTGAAACATAATATTTGTATCCCTTCTGTTAATTATTATTAATAACATCTATAATCAAATCAATCTTACCTTAAATCACAATTCTTGCCTTGCCAGAGATAAAAAAGAGTTACTAAAAGAGTACTCCATCTGTCGCCATATATAAAATTGACACCATTCTTATAAGTCTTGTTCATCAAAGTAAAAGAAAAATGAGAACTAAGTATCCTTCTGTTTTAACTTAACTAATGGTAATTATATCATATTCACATGGTTTCAGACCATTACCTTTTAGAATAAGTGAAACAAATGTCCAAAATAAATTCCAACAATGTCCGTATATTCCTTTCTTTAAAATTAGCATTAAATATTCAAACCCAGTTGTAAACAATAAAAAAATGAATAGAAGATAGCATAACTTACTCTCTTTCTTATATAAAAGAAATATGGAATAAGTTTCCATAATTGAATATAATCCTAAATTTAATGACAATGAAATAAATTTGTTTATAACTTTTATAAATTAACCTTACCTCACCCTCTGCACCTCCGGCTGCCACCTAAGCCTCACTGTCCTCACCTCCCCATTTCGATTCTTCGCCACAATACATTCCATGATTCCCTTGCTCTCACTATCCTTGTTATAGTACTCATCCCTATACAAAAACATAACTATATCAGCATCTTGCTCAATACTGCCGGACTCTCTTAAATCTGCAATCATCGGTCTGTGGTCATTTCTCTGTTCTGGTGCCCTGGATAATTGAGAAAGAAGAATTAAAGTTATATCAAGCTCCTTTGCCATAAGCTTAAGTGTTCTAGTTATCTTAGAAATATCTTGATTTCTATTTTCCGATTTTCTCCCACTATCAATAAGCTGAAGGTAGTCGATAAAAGCAATATCCAGCCCTTCTTTAATCTTTAACTTTTTACACTCTGCTTTTATAGACTTTAAAGTTAATTTTTTGTCATAAAGCTTTATGGTTGAAGCTGCCTTAGAAATCTTATACCACTGTTCATCAGTTAAACTGGCACTCTTTACATTGTTCATTGGTATATCCGTATGCACAGCTACAACCCTATCTGATACCTGTATTTTACTCATTTCAAGATTAAAAAAAGCTGTCTTAGCTTGTCCCTGAAAAACTGTATTTAGAAGCAAGTTTATAGCCATAGTACTCTTTCCCATAGAGGGTCTTGCAGCTAAAACTACTAAATCCTGACGCATAAAACCACCTAAGGTTTTATCTAAAATCTTATAACCGTTCTTTATTCCTTTTATCTCTCCGCCTTTCTCATATCTTGTCTGAAGAGTATCCATAAACCTCTCCATTACTCCCGTCATATGTCCAGAATCTTCTTTTTCAGAGCTCGTCATGCCCAAAAGAGAATCCTGTACATTTTCTATCATATCCTCCGCTGTAGCCTCTTCCTTATCTAGTTTATCTAAAGAACTGCTGAGAATACCTTTTAGCTGTCTATAATTTGATTTTTTCTTCACAATATAGCCGTAATTTTTAATATTAACTGCATTAAGGCTAGAATTTATAAGCTCGCCTAAATAGCTAACTCCCCCAACTTCCTTAAGCTTTTCTCCAAGCTTTTCAGATAGAGTTACAATATCCATTGGCAGGCTATTTTCATACATTTCCTTTAATTTTTTATAGATTATTTTATGTCTTGCATTATAAAAATCCTCAGGATTTAAGACATCAATAACCTCACATATGCTGTCATTTCTTACAAGAATAGAACTAAGTATATTGGCCTCCGCATCTTGATTATATATTTTCTCTATTTTCATAATTTCCCCTCCTGCCTAATCCAAATATCTATATGCACCCGCATTACACTTTTCATTCTTTTTGGAACCTCCCTCTCTGTACTCCACAAACTCCTCCATCTTAGTAATACCAGCAGACTTCCAGCTTTTAAGGACAGAATTAATATATCCTGTGTGCCTTGCCTTATACTTTACAGCCTCATAAATTGCCTGTATTATTATCTCCTCTTCAAAATCCCTTTTCCATTCCCCAAGCTTCTCAAGATCCCTTATGGTAGCTTGCCGTATATTTTTATTAAACTCCATTAAAACCCTGCAGCTGAAATTTGCCCCATGACTACAAAAGGCATCAGCCCCTTCTGTTTTATTTATTACTTTTTGTTTATTAGAAGCTTCTTTTTGTATTTCTTTTTCTTCTTCTTTTTCCCCTAGGTCCTTATAAGCCCCTTCAAAGCCCCTAGGAAGTGATTGTTTTTTTATGCCATCATCAATAAAGTCGCTACTTACTTCCTCAGCAGTACTATCCACGTCTATAGTTTGTCCACCCAAATTACTATCTTCTATTTTATTCTCATCTATCTCTACTTTTAATTCTTCAGGAACTGCTTCTGCCTTATCTTCCACCACAGCTAAAGGAATATCTTTAAATATTGCCTCCACATCATATCCTTTGGTTAAGCAGTTTTTATATAGCAAATTTATAAAACCTTTGTTTTTAACTGATTTAAGCTCTTTATTTATACAACATATAGTATTTTTACTGTTTATGAAGTTATACTTTAGCCAATTTAATATAATAATCTCTCTTGTTTCCTTAGAATATATTATCTTCCCATATTCCTCAAATCTCTTTATTAGCTTTTCTAAGGTTTCACGATTATACCCAGTTTCTGCTTCCATAA
>Ga0183101_1000100_pt7 | contig 25637 bp, 29 predicted proteins | sample Biomet3_FD_127790 | JGI IMG/M metagenome (GOLD analysis project Ga0183101, IMG submission 127790) | Microbial communities from bioreactor (seeded with sewage sludge) at LBNL, California, USA - Biofuel metagenome 3 | ecosystem: Engineered > Bioreactor > Anaerobic > Unclassified ...
CTCTCCGAGCCGCGCGCCCCCCCCCCGCAGAGAAACGCGGGGGGGCTCCCGGGGGGCCGCCCCCGCTGTGCCTTTCAAAAGCCGCGCGGAAAGTCAACGCTTGTCTCCCGGGCGGAAGATCGCCGCCATCAGGACACCGGCTACCACCGCCGCGGCGATGCCGCCCGCAGTGGCGGTCAGTCCGCCGGTGAGGACGCCCAGCCAGCCGTCCTGCGCCACGCCGCGCTTCACGCCCCGGGCCAGCGCGTAGCCGAATCCGGTGAGGGGGACCGTGGCGCCCGCGCCGCCCCAGTCCGCCAGGGGCTTGTAGACGCCTACGGCGCCCAAAAGGACGCCGGCCACCACGTATCCGGTGAGGATGCGGGCCGGCGTGAGCTTCGTTTTGTCGATCAGCAGCTGACCGATGGCGCACAGAATGCCGCCGCAGAGAAACGCGTTGAGATATTCCATAGAAAAACCCTCCTGTGCCCGGCAAAAAGCGGGCGCTTTGGGTCCAGTTTTCCCAGCGGAGGGAAAACTATGCGCGGACGGAACTCCGGTGTCCCGTCCGCGCCGCGCGGTTATGGCTGGCTGCCGCTCTGCTTTTTAAAAGTCAGGTATCCCTCCAGCATCAGAGAGGCCGCCACCGCGTCCACGGTCTTTTTCCGTTTCCGGGCGTCTTTTCCCGCGGCCATGAGGATCTGATGCGCGCCGATGGTGGTGCGCCGCTCGTCCCAGAGGACCACCGGCAGGCCCGTGGCGCCGCGCAGCAGCTCCGCCATGCCCGCCGCCTTTTCGGCCCGGGGCCCCAGCGTGCCGTCCATGTTTTTGGGATAGCCCAGCACCAGCTCCGTGACGCCGTGCTCCCGGGCCAGCGCTGCCACGCGCTCCGCCACGGCTTCCGGGCGGTAGGCGTCGATGGTGGCGGTATAGCCCGCCAGAAGCCCCGTTGGGTCTGAGATGGCGACGCCGGTGTGGGCGTCCCCGTAGTCGATGGCCATAATGCGCATGGAATTCCTCCTCAAGCGATTGATTCACCGCCATTATATCCGGCGGAGAGGACGGTTGCAAGACGCAGTTCTCCGCTCCTCCATTTTTTTGGAAAAAACAGTTGACCTTGGCGTCGGTCTATGCTAAAATAACACTTACCTGTGAAAAAGGGCTTTTTTGTCGTGCGTTTTTTCGCTTTTACACACGGCGCAGCCGCTTTTAAAAGATGCAGGGAGGCAGTCGGTATCGCCCAGAAGGCGGATACCAATAATAAGGAGGTGCCGTTAAATGCGCGTCAAAGTCACATTGAGATGCAACGAGTGCAAACACAGAAACTACAATACGATGAAGAACAAGAAGAACACTCCGGACAAGCTGGAACTGAACAAGTATTGCCCCTTCTGCAAAAAGCACACGCTCCACAGCGAAACCAAGTAACTGGCGACGAACGAAGAAGAAAGGGCGTGTAAGGCTATGGCAGAAGAAGTCAAAAAGAAGAAGGATCGCGGCCGCTGGTTCCGCGAGATGAAAAGCGAACTGAAGAAGATCGTTTGGCCTGACAAGTCCACCGTCGCGAAGAATACCGGGACGGTGCTGCTCTGCTCCCTGGTGATCGGCGCGTGCATCTGGATTTTCGACTATGTGGCGGTGAGCGCCATTCAGATGCTCGTCAGTGTCCTGGGCAGCTGAGGGATAAGATATGTCAGACAGCGCCAAGTGGTATGTCGTGCATACCTATTCCGGTTATGAAAACGCCGTCAAGACCAGCATCGAAAAGTTCGTGAACGGCCGCGGAATGGGCGACATGATCCTCAGGATCGAGGTCCCCGTCGAGACTGTGACCGAGGTAACGGATTCCGGTGCGACGAAGGAAGTCGAGCGGAAGGTGTTCCCCGGCTATGTGCTGATCAAGATGGTGATGACCGACGACACCTGGCATCTGGTGCGGAATGTCCGCGGCGTGACCGGCTTTGTCGGTTCCGCCAACAAGGCGATCCCCCTCACGGAGGAGGAAGTGCTGGCCATGGGCATGGAAAAGCACGAGATTGTCGTCAACTACGCAGTCGGCGATCACGTCAAGATCACCGACGGTCCCCTCTCCAGCTTCACCGGCGTGGTGGAGGAGATCGAGCCTGAAAAGAACCGCGTGTCTGTGATGGTTTCCATGTTCGGACGGGAAACCCCCGTCGAGCTGGAGCTTGACCAGGTGGAAGTACAGAAATAACTGATTTTGCCGGAAGTATTCCGGCGGCAAGTGGGAGGGATCGGTTTCGGTCCCGCCAAGGGCGGACCGCATCAGGCGGCCGTCACCACATTTATATTTTAGGAGGTGCTACTCCGTGGCACAGAAAATTACTGGCTATGTAAAGCTGCAGATCCCCGCAGGCAAGGCAACTCCCGCACCCCCCGTCGGCCCCGCTCTGGGCCAGCACGGCGTGAATATTGCGGCGTTCACCAAGGAGTTCAACGAGCGTACCAAGAATGACATGGGCATGATTATCCCCGTCGTCATCACCGTGTATGCCGACCGTTCTTTCTCCTTCATCACCAAGACGCCTCCCGCGGCCGTTCTGATCAAGAAAGAGTGCAACATCGAATCCGGTTCCGGCGTGCCCAACAAGACCAAGGTCGCCACCATTTCCAAGGCCTCCGTCCAGAAGATCGCTGAGATCAAGATGAGAGACCTGAACGCTGCCAGCCTGGAAACCGCCATGAGCATGATTGCCGGCACCTGCCGCAGCATGGGCGTCGTTGTTGGCGACTGAGTATTTTGCAATTGAGCGGCCGCTGGGCTGCTCCAGACAGTGGGAGGATATATTCCGAATAACCACTATGAGGAGGAAGTAACTTTGTTTAGAGGCAAAAAATATAAAGACGGCGCCAAGCTGGTCGACCGCAATACGCTCTATGATGCGGCCGAGGGCATGGACCTGATCTGCAAGACCGCTACCGCCAAGTTCGACGAGACCGTCGAACTGCACGTGAAGCTGGGTGTCGATTCCCGCCACGCCGACCAGCAGGTCCGCGGCGCGATCGTCCTGCCCCACGGCACCGGCAAGACCGTCCGCGTCCTGGTGTTCGCCAAGGGCGACAAGGCGGACGCTGCCCGCGAGGCCGGCGCCGACTATGTCGGCGACATGGATATGGTCGAGAAGATCCAGAAGGAAAACTGGTTTGATTTCGATGTGGTCATCGCCAGCCCCGATATGATGGGCGTTGTTGGCCGTCTCGGTAAAGTCCTGGGTCCCAAGGGCTTGATGCCCTCTCCCAAGGCTGGCACCGTCTCTCCCGACGTGGCCAAGGCTGTCAAGGAAGTCAAGGCCGGCAAGATCGAGTACCGTCTCGACAAGACCAACATCATCCACTGCCCCATCGGCAAGGCAAGCTTTGGCCCCGAGAAGCTGACCGAGAACTACAACGCCATCATGGGCGCGATCATCAAGGCCAAGCCGGCTTCCGCCAAGGGCCAGTATATCAAGAGCTGCGTGGTGGCTTCCACCATGGGCCCGGGCGTCAAGATGAATGCCGCCAAGCTGGGCTGAGCAAGTTCCGATATCCGGCTGCGGAAAATTGCCGCTTGACAAATTCCCACAGCTTGATATAATAATCGTTGCGTTCCAAAGACAGCAGGTGAGGGCAACCTCATAAATCCTGCCGAGGACAGTTGATCGATGAGATTACGCCGTCCTTGTGCGTCTTTGCACAGGGACGGTTTTTCTTTGAACGCACCGAAAAATCCCAATGGAGGTGAAAACAAGAATGCCTAACGCAAAAGTTCTCAGTGAGAAGCAGGCAGTCGTCGCAGGACTGACCGAGAAGCTGCAGAAGGCCACCGCGGGCCTGATCGTGGACTACAAGGGCATCACCGTGGAGGAGGACACCGCGCTTCGCAAGGAGTGCCGTGAAAACGGAGTGGATTACTCCGTCGTCAAGAACACGCTGCTGCGCTTTGCCCTGAACAACACCGGTCTCAACGAACTGGACGGACTGCTGAACGGCACCACGTCTCTGGCTGTCAGCGACAGCGACGTCGTGGCTCCCGCCCGCGTGATCTCCGGCTATGCAAAGAAGCTGGAGAACAAGTTCGAGATCAAGGGCGGCTTCATGGAGGGCAAGGTCGTGTCTCTGGACACCATCAAGGCCCTGGCTTCGATTCCCGCTCTGCCTGTTCTGCAGGCTCAGGTTCTGGGCACTATGCTGGCGCCGATCACCGGCCTGGCAGTTGTCCTGAAGCAGATCGCCGAGAAGCAGGGCGCTTCCGCAGAGGAAGCCGCTGCTCCCGCTCCCGCCGCCGAATAAGAGCGGCAATCATTTCACAAATAAACTATTAGGAGGCTTATTAAAATGAGCGAAAAAGTTACCGCCATGATCGAAGAGATCAAGGGTCTGACTGTTCTGGAACTGAGCGAGCTGGTTCACGCGCTGGAGGAAGAGTTCGGCGTGTCCGCCGCCGCTATGGCCGCTCCCGCTGCCGGTGCCGCTGCTCCCGCTGCCGAGGAGAAGACCTCTTTCGACGTTGTTCTGACCGGCTTTGACGCCGCTGCCAAGATCAAGGTCATCAAGGTTGTCCGTGAGATCACCGGCCAGGGCCTGGCCGATGCCAAGGCGACTGTCGAGGGTGCTCCCAAGACTCTGAAGGAGGGCGCTTCCAAGGCCGAGGCCGAGGAGATGAAGGCAAAGCTGGAGGAGTCCGGCGCGAAGGTCGAGCTGAAGTAATTCTTCCGCTCCCTTTCAAAACCGCCCCGCGCGGGCGGGCCTTGCACAAAAGAAAAAGCGGAGAGCCGTCAGGCTCTCCGCTTTTTTGGCGTTTCAAAAGAAAATCTGCGCCGCCTGAAGATCGCTGCGCCGCCAGCTTACATGAAAAGACACAGCACGATGGGCAGCAGGCAGGCCGGAACCAGGTTCATCACCTTGATTTTGGTCACGCCCAGCATATTCAGGCTCAGCGCCACGATCAAAAGAGAGCCCACGCAGGTCATCTCCGCCACTACGCTGTCGCCCAGGAAAGGCGAGATAAACGAGGCCAATACCGCAATCAGTCCCTGATAGACGAACACGGCCGCCGCCGCGAACATGACGCCGATCCCCAGCGAGGAGGCGAACACGATGGAACTGATGCCGTCCAGCAGGGACTTTGCGAAGAGGGTGGAGTGATCGCCCGTCAGGCCGTCCTGGAGCGCGCCCACAATGGCCATGGCTCCGACGCAGAAGAGGAGGCTGGCGGTGACAAACCCCTCAGAGACGGAGGAATCGCCGCCCAGACGCGCGGTTTTCGCCTGAAGCCAGTCGCCCAGGGCCCGCATCCGGGAATCCAGGTCCAGGGCCTCGCCAATGATGGCGCCCAGGACCATGGAGAGGATCGTGATGAGTGCGTTCTGCCCTTTCAGGCAGCCGGAGATGCCGATGTACAAAACACACAGGGCCACGCCCTGCATGATGACGTCCTGAAGCCGGTGGCCCAGATTGCTCTTTTGACCGGACAGCTTTTTTCCGGAAAGACGGCCGGCGGCCCATTTCAGCAGCAGACCGGCGGCGGAACCCGCCAGGATCGCCAGGGTGTTTACAATCGTTCCTGTCAACATGGGACATTACTCTCTTTCTCTATCAGGTCCCGGACAATCGCGCTGCCCATCAGAAGGCCGGCGGAGGCGGGTACCCAGGGATTGCTGGCCGGTACGCTGCGCCGGCCGGGCGGCGGCGTCTCCGGCTGCATTGCGCAGACAGGCTCCTCCGGGCTGAAAACCACCCGGAGATGGGTGATGCCCCGGGCCCGAAGCTCCTTTCGCATGACCCGCGCCAGCGGGCAGCCGAAGGTCTTTGAGATATCGGTGACCTGGAGCAGCGTTGGGTCCAGCTTGTTTCCCGTGCCCAGCGCGGCGATCAGGGGAATTTGCAGACGGCGGGCGGTCTCCGCCAGGTCCAGCTTGCAGGAGACGAGATCAATGGCGTCCGCGAGGTAGTCGCAGCGGAAGCCCGCAGGGAAGAACAGATCCCGGTGAGCCGCGTCATAGAGCGCGTGGACGGGGTGCAGCCGCAGCGCCGGATTGATGTCCAGCAGCCGCTCCGCCACCGCGTCCGTTTTGGCCTTTCCCACGGTGGAGGCCAGTGCCTCCAGCTGTCGGTTCCGGTTGGAGAGGCTCACGGTGTCGCTGTCCACAATGGTCAGTTCCCCGACTCCCGCCCGGGCCAGGCACTCCGCCGTGTAGCTGCCTACGCCGCCCAGACCGAACAGCATCACATGGGCGCGGCTCAGCCGCTGCTGCGCCTCCTCGCCCCAGAGCATTTCATTTCGCAAAAACAGCTCGTCCATATTCATTCCGCCTTAAAAAAATGGGTCCAGCTTTGATTTCAAAGCCGGACCCATTGCGTCTCAAATCAGCCGACAAACTTCATGCCGAAGCTGTGCTGCGTGGCGTCGTAATCCTTTGTCAGGCCGGTATACCATTCGTTGTAATCGTTGGACTTCAGAGAATTGGTGACCTGAACCTGCCAGTAGGGGAGGTCGGTGCCCACAAAATAGAGCACGTGGTAACCGTAATCGGACTCCACGACGCCGGTGTCGCCGGTCTTGCGGGAGGCGTCAAAGCACCAGTCGTTGAAGTTCGTCACCATCTGGCCCTTGTAGACCTGGGAATAAAGGCCGCCGTTGGTGTTGGAGCCGGTATCGTCGGAGTTCTTGTTGGCCAGTTCGGCGAAGGAATCCTCGGTGGCGTCGCCGGACTTCCACTGGGACAGCAGATCCTCGGCCTTGCTCTTGGCGTCGGCCTTCTTGGCGGCGACGTCGGCATCATAGCCGTCGTCGCCCTCTTTCAGCGTGGTCTCCTCCGGCTTGATGAGAATCTGACGGACATTGACGGTATTGTACTCATACCGATAGCGCTTGGAGAAAGACACCACATAGTAGGCGGAGCCGTCCGTATCTTCGATCAGCGTGGAATCGCCGGCCTTGCGGGAGGAGTCAAACAGCCACTTCATCAGCGGGGTGTCGGAGTAGGTGCCGGCCTGGCCGTCCGTATAGGTGGCCTTGGCGTCGCTGTTGGCGTCCGCAAGATCGGACAGGGACTTGCCGGTCTTGAAGTCGGCGTAGATGCTGTTGGCGGTGGACTTGGCCGCCGCCATGGCGTCGGTCTTCATCTCATCCGTCACGTCCACGGTGTTGCCGCTGGCGTCAGTGGTGGCAACGGAGCCGTCCACCTTCACGCTCTGGTAGTCCACCTCGTCGAAGGAATTGGGGTCCTTCGTATAGGCGGTGTTGAGATCGTCGGTGGTGTAGGTCAGGCTCTTCTGATACTTGTCGGAATATGCCTGCGCCAGAATGGAGAGCTTGAGCTGATCCTTGTAGACCTTCTCCGATACGATGCTGCCGAAGATGGCGCGAATGTACTGATCGGTCGTATAGTTGTAGTTCTTGGCGGCGGTGGTGAGCGAGTCCATGGAATCGTCCAGCTGGGACTGCATGTCGTCGGTCCAGGTGAAGCCGTCCTTGTCCGCGGCGTCGCAAAGCGCGTGGATGGAGGACATCTGCTGGAGTCCCTGCTTGAGGAAGTAATCATACCAGGTCCCGGCGTCCTCGCTCATGTTGCAGGTCTGATCTTTCAGATCCTTGGAGGTGTCCAGTCCGAAGTAGGACAGATAGCTGTTGTAATTGGTAACAAAGGTCTGATAGGCGTTTTTGTAGTAGTACTGGACCTCGGCTGCGGAGTAGTTCACACCGTTGATGGTGGCTGCCGTCGCATTCTTTTGGATCACGTTGTTCTTCCAGGTGATGGAGACGACGGCCACGATCACAAAGAGAATGGCGATCAGGGCGTAGAGACGGTCGCTCCGTTTTTCCTCCTTGCGCTGACGGGCCTCGCGCGCGGTCTTGGGGTCAAGCCAGGCGGCGCCGGTTTGATCTTTACGGGTCTTCTTTTCATTCGATGCGCTCATTTGTTTCAGTCCTCTCAAGATTTCAGGAAATGGGTGTATGACCAGGCTTCTGCTGAAAACCGCAAAATACACTTGCATATTATACCCGATGTGGGGGCGCTGTGCAAGAGCAAATTGCAGAGATACTTATATTTATTATTTTCAGGGGTGGGGACGGAGCAGAAAAAAAGAGCAGCCGGAGCCGCTCTCGCTCAAAAAACGTCCCCCGCCCGGCCGTGTAGATCCCGTTATAACCTGCACCTTTACCAGCAGGTGGGTTGCCTCCAGTCCGCTTTATCGCTTCCAACTTCCAGCCGCACACAGCAGCCGGGAGGCCTGCGAACCACGGAACTGATCTGGCATCCCTTATAACGAAATGTGGGTTAAAAAAAGACCTATCACGCACCGCGCAGGGGGCAGTCTCATTCTATCACCGACAGAACGGCTCTGCAATCGAAAACAGGGAATGGCCGTCAGGTAGTTTCTTCCTCGTCGTCGAAAAGCTGCTCCATAAAAAGGTCGTAGACGGTGTTGAGTTCCTCGTCGGAATCCAGCGTCGAGAGAATGTCCTCGCCGTTTTCATGGACGGATTTCAGGATCACAAGGCCGGTGTCAGACTCCTCGCCCTCGGGCTCCTCGCTCTCTGTCTCGGCGGGGAAAAAGGCCATATACGTCTGCCCCTCGTGTTCCAGTGTGTCCACGTACTCCAAAACCAGTTCCTTGCCGTCTTCGTCCGTGACGGTAACAAAAGTGGGGCCGTATTCATCGCTCATGGAGAAAACCTCCTCGCCTTTATGATATTCGGTATTGTATCCGATTTTCCGGGAAAAAGCAAGCGCTCCGGGACGCCGAATCCGAAAAAAGCCGTATGGAATGGCCGGTGCTATCCTGCCCAAATTGCAGAAAACCATGCGTCGGCGCAACTTTTTTTTGATAAAATACGACATTTTCCCGGTTGACAGAGTGTGCTACAATTAAACGTATTATGGGATACCATGGGACAGTGTTAATCTGTCTGAATCGAATTTTTGTAAAGGAGGTGCCCTGCATTGGAAAATGAACACCGTACGGACGGGCAGACGCCCGCGCGCCGGGAATCCGGGCAGCATCAGAGCACCAGAAGAAAGCCTCATCGGGGCATTGGATTTATCATCGGGACGATCCTGCTGATTTTTGTGGTGACGTCCGTCATGATCTTCGGAATCTTCATGATCTACGTCAAGACCACCCTGCGCTCTGATCTGACGGTCAACGCGGACGACTACAAGATGGATCTGAGCTCGGTCCTCTACTATCAGGACAAATCCAGCGGGGACTGGAAGGAGCTTCAGACTCTGCACGGGACGGAGAACCGGATCTGGGTGGATTATGACCAGATGCCGGACGCGCTCTGGCAGGCGGCCGTCTCCATTGAGGACAAGCGATTCTTCGATCACCACGGCGTAGACTGGAGCCGCACGGCCAGCGCGGCGGTCAATATGTTTTTGGGCATGAAGAACACCTACGGCGGTTCCACCATTACCCAGCAGCTTCTGAAAAACATGACCGGCGACAATCAGGGAACCGTCAAGCGCAAGGTGACGGAGATCTTCCGCGCGCTGGAGTTTGAAAAGAAATACTCCAAACAGGAGATATTGGAGCTGTATCTCAACACGATCTATCTGGGCAAGGACTGCTACGGCGTGGAGACGGCGGCCCAGTATTATTTCGGCAAGGATGTGTCCAAGCTCTCTGTGGCCGAATGCGCCGCTCTGATCGGCATTACCAACAACCCGTCGGTCTATAACCCGCTGATCTCGGACAAGACCAAGGCCAACAACAAGGAGCGCCAGGAGAATATTCTCAAGGCCATGTGCGAACAGGGATACATTACGGAGAGCGAATACAACGACGCTGTTGCCGAGGAACTGAAGTTCACCGACGGCTCCACCACCGCGGAGCAGCTGGTGGCGGAGGCCGAGGAGAAGAAAGAGGGGCAGGAAGGCGCATCCTCCTCTTCCAGCCAGTATAATTCCTATTTTGTGGATCAGGTCTTCCGGGACGTGGTCAGCGATATGGAGGAAAAGCTGGACATCTCCGAGGAGACGGCCAAGGCCAAGCTCTATCACGGCGGCTACAACATTTACACCACCATCGACCCCAGCGTCCAGTCCATTGCGGAGTCCGTCTATGAGGACCGCAGCAACCTGGACGTGACCTCGTCCGGCGGTCAGCAGCTTCAGTCCGGCATCACCATTGTGGATGTCACCAACGGCAATGTGGTGGCCATGGTGGGCGGCGTGGGAGCCAAGGGCGGCGATCTTGTGTGGAACTACGCCACCGGAAAGCGCCAGTGCGGTTCCTCCATCAAACCGCTGACGGTCTATGCTCCGGCGCTGGACGCCGGCGTCATCACGATGGCCTCCACCTTCGACAACTACCCCGTGCGGCTGCTGAACGGCAACCCGTGGCCCAAGAACTCCCCGTCCGGCTATACCGGCCTGACCACGCTGGAGACCGGCGTCAAAAAGTCCATCAACACAGTGGCGGTTCGGACCATCGAGAAGCTGGGAATCTCTGATTCCTATAAGTTTGCGACGGAACAGCTGGGGATGAACACCCTGACGGAAAACGACAAGAACACCGCGGCTCTGGGTCTGGGCGGCCTGACCAACGGCGTTACCACGGAGGAGATGGCCGCGGCCTACGCCTCTTTCGCCAACGACGGCGTCTACAATTCTCCCCGGCTCTATTCCAAGGTGACGGATTCGGAGGGGAACGTGGTGCTGGAAAACGAGACGGACAGCCATGTGGCCATGAAGGAGACCACCGCCTACTTCATGAATCAGCTGCTCCAGCAGGTCGTCAGCAGCGGCACCGGTACGGCGGCGGACTTCTCCGGAATGTCTCTCGCCGGCAAGACCGGTACCACCAGCGAAAACTACGACCGCTATTTCGTGGGGTACTCGCCCTATTACTGCGCGGCCGTCTGGTGCGGCTACGACCAGAATGAGAAGATCCAATACAGCGGCAACCCCTCCATCACTATGTGGAAAAAGGTCATGCAGAAGGTCCACGCCAATCTGGAGAACAAGAGCTTTGACAGGCCGGCCAGCGGCATTACATCCGTTACCGTCTGCATGGACAGCGGTCTTCTGGCTACGGACGCCTGCGCCGCAGATTTGCGCGGCAGCCGTGTACACACCGTCGAGGTCGCCGCGGGGACTGAGCCTACGGAATCCTGCAACCTGCACGTTTTCAAGGATTACTGCGTGGACGGGAAGTGCCTGGCAGGGGCCAACTGTCCGGCGTCCAGCGTGAAGCATGTGTCGTTTTTGGATTACACCCGCACGGCCTACGAGGGGATTTCCGCGGACGACAACCCCTATCTCCTCAGCACGATCGAATCCATCGGCGAGTGCCCGGTCCACGGAAAGGGCGCGCAGACGGAGGAACCCGCCAATCCGGAGAACCCCGGCGAGACCGGGACGGGAACCGGTGAAAACGGCACCGGCACCGACACTGGCGCCGGAACCGGCACGGATACCGGCGCGGGAATCGGCGGCGACAATCAGGGAGGCGGCGCGGCGCCGACCGAGCCCGCAAGCCCCACGGAACCCGCCGCGTGACAAGCGCTTCAGCACGGCGATGCGATCCGTACCGCTGCGCTGTCGGATCAGATCAATCGAAGCTCCCCGCCGGCCGACGCCGGACGGGGAGCTTTTTGTACCCCGCGCGAGAACAAAGACAGCCCTTCCGGGCTGCCTTTCTGGGAAAAAGCCCGCGCGTCGGGAAAAAATGCCCGCGAAGCAGAGACAAATCCACCAAATTCTGTGAAAAAACACGAAAAAGTTTTTGCGTTTTTCCGTTGCGAAGCGGGCAAAACTGTGTTAAGATGAACGACGTGGAAAAACAAATGACCGTAGGAGGCGGACTGAATGAGCAGAGCGGTAAGGTATTATATTGTAGCGGCGGATGCGCTCCCGGAGATTTTCGTGAAGGTTGCGGAGGCCAAGCGCATGATGCAGACGGGCGAAGCGGCGACGGTCGGCGCGGCGACCCGTCTTGCGGGCATCAGCCGCAGCGCGTTCTACAAGTACAAGGACTCCGTGCAGCCTTTCAACGACATGAAAGCCGAGCATATTATCACGTTTTACGGGATGCTGAAGGACAACACCGGCGTTTTGTCCCATGTCCTGTCCCAGTTCGCCAGCTCGGGCGCCAATATTCTGACCATCAATCAGAGTATTCCCACCAACGGCTGCGCCGCGGTCACGATCTCCGCGGAGACCTCCGAGATGGAGGAGACGCTGGAGGCGCTCATCAACGAGGTCTCCGGCGTGGACGGCGTGGTGAAGTTTGAAGTCATGGCTGGCTGACGCGCGGAGAGTTTAAAATACGGCGCCGGGCGCCGCACGGGGGAATCTCCCGGCGCTGCCGCGGCGGAAAGGATGTTCGGCAGGAATGATTAAAATTGCGATTATGGGTCTTGGCACCGTTGGAACGGGCGTCGCCAAGGTCGTGGCGGAAAACGGGAAGCAGATCGAGCGGAAGCTGGGCGAGCCCGTGGAGGTCAAGGCGATCCTGGTCCGTCATTTTAAGGACGGGCCATACCGCCAGCTGATGACCGACGACTTCCAGAAGATCGAGGAGGACCCGGAGATCCGCGTGGTGGTGGAAACCATCGGCGGGGTGGACGCGGCCTACGAATACACGCGCCGGGCGCTGGAAGCCGGAAAAAGCGTTGTTACGGCCAACAAGCAGTTGGTGGCGGAAAAGGGCTGCGAGCTGCTGGAGCTGGCAAAGCGGAAAAACGTCAGTTATCTCTTCGAGGCCAGCGTGGGCGGGGGAATCCCCATTCTTCACCCGCTGACGGAGTGCCTGGCCGCCAATCGGATCGAGGAGATCTACGGAATCCTGAACGGCACCACCAACTACATCCTGACCAAAATGGTGCGCTCGGGCGCCTTTTTTGTGGACGCCCTGCGGGAGGCTCAGACCAAGGGCTATGCCGAGAGCGACCCCACCGCGGATGTGGAGGGCATCGACGCCGGCCGCAAGATCTGCATTCTTGCGGATCTTGCGTTCGGCCATCAGGTCCCGCCGGAGCTGGTGCCTATGGAGGGGATCTCCAAGCTGTCCCTGCGGGATGTAAAGATCGCTGAGCGGGCCGGCTACCGCATCAAGCTGCTGGGGCGCACCGTCCGGCTTCCGGGCGGCGGACGCACCGCGTATGTTGCGCCGCACCTGATTCCTGAGACAAATCCGCTCTCCAACGTGGAGGACGTGTTCAACGCCGTGGTGGTGCGGGGCAATGCCACCGGCGAGGTGATGTTTTACGGCAAGGGCGCGGGGGAACTGCCCACCGCGTCGGCCTGCGTCTCCGACGTGATGGAGGCGGTCACCCGCTCCACCCGCGGCGGCGAGCGGGGCTGGAGCGCCGACACGGAGGGATTCGTGGACCCGCAGGAGCTGCACACCCGTTTTTATTTCCGCATCGAGGGCAGCCTGACCGATGCCGCGGCGGCATTCGGACAGGTGGAGGTGCTCTCCGAGGACGGCGAGACCGCCTTCCTCACCGACCGCATCAGCGGCTCGGAGGCCGCGGAGCAGGCGGGCGCCCTGAATGTTCTGGCCTGTATGCGGGTGCTGGCCTGACGTTCTTTGACGAGAATGCTGAATCTGAAGTGAAGAAGGAACGCATATGAGCTTGATTGTACAGAAATTCGGCGGAAGCTCCGTCCGGGACGCCGAGCGGATCAACCACGTGGCCGGAATTATCGCGGACACTTATCGCGCGGGCAGCGACGTGATCGTGGTGCTCTCCGCACAGGGCGACACCACCGACGACCTGATCGAAAAGGCAAAGGAGATCAGTCCGCATCCCTCCAAGCGGGAGATGGATATGCTCCTGGCCACCGGCGAGCAGATCTCCGTGTCCCTGTGCGCCATGGCGCTGGAGAGAATGGGCCTGCGGTGCGTGTCTCTCGCGGCCTGGCAGGTGGGCATCCAGTCCACCTCCGTCCACTCCGACGCGCGTATCCGCAAGATCGACCCGGAGCGGGTCCAGTCCGAGCTTGACCAGCATCGCATCGTGCTGGTGACGGGATTTCAGGGCGTGGACCGCAACGGCGATGTGACGACGCTGGGCCGCGGCGGTTCCGATACCAGCGCTGTGGCGCTGGCGGCGGCGTTCAACGCCGACCTGTGCCAGATCTATACCGATGTGGACGGCGTCTACACCACCGATCCCAGGATCGTGCCGACGGCCCGCAAGCTGGAGGAGATCACCTACGACGAGATGCTGGAGCTGGCGTCTCAGGGCGCGCAGGTGCTTCACAACCGCAGCGTGGAGCTGGCGAAAAAATTCCATGTGGATCTGGAAGTCCTGTCCAGCCTGGAGAAGAAACCGGGCACAAAAGTGAAGGAGGTCACCAAAGTGGAAAAGACGAATATTGCCGGCGTGGCAAAGGATACCAGCATTGCCCGGATCGCACTGGTCGGGCTTCAGCATAATCCCGGCGTGGCATTTCAGGTGTTCGATCTTCTGAGCAAGAGCAACATCAACGTGGACGTGATTTTGCAGTCCATCGGCCGCGATGATAGCAAGGATATTTCCTTTACAGTTCATCGCAAGGACATGGAAGAGGCTGTTCAGATTCTCAATGAGCACCGTGAGGCATTGAAATTCGACCATATTGAGACGGACGAGGAGATCGGCAAAGTCTCCATTGTCGGTGCCGGCCTGATGAGCAACTGCGGCGTCGCCGCGAAGATGTTCGAGGCGCTTTACGAGGCGGGCATCAACATCCAAATGATTAACACCTCCGAGATCCGCGTCTCCGTCCTGCTGGACGAGAAGGACGTGAACAAGGCGGTCCGCGCCATTCACGACAAGTTCTTCGACGAGATCTGAGATGTTTCGGCGGCCGTGCCGCAGGCGGCGCGGCTTCCGCAGGAGCGAGCACAGAACAACTGCCCGCCGGGAAATGCTCTGAGCGCATTTCCCGGCGGATTCCGTGAAAAATATTTTCGTCCGCGGCAGGTACGCGGACGAAAATATTTTTCGGCCTGTCAGCACCGGACTGCGGACTGCCCGGAGAATCTTTTCCCGCCCGTTCTGTCCCGCCGTCCCCGCGCATAGGGTATGGCGAGGTGAGGGACTGATGAAAGATCATTTCAGCCGGTTTGCAATTCGCTTTGTGGCGGCCCTGCTGCTGGGACTTGCGGGGATTGCGCTGCGCTCCTGCTGCCCCTGCGCCGTCTCGGAGCTGCTGGCGCCCCGCTTTGCGGCGCCGTGGGAGCTGTCGAAGCTGGGCTTTTGGCCGGTTTTGTGCGCGGTTGCCCTGACGGGACGGCTTTCCGGCGGCGTGAAGAGGACTCTGCGCTGCGCACTTCCGTGCCTGACGCTGACGCCCGCGGCGCTCTTTCTGGTCTTCTGGGGGATGTCGCTTCTGGAGCCGGCGGGCGGCGCCTACCTTCTTGTGTGGGTGGCCGCGCTGGCGGTAAGCCTTGCGCTGGCCGATCAGAGGCAGGAACCGGTGAAAAACGCGGCGGTGTGGCTGATTCTGACCGTGTCGCTGGGCGTGCTGTACGGAATCTTTACGTTTCTGCCGCCTGCGGCGGGACCGTTCCTGGACCCGAGGGACGTGGCGGCCATGGCGGTGATTCCATATTGAAAGAGCGGATTTTATTTACATCCGCCTCATTCTGTGATAAAATTATTTGGTTATAACTGATGCTCCGCGCCGCTTCCGGCGGGGAAATACCAAGGAGGAAACGCACAAATGAACGCGATCGTAACAGTGATCGGGCAGGACAAGGTGGGCATCATTGCCGCCGTGTGTGCCATGCTGGCGGAAAACAACGTGAATATTCTGGATATTACCCAGACGATTTTGCAGGGGAAATTCACCATGGTCATGGCGGTGGATATCGGAAGCGCGAAAGCGCCTTTGGCGGAGCTGGCCGCCGACCTCGGCGGCCTGGGCGAGAAGATGGACATTTCCATCCGCATTCAGCGGGAGGAGATCTTCGACGCCATGCACCGCATCTGAACTGCGGCGCTCTCTCCCCGCGGCGGTTTTGCCGGCGGGGGAGTCCCGGAGCATTCTCCGGAGACAGATTTCCACTATGGAGGCAACTGACGTGCTGAATCAAAAAGACATTCTCTCGACGATCGAGATGATCGACCAGCAGCATCTGGACATCCGCACCATCACAATGGGCATCTCCTTGCTGTCCTGCGCCGATCCCGACCCGAAGCGGGCCTGCGAGAAAATTTACGATAAAATTACCAGATACGCTGAAAAACTCGTGAAAACCGGTGAGGACATCGAGCGTGAGTTTGGAATCCCCATCGTTCATAAGCGCATTTCCGTGACCCCGATGGCGCTGGTGGCGGCCGCCTCCGAAACGGAGGAATGCGTGCCGTTCGCCCTGGCCATGGACCGTGCCGCCAAGACCTGCGGCGTCAACTTCATCGGCGGATATTCCGCGCTGGTGCAAAAGGGAATGACCCGCGCCGACGCGGCGCTGATCCGCTCCATTCCGGAGGCGCTGGCCCAGACGGAATATGTCTGTTCCTCCGTCAACGTGGGTTCCACCCGGGCCGGCATCAATATGGACGCCGTGGCGCTGATGGGCCACGTGATCCGCGAGACCGCCCGGCTGACAGAGGATCAGCAGGGCCTGGGCTGCGCCAAGCTGGTGGTGTTCTGCAACGCGGTGGAGGACAACCCCTTCATGGCAGGCGCTTTCCACGGCGTGGGCGAGGCGGAGCGCGTCATCAACGTGGGCGTCTCCGGCCCCGGCGTGGTCTGCCACGCTTTGCAGGCGGTTAAAGGCGCGCCCTTCGACGTGGTGGCGGAGACAGTCAAAAAGACCGCGTTTCGCGTGACCCGGATGGGTCAGCTGGTGGCCCAGGAGGCATCTGCCCGCCTGGATACGCCGTTCGGCATCGTGGATCTCTCCCTGGCACCGACCCCGGCGGTGGGCGACAGTGTGGCCCGCATTCTGGAGGAAATGGGCCTGGAGACCTGCGGCACCCACGGCACCACCGCCGCGCTGGCTCTGCTGAACGATGCCGTGAAAAAGGGCGGCGTGATGGCTTCGTCCTCCGTGGGAGGGCTGTCGGGCGCGTTCATTCCGGTGTCGGAGGATGAGGGCATGATCGCCGCCGCCAAGGCGGGGACGCTCTGTATGGACAAGCTGGAGGCCATGACCTGCGTCTGCTCCGTGGGGCTGGATATGATCGCCGTGCCGGGCGATACGCCGGCCTCCACAATCTCCGCCATTATCGCGGACGAGGCCGCCATCGGCATGGTCAACTGCAAAACTACCGCTGTGCGCCTGATTCCCGCGCCCGGCAAAAAGGTGGGCGATACAGTGGAGATGGGCGGCCTTCTGGGCAGCGCGCCGGTCATGCCGGTGCACGGAGAGTCCAGCGAGGCGTTTATCGCCCGTGGCGGACGGATTCCGGCGCCGCTGCACAGCCTGAAAAACTGAACCGAAACAGACAAAAAAGGGGCGGGAACGCGTGTTTGCGTTCCCGCCCCAAAACGGTCCCGGGACGCCGCGGGACCGTTTTCATCAGGCGCTGAGCGGGACCTCCGGGAAACCGGAGGCCCCGCCTGTTTAAGCGCCTATAAAAATGATTTCACGCGCCGGCACCTGCCGCCAGCAGCTTCTCCTTGCGCTCCACGATCTGACCGATCAGGTCCGCGGTTCCCTCCGGCCCAAAGACGCTGGAATCCAGGCAGACGTCGTAGCTGCCCACTGCGCCCCACTTTTGAGAGGAGTAGTACTCATAATAAGACGCGCGGCGCTTGTCGGTTCTGATAATGAGCGCCTTGGCCTTTTCCGGCGTAAGATGCTCCCGCGCCGCCACCGTCTGAACGCGCTTTTCCATCGGCGCCGAGATAAAGACGCGCAGCAACTCCGGCCGGCCGGCCAGCGCATAGTCCGCGCAGCGGCCGATGATGACGCAGGGACCGCTCTCCGCAAGATTCCGGATCGCCTCAAACGTCGCAAGATAGACCTGCTGCTCCAGCGAGTCGCTGACGCCGTTTCCCGGCAGACTGAACATATAGGAGTCCATGGCGATGGAGTAAAGAAGGCTCTTGGGCCGCTCGTCGAAGTTCTCAAAAATTTTTTCGCACAGGCCGCTTTCCTCCGCTGCCTTGCGCAGAAGCTCCTTGTCGTAAAAGGGAATCCCCAGCTTTTTTGACAGAGCGATTCCGATGTCCCGGCCGCCGCTGCCAAACTGCCGTCCAACTGTCAGAATGGTTTTCATGTGCGTTCCTCCCTTGTCTGACTCCGCGCATTCCGCCGCTTGTGCGCGAGTTCTGGTTCCTTTTATTATAAAGCCAAACCGGCGGAGCGTCAAATGGAAAAGCCGTCTCCGGGGCTTCTCTTTGCGCAGCCTTGACGGCAGGAAGAGATCACCGGGCCCGTTTACGGCGCATTTGAGAAAATACGGGCGGGGCCGCCGATAGACCGGAAGCCCCGCCCGTTCGCCTGGAATTCGACGAAATGAAAATTACTGCTTGTTGAAGTCCATGGCGACCTGCGCATAGAGCATGGCGCCGTGGAGCAGGGCGTCCTCGTCCACGCGGTACTTATTCGAGTGCTGGGGCCAGACGGCGTCGCAGGCCTCGTTGCGGACGCCCAGCAGGGCCACCGCGCCGGGAACCTTCTCCATGAAGAACGCAAAGTCCTCGCCTCCGGTGACCTTCGGGCTCTCAATGGGCGCGTCGGGCGCGACGACCTTGCGGGCTGCCGCCTGGACGATCGCGGCCATATGGTCGTCGTTGATGACAGGGGGGACCAGACGGATATAGTCCAGCTTGGCGCTGGCACGGAAGGTCTTGGCGGTCTCCTGCGCAATGCGGTCGATCATTTCCGGGAAGCGGGTCCACACGTCGCGGCTGAAGCAGCGGGTGGTGCCCTCCAGGTGGCCGCGCTCGGGGACGATGTTCCAGCGGTCGCCCACCTGCATGGTGCCTACCGTGCACACGGCGGGATCGGTGGGATTGGTCTCCCGGCTGACAATGGTCTGGAGATTGGAAACGATGGCGCTGGAGACGACGGCGGCATCCACGCACTCGTGAGGAGCGGAACCGTGGCCGCCCTTGCCGGTGACGTCGATCTTGAACTGATCGGCGGAGGCCATGCGGGGACCTGCCATGCAGGAGACCGTGTTGACCTTTTCCGTGGACCAGACGTGCATGGCGAAGCAGCCGTCCACGCCCTCCAGAGCGCCCTCCGCCACCATGGCGGGCGCGCCCTCGGCGGTTTCCTCAGCGGGCTGGAAGGCCAGCTTGACCGTTCCGCACAGTTCGCTCTTCATATCGTTCAGAATATGGGCGGCGGTCAGCATCATGGAGATGTGGCAGTCATGGCCGCAGGCGTGCATGACGCCCTCGTTCTCGCTGGCGAAGGGAAGACCGGTCTCCTCCTTGACCGGCAGCGCGTCCATATCGCCGCGGATCAGGATGGTCTTGCCGGGCTTCGCGCCCTTGATCGTGGCGAGAACGCCGTTTTCAAGACCGCACTTTTTCCAGGAGACACCGATGGAATCCAGCTCTTTCTTGACGACGGCGCTGGTATTGGACTCCTGTCTGCTGAGCTCCGGATGCGCGTGGAAATACCGGCGCATCTTGATCTGATAATCACTGTACTTTGCGGCAACTTCTTTGATATCCATTTATAATGCAGCTCCTTTTTTGAATTCCAAATAAAACAATCAAATGATGGATGGAGCACGGCGAATCGCCGTGCTCCATCCGGGACGAATCGGGCGGAGCGGCTTTGCTCCTGCCGGATTCAGTTCATTACAGCAGGGTTGCGAACCAGCCGGCGATGAACACGGAGGTGATGGTGACGGTGGTGAAGCCGCCGACGATCATGGAGGGGATCATCTGGCTCATCAGATAATCTCTCTCTTCCGGATTTCCGGCCAGAGCGTTGCAGGTGGACTCAGTGATGATCCAGTCGCAGGGGAAGCCGTACAGAGCGGTCAGGCCGTTGGCGAAAGCCATCGGGAAGGACATCTTCAGAAGCTTTGCAACCACAAAGGAGGCCACGGCCATACCGAAGACGCCAACGACGATCAGGGCGATCATCGGCAGGATGATGGAGGCCAACATGGAGGGGGTGCAGTCCTTCAGACCGTCGAACACGTACATCATCAGGGCGAACATCACGATGCCGTAAGAGTTGGCCTTGTTCAGGGAGTTGCGGTCCAAAAAGCCGATGGTGGTGAAGAACACGCCGAGGACCAGAGCCCAGATGGCGCCGGAAACACCGGTCAGCGCACCCAGCTGGGTCGCGCCCCAGGCGACGATGCCCAGCTTGGCCAGAGTCAGAACGGCGGAGTCAAACTTCTTGGGGATGGGAGGAATCAGAGTCTTGCCGGTGCTGGCGGAGGTGGCGGCGGTCGCGTTCACGATGGCGGAGCGATCGGCGTCGGTCATCTTGACGTTGCCCTCGCGATAGTTCTTCAGCAGGCGGCGGCCCTCTTTCTGAAGGCAGATGGCGGTGAGGGGATAGCCAGCGAAGCCCTGGATGCAGTACATGGCAATGGCAAAGACAGCGGCGGTCTCAAGTCCGAGATCCGTGGCGGCCTTCTGCATGGTGGTCGCGGCCACGATGCCGCCGGTCAGCGGGGGAAGACCCGCGATCACCAGCGTCTTATCCATGAACAGGGGGCCGATGAACCAGGACAGCAGGCACATGCCGGTCAGGCCAACCAGGCACACCACAATGGTTTTCCACTGCTGGATGAGCTGCTTGAGGCTGATGACGGTGCCCATGTGGGTGATAAGCAGGTAGATACCGATGGTGGAGCCGAACGGGATCAGCATGGAGTCGCTGACCAGGTCGTGGGGCAGCACCGTCCAGTAGCCGACCAGCATGACGACGGCGGTGACGAAGACGGACGGGACCCATGCTTTCGTCAGCGTTGCGACGACATCGCCGATAATGTAAGCGACGGCGCACAGGACAAATGCCATGACGAAGTTATACATTTTCTTTCCTCCTAATTTACCCTAAATTTATTATTCAAGGCCGCACACAGCCTGGAATACGGTTGCGGGCCTCAGCCCCTGAGATAGGTGACCGCGGTACTGGCGAGGACCGCAATGCCGTAAGGCATGGCCTCCTCCTTGAGGATGCACCGCGGATTGTGCAGGGAGACCAGCTCGCCCTCATGTCCGCCGCAGAGCATCATGTACGCGCCGGGAGTGCCGGTCATCTTGGTGTAGTAGCTGAAATCCTCGCTGAAAGAGAGCGGCTTGTCCAGCTCCACGATATTTTCCTCGCCCAGCGCCTCCCGGACGGCGCTGCGGGCTACGTCCGTCAGCGCGGGATCGTTGTAGCAGGCGGGGTAGCCCTCGTAATGATTGATGTCGATCTTGCAGCCGGAGAGCGTCTCCACGCCGCGGGCAATCTGAAAAACCTGTTTGTCCACAGCTTCGCGGACGGAATCCACATAGGACCGGGCGATTCCGCTGAATTTGGCCTCGTCCGGGATGATGTTGGGAGCGTCGCCGCTGTGAATGCTGCAAACGGGGAAGATCACCGTCTCCAGCGGGTCGATGTAGCGGGCCGGGATCTGTTCCAGCAGCGTGACCATCTGGCATGCCGCCAGAATGGGATCGTGGGTGGTGTGCGGAGCGGAACCGTGCCCGCCCTTGCCCTTGACCGTGACATCGTAGAGATCCACAGAGGTCGTGAGGGGGCCGTTGCGGAAGAGCACCTTCCCCACACGGGACTCGTCGGGGTAGAGGTGCATTCCGATGATCGCATCGACGTGGGGATTTTCCAGCACGCCTTTTTCCACCAGTTCCTTCGCGCCGCCGGGCAGCGTATCCTCGCTGTGCTGGAAAATCAGCTTCACCGTGCCGGAAAACTGATCGCGCATTCCGCACAGGAGCTTTGCGGCGCCCAGCAGCATGGATGCGTGCATATCGTGGCCGCAGGCGTGCATGATGCCGGGAGTCTCGCTGGCAAAGGGAAGTCCGGTCTCCTCCTGAACGGGGAGCGCGTCGATATCGGAGCGCAGCGCAATGCACCGGCCCGGCCCTTTCCGGCCCTGAATCAGACCCACGACGGCCGTTGGACACGGACTTTCAATCTTGTCCACGCCATATTCCTTCAGCTTGTCGCGGATAATGCCGGAGGTCCGAACCTCTGTCCGGCCGATTTCCGGATGACGATGAATGTCACGGCGAATCGCGACGATCTCATCAAAGATCTGATCGGCCGCCGCCTTGATCTGCTCCACGAAAACCCTTCCTTTCCGATTGCCGCCGGCGAAAAAACGCCGGGGGAATCCCAACAAAGTAATACCATTTATCAATTTATCACTGCAATGTATTGATGCAAAACGGATAAAAAGAGAAAGAGTGCATACAGCCGTCTGCACGCCTGCCCCAAAATTTTTCCAAATTCCACGGTCAAATTTGGAAACGGAGGGCAAAAGCGTACAAAAAAACTCCGCCTTTCTGCCCCTTGAAGCAGAAGAGACGGAGGGTCAAGCCCCGCGGTACCACTCTTCTTCGCTACGGCCGAGCCGAAGCGCACTCAGCGGAATACAAACATATTCCTGTTTCTATATCGGGAACTCCCGTCCGCACTTACACATCCCCAATTGAACTTGGGCGCGGCCGCTCCACAGCCAATTCAGCATATCCTCACCTGATGCCTCGCACCGGCCGGCACTTCTCTGAAAGTGCGGGTATGCCTACTTATCTGCTTCTTCGCGTTCTTCCATATCTTGATGTCATATTTGTTATCCTGAATATGTTTAACAGTATATCGGGGAAAGTGAAAAGCGTCAAGCAGAAAAAATACCAAAAAGTAGCGTTAAAGTTGAGTAAATATTTTCAAAACCCCCAAGGGAATTGTCCGCGCTGGAAAAAATTCTGTCTTTCGCCTGCGGCCACGGAGTGACGAAAACAGCTTATTTTACCTGCTTTTCCGGCTGAAAACAGGCAAATGCCTGCTGAAATTTCTCACGGCTGTATACGTTCACATCTTCACAATAGGCGTCGTAAACGTTCAAAAGATCTTCCGCCCTGGGCGTCAGGAGCGCGCCGCCGCCGTTGCGGCCGCCGATGGTGGAATCCAGAAGTTTGCAGCCGAAGATGTCCTCCGCCGTGCGGACGATGCGCCAGGCTTTGGAATAGGCCATGCCCATGGACCCTGCCGCAGCGCGCAGAGAATGGTGCTCCTGAACCCGGTGAAGCAGGGTGGCGATCCCCGGGCCGAAGCAGCGTTCATTGTCGTCCGTATAAAGGCGGACGGTCAGTTTTAAATGTACTTCTTTTTCCATGCCCCGAGTATAGCACCACTCCCCAAAAACGTCAACCGGCACCGGGAGAACCCTTGCAAACGGCGGGCAGGCTTGGTACAATACGAATCAGAATGAACCGTGTCTGCCCCGCCGCCCGGCGGGAGAATGGAGGAGACCTTATGGAGAAAGTACGGCTTGGGAAAACGGAGCTGTGGGTGACCAAGACGGCGTTTGGCGCGCTGCCGGTGCAGCGGGTGAGCGCGGCGGACGCGAAACGGCTGCTGCGCCGCGCATATGACAGCGGGATCAACTATTTTGACACCGCCAACGCCTATACGGACAGCGAGGCGAAGCTGGGCGAGGCGCTGCACGACGTCCGGCAGAACATCGTGATCTCGACCAAGAGCGGCGGCGCGGACAAAAAAACGGTGCAGGCCCACATTGAGGAGAGCCTGCGCCGCCTGCAAACGGACTACATCGACCTTTTTCAGTTCCACAATCCGGCGGTCCTGCCGGACATCGCCGACCCGGACGGGCCGTTTGCCGCCGCGCTGGAGGCAAAGAAAAAAGGCTATATCCGGCACATCGGCATTACAAATCACCGGCTGAAGGTGGCCCAGGCCGCCATTGACTCCGGCAATTTCGAGACGCTTCAGTTCCCGTTTTGCTATCTCTCCACGGAAAAGGACGTGGATCTGGTCAACCGCTGCCGGGCCGGGGACATGGGCTTTATCGCCATGAAGGGCCTCTCCGGCGGGATGCTGAACAACGCGGAGGCCTGCTACGCCTTTATGCAGCAGTACGACAACGTGGTGCCCATCTGGGGCATTCAGCACGAGTGGGAGCTGGACGAGTGGCTGGAGCTGACGCGGCGCAATCCCGGCATGACGCCGGAGCTCCAGAAGGTCGTGGACAGGGATCGGGCGGAACTGGCGCACAACTTCTGCCGCAGCTGCGGCTACTGCCTGCCCTGCACGGTGGGGATCGACATTCCCCAGGCCGCCCGCATGGCCATGCTGCTGCGCCGCTCGCCTTACCGGCCCTATATGACCGACGAGTGGTATGCCAAGATGCACAAGATCGAGGAGTGCGTCCACTGCGGCCAGTGCAGGAGCCGCTGCCCCTACGAGCTGGATACGCCCGAGCTGCTGGCGGCCATGCTGAAGGATTACGACGCGTTTTACGCCGAGCACCACAACGACTGAGAGGAGAGACGGGTATGCTTTTTAAAGGAGGAGAGACCTCTTTGGAGCTGGAGGTCGTCCGCTACGAATTTCCGGCGGACGGCGGAGAGGAAGGGACCGACGACCGCAACTGGCTGGTGCTGCGGGGAACCTATACCGACGGCGAGGGCCGCGTCATCAAGGACACCAACAGCTGCCTTTTGACCTATGAGCTGCGGGAGCTCTCCGCGGGGCTGAAGGTGCTGCGGGCCGGCATCCGGGACAGCTATGAAAGCGCTTTTGTGGAGCCCTATTTTGAGCTTTCCGCCCAGGAGGACGGAGGCCATTTTACGCTGGACGTGTCTTTCGCCCTGCCCAACACGATGGAGGATGTGGACACGGCCGAGGTGGAGTGCTCCATGACCGGGGACGAGCTGGGAGAGCTGGCGGCGGAGCTGGACGCGCTGAGCGGGAAATTTCCGGACCGCGCCTGAGCGGGAAGAGAAAAGACCCGCCCGGCTGCGGAGCTGCCGATAAAAAAGCACAGAGGGCGTTAGTGCCCTCTGTGCTTTTCCCTGCGCCTTCGCGCTTTGCACTGAAACCGACGCTCTGCCTCGGCTTCGCGCTGCTCCCGGGATCGGGTCTTGTGCTCCAGCTTTCCCTGCTCCCGCTGGAGAGAGAGCGCCTGCTGGGCCTTGGTGCCGATACCGGAAATTTCGACGGCTTTTTGCGCCAAGCGCTGCCGGCGCTTGGGGCTGACACGCCGCTCTGTCTCTGCGGCGGCCTCGACGGAGGGACTGAAGCGGAGCGTGTGAAAGCCTGAGAGAAAATACGCATAGACCTCACAGTCCCTCGGCTCTGCGCCAAAGGTCACCCTGGCGACCTCATACCGTCCGTCTTCCTCACGCTCGTAAAGCCCCACCCAAAAGGGCTCCTCGAAAAAAACCGTCAGCTTTGCCTTACTCATGGGGATTCCTCCTTTGCGATACTCGGCAAAGAACGGACAACCAAGGAGGCAGGTTACTGATACCCTGAGCGGGTACTCCCGGACTACCTACCGGGACGTGTTTTTATCTTTGCGATTCCTATTTTACTCCCTTCGCACCGCGCGTCAAGAGAAAGACCGCAGAGCCCGCCGAATCCGGCGCCTTTCAATGCGTTTCGCCGGAAAGCGCGCCGCCTCCCCGAAATCGGGCCAAGAGGAGAGAAAATCATGTTGCCCAGCGGTTCACGACCCTTTCATGCGCGCGGCGGCCGCGTGTCTGAGTCCTCCCGCCCTTACGGATGGAGCGGAGTGGGAGGCTGAGGGCGCGGCG
>Ga0183101_1001256_pt1 | contig 25630 bp, 31 predicted proteins | sample Biomet3_FD_127790 | JGI IMG/M metagenome (GOLD analysis project Ga0183101, IMG submission 127790) | Microbial communities from bioreactor (seeded with sewage sludge) at LBNL, California, USA - Biofuel metagenome 3 | ecosystem: Engineered > Bioreactor > Anaerobic > Unclassified ...
TATAATGATGTAAATAATAATTGACATTATTCGTGTAAAAACATATCTAATAAAAGAGAAAAGAGCAGAGGGGAGAACCCTACTACTCTTCAATCTTCTCAATACATTCTATTGATATTTGATAAGTAAACAAATTAAAGAATTTAACGTCTAAAAGTTGTTTGTTATCTGATACTTTTTCAACTACAGCCTTAAAACCTTTAATTGTACTACCTTCTACTGGTTCAGTAATAATTTGAACAATATCTCCAACTTTTATATCAAAGAAAGTGTCTTTGAACCTGCTGTCATAAGCCTGAAAAGTTAAATAGTCATCTGATATTTTTTTAGAACTATAATCCTTTCGATTTTTCTCTAACTTTTCTAAAAACTCCTTATATGAATAATAGAAATCTCTATGTTCATTTGCAGGTACTTCACAGATATATGCAAACCAATAATTCCATGAGCTTGTATCAAGTGTGAAACCTATTTTTTTGTATTCTCCAACAATTCCATACAGTTTATCTCTAAAACTATATATGTTCAGAGAGTTTCTATCACTATAATGATACTCGCTTAAAGAGAAAACAGAAATTGGAGCAAGGACCATAGGTTGTACTTTTTCATCAACTTCTATATCTGCTTTAATGTATTTGCCACCTGTTAATATACTTGTATCAAATCTACTTTCCCTCTCATTAGAAGGAGTAAGGTCAGTTGTAAATGCAACTTCACCTTTTACTTGTATAATGTTTACTTTAGTTCGGCTATTATGCTTGTATAAAGTTATTACATCATCAGCTTTTGAAAGCATATACCAAGTATCGTGTCCTAATGTAGACTTAATATCTTCAAATTTAACACTGAATAAAATTTCATTTTCCATTACAAGAGCCTCTACAATATTATCTTTATCCCATTTTTTAGAACCTTCTAATGATGTTACAATCTCTGCGGGTTCAATAAAATCAAGGTCTTTAATTTTAACCCAATTACCAATATTAGAGATTATTACATGAAGGTCTAAACCCTTATAGTCATTGTGATAAGTTTTGAAGTCTATATAATCATCACAATAATTATGAGCCTCGTTTAAGTAAAGAGCATTATTAAATATCATATAAGCAACAGGCTCGTTACTATATTTATGGTTATTATAAGTGTAAACCTGTTCCTGTGTACTAATATTAAAGTTTGAAAGCTCAACCTTTATCTCAGTTGGATTAAACTTTAAGTGTTCTACAGTAAGATACCTTGACCTGAAATCGCCACTTCTTTCAACACCTATAAACATTGTCTCAGGTTTTAAATCTTCATCGAAATCAGGTAGCTTTTCATTATGATAGTCATAGACAATTTCATTATCTACCATTCCCATAAAGAACTCCTTCATAATCCATTCACCATTAGCTTTGACACCTCTGCCATCCATCGAAAATGTATCTTTTACAAATAAACACATTTCACTATGATTTGAAGGCAATATCACATCAAGCATAATATCAATTGCAAGTCCTTTAGATAGGCGAGGGTATATAGCATTTGTAACATTAAATACTACCTTATTTAATCCAATGGATAGTTTAGTCCCAATGTAATTTTCAAACTTAGTAGTAGAAAGAAATAAATCCTTTTCCCAAACACCTCTGTAAAAACAATTTTCCTTTAAAAATTTACTCATAAAACTTTCCTCCTAAAATAATAAAATTTAATGATGTTTACTTTTTAACACCATACCTTGTTTAATATTAAAAATCTTAATATATTATAGTTTATAAAAATATAATCATTACCTACAGTCAAAATTATATTATAGTCATTGACAATAGGCAACGGAAAATGTAAAATATATTTATAGTCAATTGTAAGGGAGGTATGAGGCATGGCAAAAACAAAAGTTGAAGTGTTGGCAATGATAGCACTTTTAAATAGAAAGAAATTTGTAGTTATAGATATAGAAACATCAGGGCTTTCTCCATCAAAGGGCGGAAGAATAATTGAGATAGGTGCAGTTAAGATTGTGGACGGAAAGATAGTAGATAGGTTCGAGTATCTTATAAATCCAGAACAAAAGATATATGCAAAAACAATAGAACTTACAGGTATAACTAACGAAATGCTTGAAGGCAAACCAGTTATAGGACAGATACTCCCTCTTCTTTATGAATTTATGGAGGACGCTGTTATTGTGTGTCATAATGCAATGTTTGATTGGGACAGGTTCTTATTATACTTCTTTAAAAATGTAGGGATTAGTCCTAAAAATGAAGTTGCAGATACTTTGGTTCTTAGTAAACACTTCTTTCCTAATGATAAAGATAAAAATAGAAAGTATACATTAGATGTAATGTGTACAGAACTTGGAGTTATATTAGATGAACACCATAGAGCATTTGCAGACGCTAAAGCTACAGGGGAAATCCTATTGGAGCTTACAAAGAGGTTCAAAGACCAAATAGAACAGTTAGCGAATTTTGAAATCAAAGCAGAACCGAAAGTTGAAGCATATCAACAGAGCTTAATGGATGACCTTTTTAGTGTACCTGATACTGATACTGAAACTAAAAAGAAAGAGCCATTACTTCAAGAAACTAATGAAGATAAATTGAATATAAGGAAAGTAAGGTATTGGGAAAAGCCTATAAATAAACAGAAGTCTTATAGAAGGCTCTATATAAATATTAATGACAGGTCATTATATGGAACAGTTTACTTCGATATACCCACAAAAGCTTGGTACAATAAAGATTTCTCAGGAGTTTTAGATTTTAACAGAGTACAAATTCTTGTATTAAAGTTCTTAAATCTGAAAACAGTTGAAGAATTATGTGGGTTTAGAAACTAAATCTGTAATAAATAATTGACTAAAAAGAAATTTATAAAAATTAAAACTGAATAGTGATAAAAAGTGTGGCGACAATCTATAATTTAGTATACACACAAACACACAAAAGACATTATCATAGTGAAACAGGATTACCGTTTAGGTAATTAGAAAAAAAAAGAAAGGAGTGTTTCATTTAATGATATTAATGGGAGAAGATTTTAATTTATATTTTTTAGCAACATTATGTGTTGCGATTTCAGTTAAAAAAAACCCCATTGTGTAGTTAAATAGAAACATGGTCGCCCAGGGCTTACCCTGGGCTTTTCTTTTGCAGTAAATGATAACGGAGGAGGAGAGTATATGAAAAAGGATAAGAATGAAAGCAATGTAGAACCTATTAATGTAGAAGTTAAAACTAATATAGAACCTAAACCTAAAAAGAAGGGTAAAGTTATGAAACGTATACTGAAAGGGTTCTTAATATGTGGTGGAATAATCATTGTTACTGGTGTTAGTGCGGTTGGATATGGTTATTATAAATATGGAGACAAGATTGAGGCTGTAATAACAGATGGATATAAGGTATCCCATAGTATAGATATTACTGACTTTAATACAAGAAAGCCTACTCAGTTTTATGACGCTAATGGAAAGCTCCTTAAAGAGTTTAAAACCAATACTTACTACTATACAAAAAAAGAGGATACAAACCCATTAGTATTCAAAGCTTTTACGTCTATAGAAGATGAAAGATTTTACGAACATAAAGGAATAGATTACAAGGGATTAGAAAGGTCTGTATGGGTATTTCTTAAATCAAAGGGTCATACTTTACAGGGAGGCTCTACGATCACTCAACAACTTTCAAGAAACGTATATTTAACATTAGACCAAAATATGTGGAGAAAGTTAGAAGAAATGGTTGTTTCAACTGAGATGGAAAAGAAATTCTCAAAAGACCAGATATTAGAGTTTTATGTCAACAACATAAACTTTGGTTATGGTAATTACAGTATCGAAAGTGCCTCTCAGTATTACTTCCAGAAGAGTTCTAAGGATTTAGATTTAGCTCAAATAACAACACTTGTGGCAATACCTAATAATCCAACAATATATAATCCAGTTAAACATATGGATAACGTTGTAAAAAGAAAAAATCTTATTTTAGATAAGATGTTAGAATTAGGTCAAATAACCCAAGAAGAGTATGATAAAGCTAAAACAGAAGAAGTTAAACTTAATGTAAAACCTGATGAAAAGTCAGAAGCTATGGATTATGCTATGCAATATGCTGTTTACAATGCAACAAGAGACCTAATGGAAGCAGATGGATTTGTTTTTAGATATAATTTCGATAATGATAAAGATAGAAACGAATACTTCGATAAATATAATGATGAATACGCAGAAAAAGAAAAACAATTACTTAGTGGAAGATACAAAATAGATACATCTATTGATATGAATAAACAACAAAAGCTACAAGAAGTTGTTGATGAAAAATTAGCTAAGTATACACAAAAGGATGAAAAAACAGGCTTATACAAAAAGCAAGGTGCAAGTGTTACTATTGATAACTCAACTGGGGAAGTAGTAGCTATCGTTGGTGGTAGAAGTCAAGAAGGTAATACGTTTAATAGAGGGTTCTTAGGGGTTAGGCAACCAGGTTCATCTATGAAACCACTTGTTGCGTATACACCTGCATTTGAAAGAGGGTACATACCTTCAAGTAAATACAATGACGCACCAATTAATCAAGGACCACAGAATGATGACTACGCATATAGAGGAATTGTTCCATTAAAATATGCTGTAGATATATCTATTAATACTATTCCTTTTAGATTGGTTAATGAAAATGGTGTTAAGAACTCATTACAATATCTACAAAACATGGAGTTTAAATATCTTACACCTGATGACAATACACCAATTGTAGCAATTGGAGGTCTTACAAAAGGTGTTACTACGGTAGAAATGGCTTCTGGATATTCTACATTAGAAAGAAATGGTGAGTTCATAAGACCTACTAACGTAAAAAAGATTACTGACCAAGTAAGTAATGAAGTTATCTATGAAAACAAAAGTGAAAAGATAAAAGTGTATGATAGTGGAGCTTCTTACCTTATGACCGACACACTAAAATCGGTTTTAACAGAACCGTACTCAACTGGAAGAGGATTAGTACCTTCTAATTATCCATATGTTGCAGGTAAAACAGGAACTACAGATGATTCTAAAGACTGTTGGTTTGTTGGATACTCTCCATACTATTCAACATCGGTATGGGTTGGAGATGATATTCCTGCTAAACAAGATATGTTTGGAGCAAATGAGCCAGGACATATCTGGAAAGAATACATGGAATACTTACATGAAGGATTAGAACAAAAGGATTTTGAAAAGCCTGATACTGTTACAGAGAAAAACGGAGTTCTTGTGGATTCTTTATACTTAGAAGCTCAACAAGAGCAAAGCAGATTAGGTTCTGAACAATCAAGAATAAGAAAAGAGAACCAAGAACAGTTAACAAGGCTTAACAGAGAAGATTACAGAATTAAGTATGGTTTAACAGAAGAAGAGGAAACTGCATATGAAAAATCTGCTACAGAGGCAATTAAGGCTTTAGTAGACTTTAGTCTTATAGATAAAACTCAATATGCACAAATAGACCAGTTAGTTCAAACAGCGTCAACAGCAGTGTCAAATGTAAAACATCAAGACGCATACAATAGTTTAAAGGGTCAATTAGAGGATAGATTAGCTGAGTTAAACAGAATTAAGTACAGCATAGATAATCCACCTATACAAGCTCCTGTAGAACCAGAGCAACCTAATAATAACGAGGGAACTCCTACTGATAACAATAATACACAGGGAAATACTGGTGGACAAACTCAACCAAATGGAAATACTCCAACTAATCAAAATCCAACTAATCAAACTCCAACTAACACAACACCAACAACTAATCCTAATGGTAGTGGTGATACTAACACAACTCCAACCAATAATACTAATAACCCTGTTAGTGGCAATACTGGTACTGGTACAGGTACTATACCATCAACACCATCTACTTCACCAACTTCACCAAAAAAGCAATAGATAAGAATATAAAGAGAGTGCTATCTGGCACTCTTTTTTTATATGGAAACCGTCAATATAAATTGACAATATGTATTTTAAATGATATAATATATGACAGATGAATATAATGAAATAAGTTTATGTAATAAATAAGGATTAGTTCAATAATAGAACTAAAAAATTTCACAGGAGGGATTTATTATGAAAAAAGGAAACAAGAAAGTTATTATTGGTGCAATAGTTTTTGCTGTTTTATTAATTGGAGGTATTGGTATAGGTGTTGCTAAATCAGGTGGTGCAACTGCAAGTACACCCGTTTCAATAGCAAAGGATACTTCTTATGACAAGCTTTTGTCTGGGGTTGATTATAAAATTCCAAAGAAAGATATAGTTAAAACAGACAAAAAGGTTGACGCTAAATTCAATGTAGTTTCAAAAGATTTAACTGCTGATCAAACAAAAGATTTAGCAAAGAAAATCTATGAAAACACAGTTAGTAAACAAAAGGGTTTAACATCTGTTGAAGTTTATGTCTTCGATAAAGATGAAAAAGCTTCTGATTTTGTAAATGAATTTTACGCTGATGGCTTAAAATTTAAAGCTGTTTACGACAAAGAATTTAACACTCTTACTTTCTCAACTTTTAACAATGTTCCAAACGTTACTGCTAATGTGACTAAAGCACAATATGCAATCAATGACGTTAAAGATGTTGAAGGAGTAGTGAAAGTAGATATAGCTATGACTGATGGTTTAAAGAATGAAGATGTTATGGCTGAAACTAAAGGTTTGTTAGACCAGATTAAAGCTCAAAACCCATCAAAGAAAGTTGATGTGCAAGAAGCTACTATAACTGGTACTACAACAAGCGGTTGGGAATATAACACTAAATTTAATGACATTATATCAACAACTGAAAAAAGCACCATAAACTAATTAGAAAAGCAACTTAACTTATGTTAGGTTGCTCTTTCTTTTGTAAAATAATAAAAGAGCTACAGTCTGTAGCTCTTAATTAATTCTTGTAATCAGTTATAAAGTTTCCATTTCTGTATTTAAATGAAGATACAACTGTTCTATAAGATTGTTTAGTCTGACTAATCCTTCCAGGTATAAAGTTACTTACAAGTCCCCAATTGTATTTTATTGTTATCTTTATTGGAATTTCCGTACCATAAGTAACTATTGGTAAGCTTGTGCTTGGTGAAAGAATTTGACCGTTAACAGTAGCTTGCCACATAGTATCTGGAACGCCAGACATATTAAATGACTTCTGAACGTTAGAGTATAATTGAGCCGATGTTATGTAATCACCATCGTCATAGTTTGTTGGAGTAGATGGTTTAAGTCCTCCCTGACGACCCACTGTTCTTGCTATATAGCTACTTTGTACAGACATAGTGTTTAACTTTCTAAGTACAGAAGTTAGGTCAACAAGCCCACATACTGCTATCAAGAATACCATTGCTCCAATAGCTATTTCAATACTCGAAAAACCCTTTTTATTTTTTAATACTTTTGTAATCTTATTCTTAAACTTCACTGAAAAAGTCTCCCTTCTATTAAATTTATATTATATTATATATATACTCCCCTTCATATATAAAATATCGTGTCAAAAGGTCTTAACACGTCTTATGATTGAAATAGTCATTGACTGTAGGGTATAATAATTGTATAAATTACAAAAGAAAAAGGGGAATTGTAAATGAAATTTACTTGCAAAAAGAACAAGTTTCTGGAACAGATGTTCAATATGAAGCCTATCCCAGTTAAAACATTTGAATATAATAAGAATGGTGAGCTTATAGTCCTTACAAATCATCAAATAATTCAAAGGTTTTTCAATGAGGCAAAACCAAATGACTTAAAACAAGTACAACATATTTTAGCGATGGAGAACTATAGCATACAGGCGATAAATAATTTTGTAAAATCTGCGGGCAATATGCTCGTTCAAAATCAAAAATAGTTTATAAATTAGATAGTACCTTGTGTTTAGGGTGCTTTTTTCCGTCAAGAATAAATTACGACAAATAATAATTGTTTGAATAGTTATAAAAGTAAGAGTAAGTCCGTATTATTTAATAAATAAATTTTTAAAACAGGTATTTGCAAACGACAAATTTTATTATTAAGAGGAGGACGATTTTTATGAAAATCGCAAGCAATGTAAATTTAGTAGAGGATTTAGAATCAATTTTTGAAGGGACTTTTGAAGGAGCATATTCTTTCGAGAAAAGAGTGAAAAGAAATAAAGCTTCAAAATCAGAAGCAGAAATTAACAAAGGTCGTAAAATGAATAAACACTTCAACAAAAAGAATAACAAATATTCCGTTCAATAATATATAAGAACCTACGGGTTCTTTTTTTTATTATAAATACATTTTTTTTATAATTTAAGGTTATAGAATTTTGTTTTTATGTATAAGATAAAATATAAATTAAATTCGAGAAAACAACAGGTAAAGTCTTATGACTTTTGTATCGCACAGCGATTGAGGAAAAGATAAATGGGAGGATTTTTTCTTTTAATTCGTAGATGTGTGTGTGTAAAGTTTTCTCCCTAAACCTTGGCTTGTCTAAGGTTTTTTTTATGCAAAAAATTATTTATTAGTAATAAAGAGTAGAACACGGTAGGTATGATTAATTAACTCACTTGTAAATAAAATATAATAGCACTTTTAAGAGATAAATGAAAGGAGAAGATACTCTTGATTATCAATAATGAAGCTTTTATACAATGGATAGCAAAAAGTGATAAGAAGAGGGAAATTTATATACCTGAAAAGAGTAGGTATTTAAACACCCTTGTAATGGGAACAAAGAATTCAGGAAAAACATATGAAATGCTACCAATCATGGCAAAGCAAGATATGGAAAATAAGGAATGTGGAGCTACATTTGTAGTAGGTAAAAAAGAAATGGCATATTTCCTATATGCTATGGCAAAACAGTGTGGAAGAAGAGTAGTGCTTATTAAGCCAAGTGCAAGCCTTGAAGCCGAAAACTTATTATGGCAAGAACAATATGATTATGAATACATAAATGATAATGTTATTGACTATAAAAATGCAATTAAGAAAAAGATGATCGTAATTATAGATATGGAATACATAAAATATAAAGGTAAATCCATCAGAGCAACAGCAATGTTATTATCTCAATTCCAACTCGACATACAGGAAGTAGGAGACACCTTAAAGAAGTCACATTTCGTATATATAGATGACGCTCAACATTATGTACCATTCATTGAAACGGTGCTTACAACGGGAGAAGACTACAATATAGGGGTGACACTCTTTATGCAGAGCAGAAATCAGCTAAAGACAAGAAATAAAAACTATAGTTCCCTTATAGACAATAATATTAGAAGTATAATACTTATGAATGGCTTAAATATATTAGATGTAGAACACTACCAAAAGCAGTTTTATGAACACAATATAAACCTCTTCTTAAACAGAAAACATGGACAAATAATCTATGAAACTGTAGATGGTACTAATACTCGAAGAAATGGTTTCGCTGACCTTGCACCTATAGAAGATAGTTACCGTGAGGAATTAGAAGAAAAAGCTGTAGGTATAAGAAAGAAATTAACTAAGAGAAAAAGAAAAATAGACCTTGGAGAAGCGAATGTGTCTTCCATGGAGGATACAGTTGGTTTAGAAGAAGAAAATGAAATTTTAATTGAAGTATCTACTAAACCAGTTATAGAGTTTGTAGTTCCAGAAGAGGGCAATAAAGCTAAGGCTCAGTCGGATAAAGTTATAAAGACAACACCAATAGCTAAACAAGTACCTAAAGCCCCAAGTAAACAGGTTACTAAACCTGCTACTAAAAAAGAGCCTATAAGGAAAACTCCAAAACAAATAGTGTCTGACGACCTTGATAAAATGTCAGGACATTTTGAAATCTGTGATACTAACTTTGACTTTGAAGATGAATTCTAAAGGACATAAATAAAGACCAGTATATTTGATTTATACTGGTCTTTGCTCTACACATTATTTAATGTTATAAATTATTCTGTTAGTCTTGCCATCCATTTTGCATGGGTTTCAAACCTTGAAACTATATTGTCAAAATGGCTATCATCCATAACTGGACTACAAGGAGGACTATTCAATGTATTTATACTTTTATTTACATTATATATGCAATTGAATTCATTTTTTTCTAAATCAATCATTACATTAATAACTGGAATACGCTCTCTTGGTGGTACTCTTTTCTCATATGTTATATCATACATTTGTTCTGACACGAAATGTATTTTAGTGTCACCAATATTAGCGTAAACGATGAAACCACGTTCTTTCATCTTTTCCTTAACTAATTCTTTATCTAACAAATTAATTCCTCCTTTTTAAACTATTCTTTATCTGAATGATTTTTACGTATATAATCAATATAATCTTCGTAAATCCAATGCTTGCGGTCAGGTCTCTTCTCAATGTAATACATTTTTATAAGTTCTAACGCTTGGTCGAAGCTATTATCAAACAATAAAAGTGTTCTTTTGCACTCCATAAGACTAAGACCCGTTATATCTCTAAGTTTCCTAACATCTTCTACACTTACATTTACCACAAGCGGTCACTCCTCTTATAATATCATGTTGATATTATTATTCTTTTTCTTCTTTCTTGCATTGCTCTTTATAAATATTTTCTTCATCTTGAATTGCATTTCTTAAAGGGGTTATTGTTTTCCCGTAAAAATCATTTACTCCTAATAAATCAGCAGAAATAAGAATACCTTTTAAAGTTCCTTCAAGCCTCGCAATTTCATTGTCATCTTTATTCCTCATTTTCCTGAATAATGTTTTTTCAAATTCAATATACATTAATGCTAATCCAGTTTGTTGTCTGTCTGTTTCCATCATAATTTCATATACACTTTTCATTTAGAATTCCTCCTCTAAAATTAATACACCACTTATAGATTAGGTGTATTTAATTGCATATTTCTAAACCTGTTTTTAGAACATCTTCTTTATTGTAAAACAGAACTTTGCCAATATCTCTTTTTCTTATTCCTTGACTTGAAAATCCACAACCCTTATCGTTTGGTATAAATACACGTTTTACAGTATAACCTTCTAAAAAAATACCATCATCCAACAGCCATGCAATTCTTTTATAATTTTTTTTCATATATATTCACTCCTTCTAATATTAAGTTATTTAAAAATTTACTACGCCAAGTTCTATACCCTCAATAACTTCTGTATCATATATTTCTACTCCAAAACGAAAACTTGTTTCGTCACCTCTGTCAATATAAAAACCGCAAGTAACTTGATTGTATTTTACAATACCTTCAAACTCTCTATCTCTTTTTGTTTCTCTTACCACATATATTCTACTCTTAAACTTCACAGCAGAGCCTTCTTTAATTTTTTTTCCATATATATCTCTTAATCCAATGAATACACCATCAAACATAGCTTTGTCATCTGGCTCAACATCATTATACTCAGCTTCATCAGGTCTTTCATAATAATCTGAACTTGGGTTGAATTTGCAGTCATTTCCACATCTATATCCTTTTGCTTCGCAACATAATTTACTCATAACATCACTCCCACGATTACCTTATTTCCTATTAACATAATACCATATTAAATGAAAAGTGTCAATAATAATTGACGTTTGAGCAATAAAAAACAAGGACAGGTATTGTGTACCCATCCTTACTAAATTTGTATTATATATATTTAATAGGTGAGGAAGTTTCAGCCTTTTCATACTTTTCGCCATTAATCACTTCGATGATATTAAAGATACTTTTGTATAAGTCTAAAATAGTATTGCTCCATATAACTTCATAGAGTTTTTCCTTGCCCTTGAATTTACTATGAGTACATTTCCAATTACCAGTTTCAAACATAGATTGTTGATACTTCTTATATGACAGGTCTTCATTTATAAGTAATTCAAAATTACAATAATCATAAGACTTGTATAATTTATCGAAGTATTTTTTTATTGTAGGGTAATTAACACTATGATTGGTTACTTCTTGTCTTACTGCCTCATACGCATTATGAACGCTTGACCTATTATCTGCAAGTATCTTATTTACATCATCTTCTGATGTTTTATCGCATATATATTTTCTTTCAAAAAATCTAACGTCTATCAACATATCAACTTCTGTAAACTTCACATCTTTAAGCTCCTTGATTTGACGGTTAACATACTCTCCATTGAAAAGATTTGTGACAAATTTAAGTTTACCATTATCTAAAAACTTCGCAAATCTTTTAGCCTGGTAGTCAGTAATCTTTCTAACTTTATTTAGTATCTTCCAGTGAGATAGTGCAACAACCCATTCGCTGACTTTATCAAGGTTAGGGTAGTATTGCATGATTAAATCTCTTTCCTCTGCTTCTCTCTTTTGAATAAATTGAAGAGCGATCTTAAAGAATTTAGCCAAGTATGAATAATTCATATTTCTAAAATCACCTATCTCTTTATTTATTAAGAAGTATTTCAACCACTCGCTATTTATATAAGTTAAGTTTATGAATTCAGTTCTCTCTATTAAGAAGTTAGAAGTAGCTCCTGCGTCTGAGTTTTCCTTTTTAGCAGAAACATAAAGGTTGTCACTATCATCTATAAAGTTTATTTTGTTAAGACCTTCTTTAACTCTACAATCATGGGTTCTGTTTACGTAAGCGTCAGCTCTACCTCTGTTACTTTCATACTTCTTCCAAGATGTCTCTGAAAGATGAAGTATCAAAAGTATGTCATCGCCTACAGTATTAACCTTGTTGAGCTTCCTCATTAGGTTTGCAAAACTACCAAATCTATTATCCTTTAACCAACCCTCTGCATAATTCCATACAACATATTTACTATTTACGAAAGAGGAGAATACATTAACCTTCTCAGGTAATTGGATAACTTCTTTTCTTTCAAGTAATCCTTGAAGAATACTAAATATGAACATTCTACTTGCGAATTCTTCATATGAAGATTGATGTATGTGTTTTGCGTCTTCATCATTTACAGCAGAGTGCTTAACTTCTGGCTTTAGGAATACATCTTTATTTACATATATTCTGTCCTCGTCTGTGTATCCTATAAATAAGTTCTCCCCATCTCTAACTGCAAAACCAACCTTATTTCCATGTAAGAAGTCATATGCTTTAAGCATATTAGCCTGTTCTTCGTCTCCATTACCGTAATTCTTACCATCTTTAGATATTTTAAAGAAGGAAATACATTTATCGTAAGGACAGAAGAAGTCAAATGCTACATCACTGTATTTAAGAAGCTCCTCTATAATTTTAAATCCACCGCCATCTATATCATCAGCATAAATGGAGAATAGTTGAGCTAAATCTTCATCAAGATACTTTAACCTTTGATTAATAATAACAGGTCTTTCTATTTCTGACTGTTTACCGCTTCTAATTTGGAACAACTCTATAGTTTCTCCTAAGTAACATTGAATTGTGTAAATACTATCTTGAAGAATAGTTAACTGCTTTTGTAATTCAGCCATTTTAGCTTCCATTATTGCCTTCTTTTCTTGAATTTCAGCAAGCAAGGACTGTTTCTTTTTCTCCATTTCATCTTGTAAGGCTTTTATTTGTGCTTGAAGTTCATTAAATTCAGGGGATACGCCTTTACTTATATCATCAATTCTGCCTCTAATCTTATTTATTTCGCTTTGGGCTGTAAACTTTTCATCTTTCACAGATTTAAGGCTCATTTCTTCCCCTGGTACAATTAGTGCCATTGGACTGTCTACGTCTCCAAGTAGAGAAATCCTTTTATATTCACTAAGAGTTAATGCTTCTATATTTTCAGGATATTCTTTAACGATATATTCATCTGAATTAAAAATACCAAAGAAGTATTTTCCATAACTTATAAAAGTTATATCTTCAAGTTCTGTATATATTTCAAAACATCCTCCCATAGATGTTATATAATCATTTACGTATGTAATATCTTTAGGGAAGTTATCAGTAGTAGAAGAGTACCCTTTGCATGGGCTGTCAAGATAAGGACTAATGAATTTTTTATGCAATAGACTAAACAGTTTATTATCTTCTTTATAAATATTTGTTCTATCAAATACCTCCTGTATCAGTTCACGCATATTTTTATAATTGTTTCTATAGTATGATATATATTCTTGTAGCTTTTCAGGGCTTTTAAATTTAGCTTTTCCTTTCATACTCAATCACCTCTTATATCTATATAAATTTTAAACTTATTATCCATATTTTACACATATAATTGTATCACATTGCAAGAAAATCGTCAATTATAATTTACGTTATTAGTTTATTCTTAATAAATATTCTTATAATTGGAGATATTATAACTAATGTTGTTTTTAAGGAAGTGAGTTTATGGTAAAGGCAATAAGGAACAGCCTCACTGGAAAGGTTCATGTTTTAAATTTAGATAATACTTATTCACTGTGCAGTTTACATGCTAAAAACTTAGAAAGAATTGGCGAAGTCAATATATCAGAGGTTGATTGTAAAAGATGTTTGGCAAAGTATGAAAAACATAAAGACAGGAATGATATATAGATATTTAAAGGACACATAAGAATTAACTTGTGTGTTTTTTATTATAGAAAATATTTTTGATGTTGTATAAAAGAGAGACAAGCGTGGCAATAATAGATAGTAGGAGGGGAGAGCTTTGGATAAGAAAGGTATTAATAAAAAATGTTTAGAGGGAATAGAACGAATAAATAAGAGACTAAATCCTCAATTTAGAGACTTTGTGAGCTTGAAAACTTATGGGATGGATAAATACTCTAAGATGAATTTAGAGAGCCTTATAAGGGCTACAGACCTTATTGTAGTTAATATGGTTACTAATGAGTTCCATAGAGACAATAAGAGTATTGCGTGTGCTTTACGTTGGTATAATAGGGGATTGAAAGTGTATTATTCAATTGCAAAGGTAAAAACAGACTTAACTATAGAAAGTAGTATAAAAGAAAAAATAGAGAAGATGAAAAAGGTAATATAAAAGCTATAGGTAGTAACTCCTATAGCTTTAATGTTGTATTGTAAACTTTAATAGGTTTCATTTATGAGTTTATTTAGAGTTGATTTCAAATCTGACAAACTCATTCCGTCAGTCATATATAAGGCAATATAGACTAAATTTATATGTATCAAGAATAGAAAATCAAATATCTTTGAGCAGGTTATCTTAGGTAGTAGGGCGGTATTTAATTCATATCCGCTTATGGTAGCTACCCTTGACATAAAAGCTTTAGTAACTCTGTGGTTTCCGTCTATTATAAAGAACCCAGGATAACTAATAGGATACTTTAACATTATGATAGGCTCATTGTTTGTTGTATTTAGGGAATAGCTCTTATCAGTTACTATTGTTCTTGAATACATATTCATTAGGGGAACATCCAACTGTTTAGGGGATAGGTTCAATGTATTTATGAGTTTAGATGATTTATTTATATCAAATAAGTATGTTATGTATGCAATATCATTGGGTAGAGCTAATCTTGTTTCAAATATCTGATTAGAAAGGTCTTTACAGTTAAGTATATAATGTATTAATCCGCCTTTATACTCTTCAAATACAGATTGCAATAAATACTTATAGTCAGCTATAAAACTATTCTTATCAAAAGGAAATTCTTTTGTGATATTCCTGTCTATACTTAAAGGGTCTACGTTGACAAGCCTCTTCAAGTATTCTTCTATATTAGTTATGTCTGATAAAGATATGTCTTTATTGATTATTATTTTTTCAAATAAGTTACTTATGATAAACACCTTCCTTTTAAGTTATAGTCTAATATATAAAGAGAAGCCTCCCCATAAATGAGGAGGTATGTCATTATTATGAATTCTTTAAAAGAGATTTAAACTCATACTTAGTGTAAACTCTTTTTCTTCCTTCTATATCAATATTTAACTCTAAATCAGCAAGTGTAACGTCCTGTAATTCAGGAATGTCACAATCTATTGTAGCCAATATCTTGCTTGTAAATGCTGATTCTTTCCCAACAAGAATTCCATTTGCCTTTTCTTCCTCAGTTGGTTCTTTTAGTAAGTAAGAGATAGGTGAACGTGATATACCAAGCTCCTTCATAAAGGCTTTAGCTTCCTTCTCAGGTGTATTCTCTATATAGTCATATATTCCTTCAATATCACCAAACTCTTTTAGTAGAGGAACAACAGATTTCTCCCCAACGCCTTTAATTCCAGGTATATTGTCAGATGAATCGCCTGATATGGCTTTGAAATCAATCATTTGGATAGGTGTAAAACCGTAATCCTCTTCAAAAGTTTGAGGGTTATACTCATATACTCCATCTATGATCTGATAGTCAGAGGGATTGATACCTAATTCTTTATATTTTTCCTCTGCCTTAGATGTCATAAGCCAAACAGAAACATTGCTATTTATAAGTTGTAAGCTATCTTGGTCTTTTGTTAGAATTATAACCTTTATATCATCTGAAAACATCTTTGAAAAAGTACCAAGAATATCATCGGCTTCAAATCTCTTGAAAGCAAAGCAAGGAAAATTCATTTCTTTCATTATCTCTTGTCCAATTGCAAACTGACTAATTAGTTCATCCCTTGTAGGAGGTCGATTTCCTTTATAAGCAGGATATATCTCTCTACGGAAAGTATCTCTTGTTAAGTCCCAACCACCCGCTACATATTTAGGCTTTATTTTCTTTATAATACTTTCTAACTTAGTCATCATTGTTATAACACCATTAGTATAAATTCCAGTGCTTGTTTGTAACAACTTTGGAAGGGCATTATCCTTTTCTTCATCAGTTTTTGCGAATTTATATGCAACTGGTAAATTACCAAAGAAACATGTACTAAGTAAAGATGAATAATCTATAAGAAACAAAATGTTTTGTTTTTCCATAATGTAAATCAACTCCTCTATTTTCGATACTTCTATTATACCATTTAACATGAAAGTTGTAAATTAAAATTTACAATAAATACAAAAGAGGCTATGAAGCCTCCCTTATTTTATGATATTTCTTTTAATGCAACGCTAATGCAATTATTAAATTCAAAGTCTTCTATAATCCTATTTTTATAAGATATAAGAGAATTTAATTTTTTAGAAATACGCTCTAATTTTATCTCTTTTCTTTTAACACCTTTAGTCTTTATCTTTAAAGACTTCTTTCTGCCCTCAGTAGGGACAATGAGCATGTTACTTTTAATATTGTCTACCTCCATCTTTAGCAGAGGAAGTATATTGTTTATACGTGAAATTATAGCTTTAGCTATTTCAATTTTAGTATCAATATCGGAAACTCCATTTTGGACTATTTTAGCTCTATCATTCTTTAATTTTTCAATTCTGTCGGTTTGATTAATAGGTATAATTTCTTTTAAAGAATAACTTCCATAATCTTCACCTATATTTTGCTTGGATAGTAGTCCTGAATGGTCAACTATTCCAACATCATCAGCAAGATTAAGTTTGTGTAAAATACCATTCTTTATATCAAGCAACATATTTGAAATTACTATAACTTTATCGCCCTTTTTTAATATATTCTCATATAAAAATATATTAGTAGAACTACAATAAAGGTTTTGAATTAGCTTATTATAAGTACATATATCCTTATAGTTTGATATAGTGATCACTTCTCCGTTGGGTTTAACTTCTATCTTACCGTCCTTGGTGATAGAACACATAACAAAAGGTTCTCCATCTTTAGCTATGTTATATCTGATATAGTGAATAGTTTTCTCAACTAAATCAGCAGTAAAATTATTTAATTCAAATGTATTCATATACATCACTCCTTTTAATAAAACTATAAAGTTGCCTGTTGTTGTGTTGTAAACTTTATATATTATAGTTTTGCATTTTAATATTAATTATCTATCTTATTTTCTTCTCCGCACCCACGAACTCTGACCATTTTGTGGCTCTTAGAGTTTTTTAGGTATGCTTCAAACCATTTATATTCTTTAATTCCATCGCTGTTAGTAAATGGATTTCTAATGTGATATTCATTATATTTAGTAACAAGTTCAATCCTATTTTCATCTTTTCTATTTATCTTTATATCTCCATTAGAACGGAACACCCTTTCAACTTCGTAGAACTCAGTTTTTCCATCCTCAAATTCAATCTCAATTTTACTTCCTACCAATGTCATCATTTGTATCATACCTCCTTAACGGTATTTATTTTAAGGTTATTCTAATTCCTGTTGTTGAACTGTAATCTCTGACACCACAATCAAGAATATCATAGTCAGTTACATTATTAATTGATAGTTGATTTTCTTTTTTATAATGGTTAATAAGATAGCTGTATAAGTTATCTACATCAATACACTTGCCATTTATAACTCTATTTGTGTGTAAATAGTCTTCTAACTTGTATTCTTCATATATACGGTCTATAATGTCTGGAATATAGAACTCCCTCTGAAAAACCCTCAATAAACGCTTTTCGTAAACTTCCTTTAGTATAAAAGCAGAGTTTCCTTTGGCGAGCCTTCCAAGTACATATTTATCAGCCTTTTTTAGCAATATAGAATGTATATTCTCACTCAAATAATTGATTTTTCTTTTTTCATTAGCCTTCTTCAATTGCCTTGGTATTTTAAATATAAAATTCTCAGCCTTAATATAGAAAGAGTTTAATTCGTTTTTTATTTTGGCTTTTGTCTTTACAGCACTCAATTTTTTATCAAAATCCATAGTATCACTCCATTTCATCTTTTGATTTAGTGTATATGAATGAGGCTTTCATAGGGGATAATGTATAAATCGCATAATCCCTTAAAGTGAAAACATCTTTTTATAATCAAATCCTGTTAGAGCCATAACTGTTCTATCAGGGTTAGAGGTCTTCTTTATCATTTTAGAAAAACCTTCATCAGTATCTATAACCTTTTTCCACATAGGGTTAAAAAACATTGACTTTCTTAATAGGAACACCTCCACGAAAGCACTCCATAAATCGTTATGTTTCCCGTATCCCTCGTCACATATATTCCTTTTAAGATAGGTTATTGTAGCAAGGTATCCAGAGGCAAGAGCAATTAAACTTATCTTTTCTTCATCATTTACCTCAGTACCATTTAAATACTTATGATAACCTTGCATGGCATTTTCATATACACCAGGAATAGTAGGTATCAATCTCTCGCTTATATAGTTTATAAAGAACTGTCGTTCATATTGTTTATCAATTATAAAACCAACTCCTCAAAGAATATTCATCATAATATCATTATACTAAATAATTATAAAAACGTCAATTATTATTGACATAATTCATATAAATGATATAATAAGATTACTAAGAAAAACAAAAGAAAAATGGAGGAATTAGTACATATGAAGAAAACGAAACATTTAACTATAATAACATTTGGTTTATTTTTATTAGGATTTTGTTTTGGGTATCTCTTTTAAAACCTCAATTCGTTTTATAGCCTAATAGAGTAGTTATTTATAAGGAAGAGGAGGTTGTGCTAATGGCTAATGTTATAAGATTTGCTAACGAAGGATTTGTAAATTACAATCAAAATATAAAGGTAGATAACAATGATATAGATACAGAAGGGTGTTATGTCTTTATTAATAAGGTAATAAAGAAAGCTCTAAGATATGACCGTAGCATGAAAAAAAGATGTGAGGAACTTGGAGTAAGAAATAGAGATAAAGATGTTAAAAATATTGGCACAATATCAGAGGATACCTATGTATATGCAAGAATTATAAATGCAAATGAACTATATGTAGTAGAGAGTTGTAACGAGATTTCAATACAGCCCGAAGGTATTGGTACTAAAATAGACGTAGATAATTTCAAGAGAATAAAGATTTCAGAGCTTGTAGAAAACTTGAAGGAATATGAAGCATTGGAAAAAAGGCTAAGAAAAACAGCGAGAGACAAAGGTCTTAGGCTTTCATATTTTAATAGTCCGTATTTGTATTATGAAGCTATCGTAAATGCTAATGATATAAATGTTTAATATGTCATAGTTAGAAAGGATGATGTTATGATTACTGGGTTAGAAATTAATAGTTTAAATAAAGAAAAAATTGAGATGTATGAATTAACTAAAAATGTTATAGTTTTGTTTAACAACTCAGAGTTAAAAAATAGGTTCGTAAGGGAATTTGCTAAAATCATTTATGATGAAACTGATTTAGATAATGGTGAGATCGTTTATTCTACAATAATGGATAGTGATAAAGAAGATGAACAAGACCATAAAGCTGAACTAAAAGAAATAGTTACATATCTACCAACATCAATGTATATGGTTGATGAAGAGCAAAAGTTCATATTTACAACCGAAGCTCCATTTGTTCTACAGTGTAATGACCCATACGATTTATGGTTTTGTGATACAAACAAAGATAATGAAGTTCAATTATGGTCGTTTGTAGAATTTAAAGGTTATGAAAAAACATGGAATGAAGGTATAGAAAAAGTATACAGAATGTTCATCAATTGTAGATATGGCTGTTATGAGGGATATGGAAGATAAGTTAATTAATAATAGAGTGAAGAGTAGAGGAGCTTAGTCTTCTCTTTTTTATTTTGCAATTTTCTATATATAATATATTAAAACTACTTAAAAGGAGAAATATAGAATGGTAAATATCGAAGTGAAGAATAAAAAAGTAATAGTAGACCATGATTACAAAAGTTCTAATAGAATAGCCGATGAACTGATAGAGGCACTTGACATTATATGTGCTGATTTATATGTAAATTGTGATTTAACAAATGAAGAAAAAGTAAGAAAGGCTATTAAAACAAGAAATGAGATATTAATATCAATGACTAAAAAAGAATATTCATGTGAGGAATATTTTGATTAATATTACCTTATAAAGATTAAAATATAACATTATATGTGGGTGGCATAAAAAAGAGGGTAGCTTTTCGCTCACCCTCTTACTTTATTATTTATTATTTTTAAAGTCACCTATATTGCCTACAAAAGCAGAAATTATTGAACCTAATGCTTGTGTAATATCACCATTCTCGATGGCTTCTTTAAATGCCTCTGGAACGCTATCTTCATCAATGATGAATATTTTTTTTACATCAAAAGGGTCAAATTTATTAGATTTATCATCTACTTTTGGCTCACTTACTGGAATATCCTTTAATAGAGCATTAAGTTTCTTGTAGAATGTTTCAGCAGGAAGGTCTCCTAAAGGTACATTCAATAACTCTGCAATAGATTTAGCATTTTCCTTCTCAAAAGTAATTGGTTCAATTGCCATTGGCACAATTACAGCAACAATATCATTTGAAGCAGTCACAATTACTTCTCGTCTTGTTAATGTAAGAAGGTTTTTATAACCTAAACTGTTAAGATGTCTTTCTAAGTGGTCAAATGTTAAAAATTCTTTCTTTTCGGGTATTCTTTCACTTGACATTATTTTAACCATTCTTGAAACTGCGTCCATGGATTTAGAGTATTGCTCAGAAGCTTTAAACATAGTATTTATCACTTCTTCTTCCTGTGGAGTTAATCTTCTTATTGATGTTAACTTTTCAATTTCAAATGACGGAATAGCAACTACATTACCTCTCGTATCTACTAATACAACTGATACTGGATTTTCTTCTACCATAACTCCTTGAATTGTTTTACCGTTTCTAACCTCAATAACAACTAAGTTCATAAGCACACCTTTCCTTTCTTCCTTTTGAAATTTTATAGGATTAACAGGATAAACTTTCTTTCCGTCACTTTCATGTTTTGTTTCTAATTTACCATCTTCAACCATTTTGCGAATTACTTGCTTTACTACACCGAAAGGTTGTTGAGGTATATTTATTAATTCTTTATACGAGATTCCAGAACGACTACATCTCATTAATTCTAAAAGAATAATTTCCTCTATATCATTAATCAAATTAGTATTATTCATCATAAATCACTCCTTAAATAATAAGTAAATTTTGGATAAGTTTATTATATTCAATAACAATAGCATTGTCAATAATAAATTACAACATATTGTTAATTAAGTATGATAATATATTTATAATGACAATATGAGAAGAGGATATAACTTACTTTATAATGGCAATATTTGAGTGTATGCAGAAAGTCGTTTAAATATCTATTAACTATATGAAATAATAAATAAAAATAAATCTTCTTGAAAAAGTTGCCCATATAAGATAAAATGATATTAAAATAATACACAAACGGAAAGTAAATGTGTAAAGAGGAGATGTATATTATATGAGCGAAGTAACAGGTAAATCTTTTGAAGAATCCAGTTCAGATATAAAGGATATGATTATCACTTTGGTTGGTAAAGAAGAACTAATCAATGTTCTTATAACTGATAAAAAGGGGAAAGAATACAAGGTAATAAAGGGAGTTCTGACACCAAAAGGTATAGAAGTAAACAAGGATATGGTGTCAAAGGAGTTAGACCATGACATTATAATTGAATACAATGATATAAAGAAGATTGAAGATAAGGTTAAGCAAACAGTTATCTTTGAAGATATAACAAAATAGATGTAAAATAAATACAAGGCGTGGGAAATAGATTTCCTACGCTTTTATTTTTGACAACTCATTGACTACAGTCAACAGATTTGATATAATGACTGAGGCAGAGAGGAGGGATATTATGACGATGGAAACTTTAGTTCAATTAGGAATATTATTTATTGGTTCAGCAATTAGCAATACAACTGGTACTTTAAAGAATAACTTTACTGTAAAAGGTTATATAAAGCCGATGTATGTAACAACATTTTTAGACGCTGTAATATTTGCATTAGTAACAAAGGGAATGATTTCGGGTTCAGGAATACTGCACACATTGGTATATGCTTTCGGAAGAGTATTAGGTTCATATATAGCAAGAAAAATGGAGGCTAAAATAGCTCTTGGAGTTATGGAAGTAGATGTACTGTTTAATAACAAAGTTAAGGCTACCCAAATAGCTGATGAATTAAGAGAAATGGGTTACTCTGTAGAGAGTATGGTTGAGAGCGGATATAAGGGTAGGAAAAGACGATTATTGAGAGTAACTATAAATAAAAAGGATGTTGAGATACTGAAAGAAACACTCGCTAAACATGGATACAAGAAACCTACATTAAAGATGAAGGAGCTTGACGATGTGGAGGGTAATTTTGCAACTTGCTAAACATTTAGTTGAAGTCTAATTAATTTTAGGCTTCTTTTGTCATATCAGAGTTTATCATAAGTGATAGTGTGAAATTGTCAAATATAATTGACGAAATAGCTTTAATAGTATATAATGTAAGTATAGATTGATGATAGGTGGTGTTATAATGATAGAAAATAAAGAAGGAAATGAAATAAATATAGAGAATAATACAAAGGAACATGATTATGCTTTGGTTGGAACACTTAGTATTAAAGCAAATTCAAAAGAAGAGGCAGATAAAATACTACAAGAAGTAATTGAGGGGATAAAAGCTCTTAAAGTAATTTCAGAAGATGAAAATATTTTAAAGGTACAAGACTTAAACACAAAACACTGTGGAGCTTATGATGTAGATAAAAATTCAATTTCCCTAAAGGAAGAGCCTGTATATTTATCTAAAATAGAGTGTATTAAGACAGGCTGTGAGTTTAATAGTGCAAAATGTAGTCATTGCAAAACTGGGTTCTGTACAAAGAAAGATGTAATAATAAATGAGGACAGAGGTAATACTTTTTGTGGGAGCTTTAACTACATAAAAGATAAGTATTTCAATCCATGTGATAGTCATTTAAAGAAGTGATAAAGGAAGGTATATATGACAAAGGAGAGGATAGCTGAGTTACTGCCAGAGGCGTTGAACTATCCCAAAGAGGACTATGAAGACACTTACTATCTTGATATAGCAGAACAATGGATAGCTGAGGGCTTCACATCTTCTATGGACGTTTGGGACTGGATTATGGCGGGATATAAAAATCCTAAAGAGGCTAAGTTTTATAAGGGTTTGGGAATGGAAGCATATAATGTTGACAAGCTAACATTAAATTTGATAAATAATATGTATATAGATGGGATAGAAATAAAAATAACAGAGGATAGTAAGACCATATTCTTAGAGTATATTAAGGTTAAAAAAGAGGGAGAGGGAACAGGCACTAAAGTTATGACGAGTATCTGTAACATTGCAGATATGTTTGGAAAGACTGTGGAGTTAGCTCCTTCTTCTGAATTTGGAAGTAACTACGAAAGGCTATTAGGGTTCTATATTAGATTTGGTTTCAAATTTAAGGACAGTAGTGTTATGTATAGAGAACCTAATAAGGAATTTAGTTTAAGAGAGGGGTAGTAATAGATGGGAAACTTAGGTGAAATACCTGAAAGAGTAAAAGAAGGGTTGGAGCAAATACCACCTGGATTTGTATTTTTTGATTTTTTAAAAGAAGAGGGTCAATCTGATGAAGAGGCTTGTCTTGCGTTAATAATAAAGGATGAACAACACAGATTAAATAGACTTAAACCAGTTGTATCAGTCCAATTAGTTACTGTGGGAATGGATATAGATAGTATTTTCCTCATAGATGTTATGATACAATTTAGTGATATGGAGGATACTCTATATGAATTTCACATCAATGCCAAAGATAATGACTGGGGAAGATTAGCATTAGACAGATTAGCTTCACAGAACAAACTTTATATAACATTTTATAATGAGAAAAATGAGCCTCATAGAAATATTGTAGTTACAAACACTCAAAGAAAAGATTTTATTAAGTTTAAAATGAGGCTATCAGAATGGTTACAGTGGAGTGATGAACAGTTTAACGAAGCTAAAGAAAAGTTCTTGAAAACATATCCTGACGTTTATAAGCTCTGGAATAAGTACGCAAAGAAAAAGCGATAAGTTGGTATGGATAATAAAATGAGTTGTAAATACATAAAATATAGTATCAGAAAAAAGCATTTAAAAAGGAATATCTGATGATATTTATACACAAGTAAAAGAAGACCCACTCCCATGCAGGGAGTGACCACAACAAAACAAATAAGGAAGGGCTAAATTCTCTTTGTTATATGTTATATGGTCAATTTCGCTCGTTGTGATCTTGGTTCATGGCTTATATATGGTTAGAAGGTAAAGGTGGTTTATGACTACCTTTTTTTATGTCCAAGTTTAAAAACTATTTACTGGATATTGATTTCTACTTGTTTGTGTGCTATTCTAATGGTGACGGATGGTTTATTAATAAATCATCTCCTTTAAAAAAATACAATAGATTACCTAAAAAGAGAAAAATTATCTAACACGATAAGAGCTACTGAGGAAGTGGCTTTTATTGTATTTACGCAAAAAAAAAGACTTAATACTAAGATTAAGTCTTTCTTATTCCAATACCTATTAGAATCCACCTACACTTCATAAAGGATTTAAACCCCCTTATTAAATATAGCTTGAAATTCCTTCAATGTACTGAATAAATCCATAACTTCTGAAAATTTATCTACGTCAGTTGTTATGCACTTATCTACCAACACCTTGAACAAATCTTTAGAGACGAGTAGACCATTAATTGCTATGTGTTTAGAATTATCAATAAATAATCCTAAGTCCTGCGAAATATGCTCCGTTCCTTTGTCTACTTTAAAACCTGCAAGCTTCATTACGTCTTCTGGGGAAACTCCATAAAAGTTACTTAATCTATCAAGAACGTCTATAGAAGGGATACTTCTATTTCCGTTTTCTAAG
>Ga0183101_1001097_pt2 | contig 25621 bp, 22 predicted proteins | sample Biomet3_FD_127790 | JGI IMG/M metagenome (GOLD analysis project Ga0183101, IMG submission 127790) | Microbial communities from bioreactor (seeded with sewage sludge) at LBNL, California, USA - Biofuel metagenome 3 | ecosystem: Engineered > Bioreactor > Anaerobic > Unclassified ...
CACGTGTAGTTGAATAAAAAGCTCTGCGCGTGCCATCCTTTTGCACTTTGATTTGCCATCTGTTATACTTCTCTTGCCAGACAGTTGTGTTTACACGTTTCATATATATACTCCTCATTGTAAAAGTGGAGCGCATATGATACAATGTTGGCGCGACTAATTCTGACGCAGCTAGTATATTAAGTAAAGTCCCTGTCGTTGGCTCAACGCTAAAAGCGGCTGTATCAGCTGGTAAGATTGTAAACGACATAAAATCGGGCAAAGTAATGTCTACAGGTACATATCAGGCGGAAGCTGTAATTGTCACTAGCCGACCAATAGCGCATACAGTTATCGAGTTGAAACAATACGTGGCATGGATAGTGGAACAAATTATTATCAATGGGTTAGTAAAAATGGCGTTCTCTGGGGATTGTTTCCTGGAGGAAAATAATGAATAGGAGGTTTGCATAATGCTCAGTAGTTTTATTGTACATATAATTTATGTCGTGGTTGTTCTTGTGAGTTTAATTTTGTCGCTTATCACACTATTACAAAAGAAATATAGAGCAGCAACTGTTCTAATAGTAATATCTATGTTTTTATATGCTCTCACAAATTGGAATGCTTTTTTAAATCTTTTTCTTTTATTTATATATAGAATAGGCTAATCACATTTTTTCTTCTGTTTCTAGGCAAATATTCTTACCATAGGGGAGACAAGTGAGGGCTAGAATGTTTTTCGGATTGTATAAAAATTTTGAATTTTATTTTTTAATATATTGCGATTGTAATTTCGAGAATAAAATGAGCGATCCAATCATAACACAAGTTGCCACTTCATATAGAATGCCCGGACTGAATGAATATATAGCTGCTGCTGCAAGAGGAACAAGAACTCTGTAAGCCGACTGCAAACTTTGATTTACACCTTGTAATTTTCCTTGGCTACTTTCGTCTACAGACTGCGAGAGTCGTCCGTTGTAAGACGGATCGAACAAGCCTTCACCTAGCGTGATACTCATAACCGCAGCAATAATAAGTACTGGAGACGAAATATGAATGCTAAGAATTATTAGCCCCAATCCCAGTGCTAGTCCGAAAAGACCAACAATACCAATATTTCGCTCACTGAACTTTTTAAGAAGACGCGGTAATAACACAGCTCGCGAAATAATATCGCAGGCTCCAATAAGAGTAAATATACCACCGATAAGCGCAGGCCCCCACGAGAAAATATCTTTTAAGAAGATGCTGAAATTGAATTGATAGATTCCTAATCCCACATAGAAGAATCCTCCGACGATGATAAGCGCTCTGGCCTCTTTCATGGTGAAAATATCTTTGAACTGACCGAAGATATTGAAACCTTTTATCGAAAAATGGGTTAATCGTTTTTCAGGAGACAGTGATTCCGGCAGAAAGAAATAGGTACAAATAATGGAGAGGAACATTATACCTGCAGTAACGAAAAACGGCAGCGTAATTGAAATGGCGCCAAGCGGACCTCCCAGTGCAGGCCCTATCATGCATCCTATTCCCATGGCAGCACCTATATAGCTAAACCATTTTGTGCGCTCCTGCGGCTCTGTGCTATCAGCAATGTAAGCAAACAACGTACTGATATTGCCTGCTGTTAATCCATCAATTATGCGGCCCAAAAAGAGCACCCACAGCGCGCCACCGATACCAAACAGAATATATCCTATAACAGATCCGAGTAAACTAATGATTAAAATCTTTTTTCTACCGTAGCGATCGCTTAATGCCCCAAATATTGGCGCTGCAAAAAAAGTGCAAGCCGCAAAAACTGATGCCAGTGCACTCATTCCTACAACTATTTGCGAAGTAGGCAAGTAGTTGCCAAGTAAAAATGGCAATAGCGGGAACACCACCGTCATCCCGATTCCATTCATCAACACAATCCCCACAATAATCCACAAAAATTTTTTACTCATTTAAAATTCCACCTTTCGAAAAAGAATAGTTATGTTTCCTTGGAAACATAACTATCTTATCACTTTATTGTTTCCTTGTCAACAATAAAATAGAGCTGTATCATACGCTGATGCTCCAGCGTTTTGATACAGCCCCCTTTAGGCTACTTTTTGATACAACCGCATTATTCAAAATCATTTCGATTTGGTATATCTACGCCTTGCTTCTCTATTTCTGCATCCAAATGCCTACTATACTTTTCCACGAAGCTAAGCATGATATCAAATTGTTCCTCGGTTACCTGCTCAAATACGGCTTTATCCCGCTCTTGAAACTCTTTGTGCAGTTCTTCATGGATTTTGTAAATTACTTTCCCGTGCTCTGTAAGCCTAAAATAGATTTCTTTTTTGTTATCGGGCTTCTGATAGCTTTCGATAATGCCTTTTTTTATGAGCTTCTTAGTTAGTTTACTTATGGCACCCCTAGTCATATAAAAGGACTCCGCAAGTTTTGTCACGTTGGAATCTACATTTTTTCCAATGTATTCGATGCAATGTACTTCAGAAGACTTATAATCCTTAAGACTGTCTTCCATCTTAAACTTATTAAGAAAAACCATCTTGTTGTATACTTCCCTGAAACCCATTATGACCTGTTCTTCTTTGTTCATGGCCTGTCCTCCCACCCGTTGATGTATTAACAATATTATATTAAACTTTTATTTCTATTTCAACAATGTTAAAGTAATTATTCTAAGAATTGAGCTACGTCTGAAAAAATAGAGACAAAGACGTATAACCATTCGGCAAGCAGGGCAACTGTGGCCACAGTTGCCCATTTTTTGTAGTTTGCTCTGCGGCTTGCGCCGTTCTTTCTGCAAGCTGTTCATATTCCAGAAGGTTGTTTTCCTGCAAATATTGATAAAGGTTACCACGAGTGGTATAATCTTTTTGTGTTAAATTTGATATTTCCATAAATAAATTTTACACCTTTTCCCGGGCTTTTTTAAGCTCGGGAATCGTATTTTTTGCAAGAAAAAAGCTGCTGTACTAATTTCTTAGTGCAACAGCCCCTTTTCTGTTTACTATTTGTAATCTTCTTCTGAATTTATACTACTCTCCTTACTTAAACATTATTCCATAGCTCATGTTTATATCATATCCAAAAAACCCAAACTACTTTCACTTGGTTTTTGTAAACTTTTGTATAATTCTTTTTCTCTCTTTAATTTTAAATATCCTATAAAGTCTATAACTTCTGATATTTCATTTTCTTGTATTTCTTCAATAAGATTAAATAATATATGTTTAGCTGTATTCATAAAAAAACACCACCTTATTATATTCTCTTTCAAGAGGTAAATTACTATTACTTATTCTGTGCATTTTCTTTCTTAATCCAAATATTTATAGCGACAACAATAGATACATATTTTCCTTTAACTATGAAAATACTTTAGATAATTTAAATTGATAATCTACACTGATAAATCAACACACGCATCTAAAAATTCCACTGAATTTTTACTAGTCTTCGCCTTATATAACGCTTTATCAGCTAAATCTATAAAAGCATTTACATCCATTTTATTTCCAACTGAAGTAATTCCTATACTAGCAGTAACTTTAAAACGAATATTATTATAAAAAAAATCATGGCTATCTATAGTACTTCTAATTCTATCTGCAATATTCAATGCATCTTTCATATTAGCTCCAGGAAGAGTTATAACAAATTCATCCCCACCCCATCTAGTGGCTATATCAGTAGCTCTAATATTATGTTTTAAAATATTTGAAAACTGTTTTAGGATTTCATCCCCTGCAATATGACCATATGTATCATTAATATCTTTAAAGTTATCTAAATCTATTATTAGCAGAGAAACATATGACTGCTTTTTTTTCAGTTTTTCCATTGCATCAGATATGCTCGCATAAAAAAAGTCTCTGTTGTTCAATTGGGTTAAAGTATCTATATACATAGATTTATGAAAAGAACGTGTTATTTTTCCAAGCTTAAGTATAAAGATAATATCAATACATCCTGATGACAACCATATTAGTAACATTAAATGATTGGGTAAGTATAATGTAGCTATATATCCTAATATATGTAAAAATAGTATAAACACTGATGATATAACGGGAAAAAACTTAATAAAAAATTTATTCATAGTAACACCTCCAGTAATATATACGTAGGCTGTATTAAATATAAGGGAGTATAGAAGTAAATTTTATTAAAGAAAATTGAGCAACTAGTTTAAATAGGACAAACACCAATATAAAAAATGTATTGAAAATTTACGTTAAACAGAAAATTCTATATTGACATAAAAAAACTAAGTGATATAATTACATACATATAGAATTTATCTTGAAAATTAATAAAAATTTTCTATAATAAAAAAGGTGTTTGGAGGATAAAATTATGAAAAATATCATTGGAAAGGGAATAAGCGGAAAATTTTATTTTTACTTTAGCTGGGGCTATCTTTATTTTAGCGCTGGTTACTTTTTCTGCAAAAAAATATTTATTCCAATTTTCAATGAGTTTAATAAATCGAATTTTATCTCGTGTAGAAACATTCTATACGTATAACACTATAAATTTGATTTACACAATAAGGCTCATTAGAGCCTTATTTTTTTTACTTAATTTCATACAAATGATATCCATAGATGGTTATATCTGTATTAAAAACTCTATAGCGCGCAAAGGAGTTATTAATTATATAAAGTGAAACTTAAATCAGATGTGGCTCGTATACGCCCCACAGTATTAGAAACAGTTAGCTATAGCACAGAATTAATGAAATAAGTTGAAATTAATTAAAAATTAAGGAGATGGGATTAATGGGAGAAATGAGTAAAAATATAATTTTAATAGGTATGCCTGGTTCTGGAAAGACTACTATAGGTAAAATTTTATCTCAAAAGTTAGGATTTAAATTTGTTAATACAAATCAATATATAGAAGATAAGAGTGGAAAGTCTATACCTGAGCTACTCAATGATGGAGAAGACCATTTTAGAAGTCTAGAAAGAGAAGCAATTCATAAACTAAGTAGAGCCAAACACTCAATAATTTCTACTGGAGTAGAGGTAATAAAAAATCATTCAAATATAAAAGAACTAAGAGAAAATGGAGTTATAATTTTCATAGATAAACCTGTAGAAAAGATTATAGAAGACCAGGAAGTATTTAATAATAGAAGTCTTTTAAAAGATGAAGTTAACAAACTTCATGAACATCTTAGTGAAAAATATGAAATTTATAGAGAATGCTGTGATTTGCATTTAGTTAATAACAATAACATCGATGACATTGTATATTACATTTCTTCTCTTTGTTCCTAATTCCTAGTATATTTAAACATTATAAATTACCAAAACTGCTTTTTACTGAATCTAAACTTTATAATACAATAAAAATATTATCTATTCAAGGGAGTGCTATAAGTTCTATCAATAACTTAAAATAATAAATGCACTGAAGAAAGGAATTAAGAATATGAGTATGGAATTTGTTAAAAAAATACCTACAGCACAGGAAATTATAGAGGAAATGCCTCTCTCAAATCATATTAGAGAAATTAAAGAAAATAGAGATGTGGAAATAAGAAAAGTTTTTCAAAATGAAGATGACAAATTTCTTCTTATAATAGGACCATGTTCTGCCGATAACGAAGATTCTGTTTGCGAATACATTGGAAAGCTTGCAAAAGTTCAAGAAAAAGTAAAGGACTCTATTATCATTATACCTAGAATATATACAAATAAACCGAGAACTACTGGTGAGGGATATAAAGGAATGGCCCATCAACCAGATTTAAATAAAGAACCAGATTTAGTTGAAGGAATAAAAGCAATTAGAAGAATGCATATGAAAGCGTTAAGTGAATATCATATGCCTGCTGCTGATGAAATGCTATATCCTGAAAATTATTCATATCTCGCAGATATGTTAAGCTATCATGCAGTTGGAGCTCGCTCAGTGGAAAATCAACAGCATAGATTTGCTGTAAGTGGCGTTGATATGCCTGTAGGAATGAAGAATCCTACCAGTGGAGATATTCATGTAATGTTAAATTCCATTAAAGCGGCACAGCTTGGACATTCTTTTATATATAATAGTTGGGAGATTAAAACAAGTGGAAACCCTCTTTCCCATGCTGTTTTAAGAGGAGCGGTAGACTCTTATGGCAGAAATATTCCAAATTATCATTATGAAAATTTAACTTATCTTGCTAAAGAATATGAAAATCAACAGCTATTAAATCCTTCTATTATTGTAGATACAAATCATGCAAATTCAATGAAGCTTTATAAAGAACAACCAAGAATTGCAAGAGAAGTATTAATGAGTAGAAAATATAATTCTACACTGAAAAAAATGATTAAGGGATTTATGATTGAAAGCTATCTTGTAGAAGGTAAACAAGATGTAAATGATGGTACTTATGGAAAATCCATAACAGATCCATGTCTAGGCTGGGAGGATACAGAAAATTTAATTTATTATATTGCTGAAAATGTGTAAAATTATAATAGACAAGCCAAAATTAAAACAGAAGCGAAATCATTATAGTAAACTCACTATAATGATTCCGCTTCTTTTCCTCTTTTCTCTTTAATACTCATATATATCTTTATGAGCATTTCCATGTTATTCCGTTCACGACAGATAAAGTCTAATAGTAGCTTTAGAGCGTATAAATTAAATGTAAAATCCACTTAATAATGTGGTATTTTTTGCTTTTTCTACTAGGATAAATTTTAAAAAGGTTTATAATTTATCTTGAAGATACTAAAACTACAAGATACACTTCATGGACATTCAATATAAAAATATAATTAAGGAAATTTAGTACATAAAGCAAAGGATGTGAATTTATGTCTCATATTACAGCAAAATCAGCTTATAGAAGTTTGGTAGAACGAATAAATAGATTTCCCCAGGGAGCACCGCCCTCTGAAACTTTATATAAAATTTTAAGTATGCTGTTTAGTGAAAAAGATGCAGAGTTGGTTGCACAGCTCCCTATTAAGCCCTTTACAGTGAAAATGGCAAGTAAAATATGGAAAATGGACATTGTTACAACGCAAAAAATACTAGAGGAGCTTTCAAAGAATGCAATTTTATTAGATATGGATTGTGAGGGTGTGCAGCAATATGTTTTGCCGCCACCAATGCTTGGGTTTTTTGAGTTTTCTCTGATGAGAACAAATCACAAGTTGGATCAAAAACTATTGTCAGAACTTTTTCATCAATATTTAAATGTAGAAGAGGATTTTATTAAAAATTTATTTTTTAGTAGCCAAACAAAATTAGCAAAAGCCCTTGTTCAAGAGACAGTTCTTTCAAATGAAAATCAGGTTGAAATCATGGATTTTGAAAGAGCCAGTTATTTTATAAAAACAGCAAAAAATATAAGTGTAAGTATGTGTTATTGCCGCCATAAAATGCAGCATCTTGGGAAAAATTGTGATGCACCTCTAGATACTTGCATCACTTTTGGGAGTACAGCTTATTCTCTTGCTAAACATGGTTATGCTAGAAAAATTGATGTATCAGAAGGGTTAGAAATTATACATAGAGCTTATGAATATAATTTAGTTCAGTGTGCTGAAAATGTTAAATCCGGGTCATCTTTTTTATGTAACTGCTGCGGCTGTTGTTGTGAAGGGATGATTGCAGCACGAAAATTTGGTATGCTTCATCCTGTTCAGACAACGGCCTTTATTCCTAAGGTTGTACAGGATAACTGTATAGGCTGTGGGAAATGCGCTAAAGCATGTCCTATATCAGCAATAGAGATAGTAAAAATAAATAAAGATACACAGTTGAATAGAAAAGTAGCAAAAATTAATGAAGAAATATGCCTTGGCTGCGGCATATGTGTGAGAAATTGTCACAAGAAGAGCATTTTTTTAGAGCGTCGAAAAGAACATATTATTACTCCGGTAAATTCAGTACATAGAATAGTTTTGATGGCAATAGAAAAAGGTCAACTTCAAGAACTAATTTTCGACAATCAGGCATTTGCAAGTCACAGAGCAATGGCAGCTGTTTTGTCTGCTATTTTGAAGTTACCACCGATAAAACAAGCAATGGCCAGCAAACAGATGAAATCCGTTTATCTTGAAAAGTTGATTAGTAAATTGTATAGAGAGTAAAATAGAGGTTTAGAAAAACAGGTGGAAGTACCCTTTGAGGGTACTCCCATCTGATGTTTCACTTCATTAAACCTTAAAATTACTAAATCTTAAACTGTTGTACCATTTCATTTAATTTTTGAGCAAGTTCTGCTTGACTTTGAGCAGTTAATGCCATTTGTTCTATAGCTTTTGTAGTTTCATCCATGCTCTGTTTTATTGTTTCTGCTTCTTCACTTGATTTTTGTGAGGCCTGTTCCATATTTTGAACAGCTTCAGTTACTTGTCCAACCGTAGCTGTAATTTCCTCAGACATAGCAGCAATTTCCTCAGACATTTTACTTACAAAATCTGAATCATTATAATATTGATTTCCTGTTTCGCCATAGGCATCAAATTGTTCATGTACCTGTATATTTATAAATTGTAATATATCACTACCTGTGTCAATGCTACTTTTAAATGCCTGCCGAACTTTAACAATAGTATCTTGAATATTTATTACTGCTTGTGCTGATTGCTCTGCAAGTTTTCTGACCTCTTCTGCTACCACTGCAAAACCTTTCCCCTGCTCCCCTGCTCTCGCTGCCTCTATTGCAGCATTTAATGCAAGTAAATTTGTTTGCTCTGCTATACTGCCGATAGTATCTGCCATAACTTTTATACTATCCACTACTTTTCCATCTTCAATAGCTTTTTCCATATTTTTTTGTTTTTGAGCATATACTCTTAGAGTTTCATCGATAGCTTTTTGGCTATTGTTTTTAACTTCTGTAGCTCTTTCTTTAGACTGATTTGCATTATTACTTCCTTCCATAGCTTTAGAAGAAAGCTCATTGATACTTGAATCTACTTCTTCAACAGATGCACTTATCTCCTCTGATGCGCTACTTGACTCTTGCATACCAGAAGCAATAGTATTTACTGCTTCATCTATAATTACAGCTTTAGATGACAATTCTTCTATAGTTGCAGAAAGTTCCTCTGAAGATGCACTTATATCTTGAGAATTTTGCATAATCAGTTTAACCAAGCTATTTACATTTTCTTGTGCTGTATTTAAAGCAATGGCTGTTTGTCCAAATTCGTCTTTCCTTGTAATAGTAATTGGAGTTGAAAAATCATAGGTAGACAATCTCTGTGCTAAATCTTTTGTCTTATTCAATGGATATATTATATTTTTAATTAATATGTAAGCCATAAAAATTATAATTAAATATCCTATAGCTGTATAAAGTATAATTGTATTCCTAACATTGTTAAATTGAGATATATTATTTAAATTAGCCTGCTTTGCTGATTGCTCATTTATATCAATACATTTGTCTAATTTTTCAAGCATAGAAACTCTTATTACTGTCATCTCTGAATTATAAACCTTAACTGCCTCATCATAATTATTCGCTTTCACCAATTCAATGACCTTAGTTCTTTCTTCTCTATATTTTACTAAGTCATTCTCAAAATCATCGAAAGTTTTTTTCTCTTCTGATGTTAAAGATAAATTATTATATTCTTTCATAAATATAGCATCTTCTTCAGTGAAATCCTCTATAGCCTTTATATCCTCATCCAATTTTGACCTATCTCTTTCAAAAACAATTCTAAGCACACTAGCTCCAATATTATTTATATTTCCTTTAACTTCTTCCAAATCTCTAATGGATATTAAATTATCACTATATATAGCCTTAGACCCCTCATTTATCTTTGCTGAACTTAATATCCCCTGTATTCCTATTAAAACTATAAAAATAGAAATTATAGAGAATACTGAAATAAGTTTTTTCCTTACACTTAAGTTTACAAAAAATCTCATATTCACAAAAAAATTCATTTTAACGCTTCCCTTCTTTTGTCATAATATATTTTTCAAAGTTTTCTACACAAAGTGGTTTGCTGCAACAATATAGTTAAATATGTAAAATAATACATAATATTGTATATGAATATACCTATATCATTATTTACTTCTACACTAACCTTGATAATCCTCTATTTTTATACAATTTTTTCTCCATCAAAATCCTTGTTTATTCAATAAGTTAACAAAAATAAGGATATCCACCTATATAAACTATAAGAGGATATCCATCAATGCTTCCAGACTTCATTGGTCCACCATTCCTAATACTACATTATATCTTTATTTTACTGAACCTTTTAAGTTTCTATTTTTATCTTTTTATTATATTCTTCATCTATTTTAGATATCATAACATACAAATTTTATCTTCCTACAGTTTCTTAATTCTCTCAATAGCATCTAACGTATTTTCATAAGTACCAAATGCTGTGAGTCGAAAATATCCTTCTCCCTGCGGACCAAATCCGATTCCTGGCGTACCTACAACATTTGCATTTTCCAATAAATAATCAAAAAACTCCCATGAGGTTATATTATTTGGTGTTTTCCACCAGATATATGGTGCATTTACACCACCATATACAGAATAACCTGCTGATTTTAATCCTTCAAGGATTACTTTTGAATTATTCATATAATAATCCACTTGCTTTTTCAACTGCTCTCTTCCAGTTTTAGAATAAACAGCTTCTCCTGCTCTTTGAATTATATAAGGTGCACCATTATATTTTGTTCCATGACGTCTAGCCCAAAGTGCATTCAATGAAACATTAGCACATTTCAAATCCTTTGGAACAACTGTATATCCAAGTCTTACCCCTGTAAAACCAGCATTCTTTGAAAAACTCTTTAGCTCAATGGCACAAGTTTTTGCACCTTCACATTCATAAATTGTATGAGGTACGTTATCCTCTGAAATATATGCCTCATATGCTGCATCATATATAATAACTGCTTTTACCCTATTAGCATAATCAACCCAAAGTTGAAGCTGATTTTTTGTAATTGTTGCCCCAGTTGGATTGTTAGGAAAACATAGATAAATAATATCTGGTGTTTCCTTTGGAAGCTCTGGTGCAAAATTATTATCTGGAGTACATGGCATATAGATAACATCACTCCACCTTTGGGTAATGGTATCATAGGTTCCTGTTCTTCCAGCCATTACATTTGTATCTATATATACAGGGTATACAGGATCACAAACTGCAATTTTGTTATCTACACTAAATATTTCCTGAATATTACCTGCATCACATTTTACGCCATCACTTACAAATATTTCATCTATTGAAATATCAATACCACGAGATTTGTAATCACCTTTTATAATAGCATTCCGTAAAAATTCGTAACCTAAATCTGGTGCATATCCTTTGAAAGTATCTACCTGTCCCATTTCATCAACTGCATGATGTAATGTATTAATGATAGTTGGTGCTAATGGTTGAGTTATATCACCAATTCCCAACAGGATAACTTTTTTATTAGGATTATTCTCCTTAAAGTTAGCCACTTTCTTTCCTATAGTTGAAAACAAATAGCTTCCTGTCAGCTTCAAATAATTATCATTAATCTTATACATAAACAGCCTCCTTTTTGTCTATTCTCTTCCTATTCTATAAGATATTATACTCAGTTAATCCATATTGTGGTACTTTTATCCCATGAATCATGAAGCAATTAACGAATCTATCATTGCAAAAAATGGTTTATCTACTTATTTATTGAAAATAGAAATATAATATTCAACTCCAAATTGTCTTGCAATCAAAAACTGGAAACGTAGTGGACGATTTTTGTTGCTACTGATATTACAGCCTTCAATTTTTACTTCAAATGAGTTAGTATTTGTGGTAAACTTACTATTGTCACACAATTATTAGAGATAACCTGTTCTATAATAGCATATCTCTAAAATAGTTGTGCACTGTTTATTATAATTAGGGGGGAAAAATATTATGAAAAATCTAATGAACAAGTGGAATCAATTGAGCCTAGTAAAACGAATAATTGTAGGTTTGATTATTGGTATTATCTTGGCTGTAACGATTCCAGAACAAGCAAAACCAGTTATTATTTTAGGTTCTTTATTTGTAGGTGCTTTAAAAGGGATTGCACCTATATTGGTATTCTTTTTGGTAATGGGGGCCATCTCTCAACACAAGAGTGGTCATAAAACTAATATGAAATCCATTATCGTCCTTTATCTTTTAGGAACATTCTTAGCTGGACTTATAGCCGTTGTTGTAAGTTTTATGTTCCCAGTAAGCTTAATACTCGCAACGGGTGCTAAGGATTTAACGCCTCCAGGAGGAGTCGCAGAGGTTCTTAAAGCATTACTGATGAATGTTGTTGATAATCCAGTAAAAGCACTTTATAATGCCAATTATATCGGTATATTAGCTTGGGCAGTAGTACTTGGCTTTGCTTTAAAAAATGCAGCTGATTCTACAAAAACTATGATTTCTAATTTTTCAGATGCAGTATCCCAAATGGTTAGATGGGTCATAAACTTTGCGCCATTAGGAATCATGGGTCTTGTATTTGATTCTATTGCAACAAATGGAATTAAGTCCTTACTCAGCTATGGACAACTACTTGCAGTTCTAGTTGGTTGTATGGTCTTTGTGGCTCTTGTTATTAATCCAATCATTGTATATTTAAATATTCGTCAGAATCCATATCCACTTGTGTTTAAGTGCTTAAAGGAAAGTGGTATTACAGCATTCTTTACACGTAGCTCAGCTGCAAACATTCCTGTAAACATGAGCTTGTGTGAAAAACTAGGTTTAGATAAGGATACCTATTCCGTATCTATTCCATTAGGTGCTACGATAAATATGGCTGGTGCAGCTGTCACCATTGCTGTTTTGACCCTTGCAGCAGTTAATACTCTTGGAATTCAAGTGGACATAGCTACGGCAATAATACTAAGCGTACTGTCTGCTGTAGCTGCTTGCGGTGCTTCAGGAGTTGCTGGTGGTTCATTACTACTTATTCCTCTAGCATGTAGCTTATTTGGTATTCCAAATGACGTTGCTATGCAGGTAGTTGGTGTAGGCTTTATCGTAGGTGTTTTACAAGACTCTTGCGAAACGGCACTTAACTCATCCACAGACGCACTTTTCACAGCAGCAGCTGAATTTGCTGAGTGGCGTAAAGAAGGAAAAGAAATTATTATAAATAAATAGAAACTAAATCACGGTGTTGTTTTTACACCTATTAAAGCCCTCTATTCGCAGTTTATAATCTGGGATAGAGGGCTTTCTCGTATCATTAAGGTACCTGTGAGCTTTCAAAAATTGGAAGGCAATTTTTGTTGCTCCAAATTGCCTTCCAATATACATCTATGGTAAAGTTGTCTAGAAGAGAGGTGTTATTATAATGAAAAAACTAATAAAAGTGGTTGGAGCTATTATAGAAAATGAGAATAAAGACATACTATGTGCTCTTCGCTCTCCAAGTATGTCTCTACCAAATATGTGGGAATTTCCAGGTGGAAAAGTTGAGAAAGATGAGAATTTCAAACAAGCTATAGAAAGAGAGATAACTGAAGAATTAGGATGCACTGTTGAATATGACCATGTATTTAATGACAATACTCATGAATATGATACTTTTATAATAAATTTAATTACTGTAAAGTGTAAATTAATATCAGGTACCCCTACAGCTAATGAACATTCTAAGCTGATATGGTTAAAAAGAGAGAATTTACTTTCTTTAAAATGGGCTCCTGCAGATATACCGGCTGCTGAGCATTTGTCATTGGAAAAGGTATAGCATAACCGCTATACCTTTTGTATTCCTCTCTCTTCAACTTTAGGATTGTAAAAACTCTTTACTATTTCTCAATATATATCGGCAGGTAATAAATTTAAGCTTAGCTTTACAGGTATGCTTTGACCCTATATTATGCTGCTGAATCCATTGATTTATCTACATTTTTCATCTTATTTAAGAACATTAAGAAAAATGCTGCAGCAACAGCTATTCCTGCAATATTTGAAAATACTGCGTTAACTTTAAATCCCTCTGGAGCTTGTAATATATAGCTTACACATACAGCAGACATAAATACTGCTGGTAAAGTTGAAATCCAATGGTTTTTCTTGGATTTAACCAAATAAACTGAGCAAGCCCACAATGTTACCATTGCAAAAGCCTGTGTAAGCCATCCCATATATCTCCAAAGTATAGGGAACTTAACAAAAGTTAAGAATATAGATACTGCAAATATTGGAGTTGCCAAAATTAATCTATTCTTAATTTTGTCCTGTGGATATTTGATTATATCAGCTAAAGCAAGCCTTGCACTTCTAAAAGCTGTATCTCCTGTAGTTATTGGACATACTATAACTCCTAAAATAGCCAATACACTACCAACAGGACCTAACAAGCTTTTTGATATTTCAAACACTGCACCTGCAGCCCCAGCTTTACCTAATATAACTTTCCCTAATCCAGGAATACCATTGTAGAAAGCAAGACCAGCTGCTACCCATACAAGAGCAATAACTCCTTCTGCTATCATTGCTCCATAGAAAGCTTGTCTACCTAATTTTTCAGACTTAATACATCTTGCCATCATAGGTGATTGAGTTGCATGGAAACCTGAAATTGCACCACAGGCAATAGTAACAAACATCATAGGCCATAATGACAATTTTGCCGGATGTAAGTTTTGAAAGGAAATCTCTGGAATATGATATCCCTTTACTAATATGCCACCACCTACGCCTACAGCCATAATAAATAAACATACACCAAATACAGGATAAATCTTTCCTATTACAACATCAATAGGAAGTATAGTTGCTAAAAAGTAATATATAAATATCACTGCTATCCAAAAACCAGTGTTTAGATATCCAGGAGTTAACTGTGCTAGAAGACCTGCAGGTCCTGCCACAAACACCACTCCAACGATTATACAGAAGAATACTGTTATAAATCTCATAACACTTTGAACTTTTTTACCTAAATATTGACCATGTATTTCTGAAAGACTGGCGCCATCATGTTTTAAAGAAATCATTCCTGATAAATAATCATGAACAGCTCCGCCTAAAACACATCCTATAATTATCCAAACAAAAGCTATTGGTCCATATAGCGCACCTTGTAGTGCTCCAAAGATAGGTCCTAATCCTGCAATGTTTAAAAGCTGAATTAAAAATACCTTCCATGTAGCCATTGGAATATAATCTACACCATCCTGCATTTTATATGCTGGTGTTTCCCTTGATGAATCTACCCCAAATTGTTTTTCAACGTATTTTGAATAAAATAAATAACCTAATATAAGTACTAATAGTCCTCCTAAAAATGTATACAAAATGTTGCCCCCTTTTAATAAATGATATAACTAGATTTATTTTTAGAATTTTCACTCTTTTCTATATAATATAATTCCGGAATATACTATCAAAATAAATACAAAAAAACCTATTTTTGCCCCATATATGGGGCGAAAATAGGTTCGCGGTACCACCCAAGTTTTTAACTCAATAATTTAACGGCGTTACGCCGGCTCAGCTTACTATTAGTTCAGCCTGCAGCTCTAGGATGATTTTCAACAACTTTAGTTTATGGGCTTTCACCTATCCCCACTCTCTATAAAACATATTTTTGTTTACTCTTTCCTATCATAGCATTTGTTTAATTAATTCTTTTTATTGGACTTTTTTATTATTCTAATGCTTTTAAAAGCTAATGTCAATAACTACTTTTCAAGTAAACGATTACTGCTAATTATTCCTAATATTATATATATTAATATTTTTCTTTAAACTCAGGATATTCAAAATTTTACAACAGGATAAGTCATAGACTTAAATGAGCTTAAAAATTCCTGCTCATTTAGCCCATCTTTATTTCGTAAATTCATACTATACAACAATAACTACATCATAAACATTGCTACTACAACAGTAGCTGTAAGACCTGAAAGTACAGGAATTAAATTTATTCTAGCTAATTCAGCAGGTTTTACATTACATATTGCTGCTACAGGTATAACGCCCCATGGAATTATTGTTCCACCACCAACCCATACAGTGGATATCTGACCTAAAGCAGCAAGCACATCTTTATTTGCACCTGTAGCTGTAGAAAAAGTTTGGGCAAGTGATCCAACAAGAGGAAGTCCTGAAAAACCTGAGCCATCAAGTCCTGTTATACCACCTATTATAGCTTGCATACAAGCTATTGGGAATTTTGACATAGGAACTACACTAGATAAATATATTCCTATATCATTAAGCAGCCCCCTTGCATTAGGACCTAATATTTGTTTTGCAGTATTTTCACTTCCCATAAAGAAAAAGGCGGCTATAACAATTACCGGAGCAAATATTTTTATACCAAATATGAAACCTTCCTTTACATTATCAGTTATTTTTTCAAGGGATTCAGATAAACTACCGTGAAGAAGTGTTACCACACACATTATTATTATTGAAGTTCCACCTACAAGTGCAGTTGCATCCCCACCAACTATATGATACTTACTCATGATAATCACATCAATTATAAATGCCATTGGAGTTACTATAGCAATAAAGAGTCTAGCTGGTGGATATTTAATTTCTTCTTTTGTTTCACTTATTGTTGTTTCAGCTATTGTTGCTGCTACTTCAAAGCTTGGATTCTTTTTGAGATCTCGTAATAACATTATAAAAGAAACTGTAATAGTTACAACACTCATAACCAACCACAAAGGTAAACTTGCTTTCATAACAGCTAAAGTACTAATACCAGCAGCTTTACCCGTAATTGCCGGAGCACCTTGTATGAAGAAGTCAGAAGATAAACCAATACCATGACCAAACAAATTCATAGCACTAGCAGCCCAGATAGCAGGTAATCCAACTTCTAAGCCTGCTGGCAACAGTAAAGCACCAATAAGAGCAACCGCTGGTGAAGGCCAAATAAACCAAGATACAATTAACATTACAAATCCAATAACAAAGTAAGCCATTTTTTTAGTTCTAATAATCTTTTTTATAGGTCTCATCATTAATTCATCTGCACCTATATCACCAAGAGATTTTGACATTGCCACAACCAGTGATATTACAACTATAATCCCCAAGAATTCTGTACCTGATGAAACTATAGAATTGTACATAATCTGTATTGCTTTTAATAAACTATGGGAATAAAAAATCCCTATCAAAAATGTACCTATAATGCACGGAAGAACAATCTCTTTTTTTAATAATAGTGTTCCAATTATAATAATTGTCATAATTATATAGATATAATGTAATATGCCTAAAGTTACCATTAGTACTCCCCCTAAATAACTTACTTATTTCAATTCTAAGCTTCCGATTTTACCCTAAATTTACTGCAACTTCTTATTTATAAGAAAAAATATTTTTTAATCCTAATTCTTCAACTTTATTTTCAATTTCATGGATGTTTGTTGTGTATAATCCTAAATTTTTCATCCTATCAAAAAGTACTGAACCTGAGAAAGTATATTTCTTACCAAGACCTTCTTCAGTCTTCATCTGCTCTTCTACATAGGCAATAGCTTCTCCTATAGCTAATTCTCTTGGTATTTCTGATAAAATTTCCCCTTGGCAGAATTTTATGCTGTTATAGCCTGCCAGAGTTCCTGTTATTATTGCTTCAGTATGTCCAACTAAAAGACCAGCTTTTTCGCCAGCACAGAATAGATTATTTATGCCCTCTACTTTAAGTGTGTTATCCCTTGGAGCCATGGCAAAAAATCTCATGGAGTTTCCTTTTCCGCCAGAATACGGATCCTCATATCTTGCATTTTCAAAACCAGGTATAAGGCTTAATTTTTCAATACTATAAAATGGAGTCATTAATTTTGCATGTCCTGTATCCAAAAGAATTATATTTTTCTTAAATTCTTTTAACGCATATTGCTGACAAGCTTTTATATCTAGATGATCCTCTATAAGCTCATCAGGTATAGGAATAACAGCTACCCCTTTAGTATTTAATTCATCTACTATTTCCTTTGATAAAGACTCCTTGTATAATTTACATGAACCACTCATAGCACCAATTTGACCATTAGCTTTTTTACCTATGTATTCTGTTATGCCTGATAATCCTGTTATACTTACTCTTCCACCAAAGCTAGGACATCTTAGTACACACATAGCACATCCATTCCCATATTTAGTACAATTATTCATAGGACCAGCTGTTCCAGTGGCATCTATAAATACATCTCCTTCATAAACATTACCATCTGCATCTTCAATACTAAGTATGTTATCATTGTCCAGATTAACCTTTGTTACTCTTGACTGAAATACTATATTTATACCCATTTCCTTAAGATAATTTAATATAGCACCAGGAGTTTTTCCTATATCATATAGATTTGCATGCTCATGACCTGGGAAATCTATATTCTTATGTCTTGAGTTATCATCAACAATTTTAAATATCTCCCCGCCTCCCATAGCTATTAATTCTTCAGTTGCAGTATAACGGCCGTTATTTCGCATTATACCACCTACTAAGCCTGTACCTAAAAGCATATCGGTTCTCTCAAGTAATGTAACTTCTGCTCCACCTTTCTTAGCACATACAGCTGCTGCACAACCAGACCAACCTCCACCAACAATAATTACTTTCATCGTTAAATCCTCCTTATTAATTCTGAATAATACAAATTTTGAATAATGTTAATTTTGAATTTTTCTACATATTAATTATTAATCAATGATATGGTGAAATAATTATTAAATAATCAAAAATATTATTATATTAATAATAATGTTATAAGATACTGAATTATATGTATAATTTTATCATTAAATATTTCTAATTTCAATTTGATATAAAATTAATGCAGAATAATTTATTCATCACTTCAGAGGTATAGTAAAAAATGATTGTCAAATACAAAACTAATATACATATGCTGCAGATTATGCTTCAGAACTGCTACTATCTCCTATAAAATGTATTCTATGTTGCTATTAATGAAAGTGAAACTTGAATCAGATGGGGTTTCAACCCCACCTGATTCTTAGTTGAACGAATCCAGGGACGTAGCCGCTCTTTACTCCCACTTTGGAGAAGATGGGAGTATTAGAGCGGGTAGTCATCGGATAAAAGCAAACTTATAGAAGAAAAAATCATAAGTAAAATAGTTGAAAAGTAGAAAAAAGGCACTATAAAAGAGTATCTCAGATTTTTTCCAAGATACTCTTTTATTGCTTCTACTATTTGCATAACTATTATTTTTTTGTTTTATGTATTTCTAAATACTTAAAGTACATTTTTATAATGTATCTAATTACCTATTGCACTGAAAATCTTTTCTCAATAGTTTTTGGGAGTCTTTTACCATCTGCAGATTTAACATCAGAACTTATAAGAATAGAATAACTTTGTGATTTTATAAATCCATCTTTTGCTTCAATAATAATGTCATTACTATCTTGGTTGTAGGAAACATCAACATCTACAATATTGTTTTTGGAGTCAACAACCATAATGTTCTTTGAATTAATAGTTTCAGAATCTACTGATTTGGTAAAATGTATTTTCCAGCTTTTCTTCTGTTCATTTACATTCTGATTTTCCATTATTTTTTTATCTGATTTACTTTTTAAACTTGTAACATTTTCACTTTGAATGTTTGATACTTTGTCCATAGAAGCCTTAACCTGATTTATCAATTCATCAGTTCTATTATTTAAGTTAGATATATCTTCACTATTTGATGAACTTAATCTATTAAGTTGTCTTTTTACTGTATTAAGTTTATTCATAATTGCATTTAACTTGCCGTAAAAGCTATTATTTACTTGGCTATCTTCATTTTCATATTCATTTTCCATTTCAGTATCTGTAGTTGTTTCCGTTGGAACATCAGTAGTTGCTGTACCATCTGTTGTTCTCTCCGTTGGAACATCAGTAGTTGCTGTACTATCTGTTGTTGTCTCCGTTGGAACATCAGTAGTTGCTGTACTATCTGTTGTTGTCTCCGTTGGAGTATCTGTTGTTGCTGTACTATCTGTTGTTGTCTCCGTTGGAGTATCAGTAGTTGCTATACTATCTGTTGTTGTCTCCGTTGGAGTATCAGTAGTTGCTGTATTATCTGTTGTCGTATCCGTTGGAGTATCAGTAGTTGCTGTACTATCTGTTGTTGTCTCCGTTGGAACATCAGTAGTTGCTGTACTATCTGTTGTTGTCTCCGTTGGAGTATCAGTAGTTGCTGTATTATCTGTTGTTGTTTCCGTTGGAGTATCTGTTGTTGCTGTACTATCTGTTGTATCCGTTGGAGTATCTGTTGTTGTTTGAGAAGTATTACTTTCATTAAAATATTCTTCTAATTTTACGTTAACTTTTTTATAGGAATTCTCAATCTGATCTAATCTTTTCGATAATGTATAAGTTTCCTTTGAAATTTTTTTATTGTAATTCTCTTGTTTTTGCTCAATCTTATTAGTATTTTTTTCATTAAAATTTGGCTTAGCAGCATATACTACATTGGTAGTAAAACTAGCTATTACCATAGCAGTCAGAATCATTAGTTTTATACTTTTCTTTTTCAATCAAATTACCCCCTAATATTAATTAACTTAGTTTCATTGGTATAGTCTAATAGTAATATTCCAATTAATGAATAAAGTACTACAACCCCCTCTTAATTCCATAAAATTATTATCGTAAAAACCTGTTGTTTCTTTATAGGATTTAATTGAAAATTTAATTTAATTATATAATTTATACAAATAAAAAGATCAGATAGTATATGTCCTATCTGATTTTTTTATAATACAAATATTAAAGCCTGTCCTCCTTCTGTATATCCTGTATCAGTTATTTCAGTTTTACTACATCTGCTAAATATATAGGTATCCTAATTTATTGTAAGTTGCTATAAATAACGTCTCCAATATATTTATAACCTTTGTCACTAAGATGGGCAGTATTTGTTCCACTACCTCCTGAATAATCATTAATTGCCATTCCAAATAACCCCAACTTTTGTGCGGCAGTATAATCTTCGTAATACGCTTTGTAAATATCTATAATCCCCGTATTATAAGTATCTGCTATTTCATACATTGATGTTACATAAGCAGACCAATTTTTTGTCCATGAATCAGCAGGCTTTTGATTTGGCACTAAGCATACATTGCTACCTCTGCCTTGCCAATAGGTTACTAAACCTATCATATTTGTTTTAAAGTCTTCAACAGAAATGCCCCGTCCTGCTTCATTAATGCCGAAAGACAAAAGTACTAAATCTGGCTCTGATAAGGTATCCCAAACCTTTTTTGTTAAAGGTGTATTAAAATAACTTGCCACTTTACTAGAAATTGCTATTTTATCTACTTCAATTCCTACCCTATTTGATGAAGCAATTGCTCCTTCTATAAAAACATTTGATGTTGTATTGGGAGTTATTACTACTGTATGTGTAGTGTTACTTAAACCTGAATAAGAAACTTTATTCGAGAAACTTAATGATTCATCTAAACAATTTATAGTACCTACTTCTTTGCCATCTATTGCTACCGTTGCTGTACCACCATCTTTTGCCTTAGCATATAATAAATCCAAACCTGTTCCAGTGAAGGTTAAAGCTACCGGTGAAGTATTTTTATTAGAAATTCCAAAACAGCCACCAAAACCACCAACATTAGAAATGGACTCTCTAGCAGCACCAGAAACACTCCAACCATTTCCTAATCTCCATCTACCTTTAGTACCGGTCGGTAACGCACCTTCGTAGATACTAATAAAACCTTCTCCTGCATTTCCATATTGATTTTGTAAGGATGATTTCATTACGCCAACCCAAGATTTATTTACCTCGTCACTGGAATACTCTCCTCTTGTATTAGACTCACCTATGCAATATATTTTTACGTTTTGGGTACTTGCACTTTTTAATTTATTTTTATACTTTGATAAACCCACATCTATATTATATCCATACTTTTTATAGGGTGATTCCTCTTTCTTTGTTTTCAATGGTGGTTTAACGTTGTTTAATAAATTAGCCTTCCTAGATGAACAACCTATAAAAATCAGCACACAAGATACAGCTACAGCAGAAATAATGCTTATTAATCTTTCTCTCATATTCTCACCCCTTTATTGATTTTTTCATCTGAATTAAAATCTTACTTCAATACTTTCCTTTCTCCTATGTTTTGGATTCTTTAAACTTCATACATTTTAATATGTGTAAACATCGTACATTAGATACATTACAAAAAATGGTTTATGGACAAATATGATGGCAATTAAAAACTTTGTATATAAACATTTTAAGGCTCAACTTGCGGTAACCAACTGCTTGTTGAGCCATTTCACGTATGTATGAAGAATAGACAAAGAAGGAGGACTTAGAAATCTAGAATATTCTAACTCACCTAAAACTGATTATAGGTAAGTTAGAATATTTTATTACAAGAAAACAAACAATAAGTCTGTACTATTAGTCTTAAAGTATACTAATAAAAAATTAGGTGGTGATTATACGTGAAACCCATAATGATGTTTATTACTAGTTGGTGCCCTTACTGTAAAACTGCAGCTTCTTGGATAGACGATATAAAGAAGGAAAACCCCAAATACGCAGATATCGAGGTCAAAATAGTGGATGAAGAGATTGAGCCCTCTATAGCTAAGCAATATGATTATTATTATGTCCCTACCTACTTTGTTGATGGAGTTAAAATCCATGAGGGAGCTACCGCTAAGAATCAGCTTTTAGACGCATTTGAAGTAGCTTGCAAATAAAAAGCTTATTTGTTTAATTATACTTTCCACGATTTCATTTTCCATTGATGGTCATGAGGGCAGATTAGCAAGCTCACTTCCCTCAATAGAACCCTCTGTTCCTAGCAAAGTGAGCTTACTCTTAAATATTCTCTACAAACTGAATTTTTGATTCATTTGTAACCACTTGAATATTACTAACCCAACTTTTTTAATATATCTTTTCGAAGTCTATACTGATTTCTATATATTTTTGAATTATTGCTATTTGGACTATATGTATTAGTAATTTTCAAATTACTAATAAGTGCATTTTTCAAATCCTCTATATCGCCGGTTGCATATGCCGCAATAATACAATTGGTCAACACAGCGCCACCTGAAATTTCTAATGTGATTGCCTCACTCTTCATAACATCTGCTTTAATTTGATTCCACAGATTATCTCTGCTTCCACCCTCGGTAATGGTAATTCTGTTTATTTCGATACCAGCATTTCGATAAGCATCTGTGATTTCCATATAATCATAGGCAATTGCTTCCAGAACAGCTCTCCATAAAACAAACTGGTCTGTATCCAAAGTCATGTTCAGAAAACAACCTTTGATGTTTGAAAATTCGCCATATCCGCCAGTTAAGTAGGGTAAAAAAATCACATCATTGCATCCCGGTGGAACTTTTTCTGCTTCTTTGCTTAACAGCTGATAATAGCTGTCATCATCGGGTTTTTGACAAATGCTATCCTTAAACCAGCGCAGTGCCAAACCTCCAGTCCTGACAAAGCCCCAGTAAAAATACGTATTTTCCAAAGTACCGCTGTTGAAAATCAGTCCGCTTCCTTTTTTGCTCAGCTCCGGAATAATTCCATTTGTAGAAACACAGAACATAGCGCATGTTCCGGCAACATCCACAGCCTTATTTGCTTCAAGGATTCCACTTCCCAGCATGGACTGCATTGTGTCACCTGCACCAGCACAAATTGGGATACCAACGGGACATCCAGTTTCCTTTGCCACTTCTTCCGATAAAGCACCAATAATATCCCAGGGCTTTACAATTTTAGGCAGATAGCTTTTATCGATTCCTAATATAGCAAGCTGTTCATCAGACCATTCCTTTTCGTATACACGGTATCCAAGACCCCAGCCAGACATTGCTCCCCAATCAACAAAAGCATCACTGCTGTCTAAGCCTGCAAGATTCAGCAGAATATAAGGAGCATTGTGAACAAATTTTTTGCCTCTTTCCTGAAAATCTTTATTATTGGCTAACAGCCATCTTGCATGTAATGCGGGAAATATACAACTAGGATCAGCATTACCCGTTTCTTTTCCCCAAATATCCAAATCCAACTTTTTAAGTGTCTCAGCGTCATTCTGTGTTCTTGAATCTAAATAGTTTATATAAGGTGTGATTGCCTTTCCACTCTCGTCTATACCGACAATTCCGCAAATGATTCCATCACCCATAATTGCTTTGATTAAGCTAGGATCGATTTCCTGTTTTTTTAATTGCTGGATACATTGTTTCATACCTAGCTTTGTAAGTGAAAGATATTCATCAGCATCCATCTCAACCCATCCTGGATGGGGATATTTCAAGGTTGTCTGATTTGATGATTTCGCTATACATTTCATATTTTTATTGTATACAGCCACTTTTACGCTTTGAGTTCCTGCATCAAAACTAAGATAATAGTGTTCCATCGTTTACATCTCCTTTAAAGTTATTTTTCACAATTTGTTAACGTCCCCTGGGGGCCTTGGCAGACTTCAGGTACGCTTTTCCACTCCTGTTGCTTTTATTCCATGTTCTAAAGTAGTACCAATTATATATCCTGTCCCTTTAATAACTTTACCCATAAATCCCATATGTACTTTACTCCACCAATTTAACAATATATTGTATAATCATTTTATCATATTTAATAATAAATTTGATAGAGTAACTACACTTAAAGAACATCGTGAAAAGCTCCTTGAAAAAAGAATGCAATTAGATTTGTTAATAGCTAATGTAGCTAAAACAATAGCATTAACAGATGGGCGAGTTAAAATGAGTGATAATGAAAAGTTTGAAGAGAGCGAAGCGAGCTGTAATAACTGTAATAATTCTTTGGTAGTTATTAAGAAACCTATTTTAAAATGCTAGGTGCAAACCTTTCTAGGCAAACCTTGTCTAATTAGATTATTTCTGTTGCTAGCGAGCTTCAAGTCATTTATGATGTTCTGAAAGAAGAACTGCTAAAAAACAGAAAACTGTACCAAATAATATTTAATTGCAGAACCCAGTAGAAAGCACTTTAATATGCTGCTACTGAGTTTATTGTATGAATTGGTATTTCTTTAGTCCATACGTCAAATCTTTGACGCTTACGTTACCATTGTTGCAACTCCCATTTTAAACACTCCTTTTGATTTTAATTCTTTACACAAAATTTAGTATATAAAAAATGAGTTGTTTTTATACAAATGAAATTAATAAATATAATCGTTGAAAAATATTATTCTCTATATTGTGGTTCCTCTGATTTTACAAAATCAAGTCTACTTTGGAGTGTTTGTGCTATATTTTCAGTTGTTTGGGCTAGTTGTTTAAAAGTTTGTTTAGCTTGTTGATCGTTTGTATCCATCGAAAATGTTTTTAATTGAGCTGCTAATCCTTGAGCACCGGTTAAAGCTTTTTCAAGGTCATTTACTGTAGCCATATTGAGTTCCTCCTTTAAAATATAAAATTTTATAAATCTATTATGTGTAGATTATAAAAACTTAGGTTACATACATAATATAAGTATTTTTGCCTAAAATATTCTTTAGAGGTGATATTAATATGCAAATACAACTTAGTCAAAAAGAAAGAATGTTTTTGGAAGACGGAAAACTTCAAGAAGAAATTTGTATTGAAAAATACAAAAATTATTCTCAGCAGG
>Ga0183101_1000634_pt2 | contig 25602 bp, 19 predicted proteins | sample Biomet3_FD_127790 | JGI IMG/M metagenome (GOLD analysis project Ga0183101, IMG submission 127790) | Microbial communities from bioreactor (seeded with sewage sludge) at LBNL, California, USA - Biofuel metagenome 3 | ecosystem: Engineered > Bioreactor > Anaerobic > Unclassified ...
TGAATTGTTACATCGTAAACTTCGCCCTCTTCGACAGGGACTGAGCGACTTTCTTCTCTGAACATGAAAAATCATTCCTTTAATTTACTGAATTTAACTTTAATTTAACGTGGTTACTTTATTTCCCACATTTACTCAACAATGCTTGCAAATGCAAATTTGGGAAGTACTCTTTCGATCTTAATCTGGACTTCATCGCCAACACTTGTATTCGGGACAAAAACTACAAAACCTTCAATACGGGCAATGCCGTCTCCCTGGCGAGCAATATCCTGAATAGTTACATCGTAGGTTTCGCCCTCTTCAACGGGCACAGGAGCACGTTCATCTCTAAACATTACATTCATTCCTTTAGCTTCTATTAATCAGCTTAAGAAAGCTCTATCGACAGAAAAGAGTAAAAGCAGTACTTGACAAACCAAACTTGATAACCCAAATTCAGGAAGTACATATTCTACTTAATCTATTTTCTACTTAATCTATTTGATTAATTGATCCCCAACAGAGCTTCGGATAAGTCAATTAATTGGTCATACTCATATTCGCTTGTATATAACGTTTTGCTTTATTATCTATGAAAAAAGGAAAATAATGAAGTTTGGAAAATGTTCAATCTCTGGTTGCCAGACTTCTGATTTCTAATTTCAAAAATACATAAATAAGGACAATTCATCAAAAAAATAAAACAATTCAGAATAAAAAGATATTTCTCTATTAAATTTAAAGATTTCTGAGGAAGAGTTTTCTTGAGAAATCCTGAATAAACTCTATAAAATTAAGGTTTAATTTCAAAAAGATTAGAAGGATAAGGGATTGTGCCGAAACTTATAAATATTTAAAGCTCCATTGTGAGAATCGCTCATTTAATGATAATAACAATGCGTGGGCCCGTAGCTTAGTCAGGCAGAGCGATGGACTCTTAATCCATAGGCCGGGGGTTCAAATCCCTTCGGGCCCGCTATCGTTATCTATTTCTGAGAGTTCTTTAACTGATTATGAGTGTTATTTCACTTATTTTAGATATTCTTTCACTGATTTTAGGCATCATTTTACTAATTTTAGGTATACTCTCAATAATTTGATAATAAGCTGGCCCTAAAAATCGAAATTACTCTGAATCTCAGATCCGCAATAATCAGTAAATTTTCGAATCACGAAAATAATTTTGAAATTTTACTAATTTGACGGTAAAATTAGTTTTGGGATGGGCTCCTTATTAAAATATCAGTTGCATGTTTGGAAACGATTAATTGCTAAAAATAGCTATAAACAATTGCTAAAAACCAATTGATAAAAATCAATTGATAAAAATAGCTATAAAACAATTGTTAAAAACCAATTGCTAAAAATCAATTGCCAAATAAACCTCAAATATATAAAATATCTATGGGTGCAGCTCTAATGCCAAAAGTAAGCGTTGAAATCCCTCAAGAACTTCTGGATGACCTTAACAGGCATGTGGGAGATAACAAAAAATTTGTCAGTCAATCTGATGCTATCCGAACCGCTATTCGAAAAATGCTGGACATGATGGATGAAATCGATAGAAGGCATGGGAGACTCGAAAAGTGATTAAAATCCTGAAAATTGAAGTAAAACAGTTGAAGGTTTAATGCTATTGATTTCTCAGTTCAACAATGTAAATTTTAAACATTATAAAAATACCCCTTTATTTCCACTGTGTTTTGATATCTTTCGGCTAATTTTAAGAATTTTGAACTTATAGTAGAGTTTCCACTGGAATAAGAAACATAGCCTGAGTTCTCAAGTTATGAGCTTTTCAGGCATAGATTTTCGGGATGAACTCAATATAAGTTAATTAAAAATTTAGGGGTTAGAGAGATTCCCTGAAATCCCTTATACCCTGAGCTATATTGGAAAGCAATATAAATGCTATTTTCTGGTTAGGCCAGGAGCCCAGCCCGCAGTCAGGACCCACATACTTTATCAGGTTGCCAAAACGCCTGTAGTAGACCTTCAGCCTTTTAGTTATAGTAGCCGGGGTCTCAAGTCCGCTAACAATTTCTGGAAGGTATTGCTGATCTTTCCAGACGTTAGTACAGTACTTTTCACTAATGATTCCTGCCAGGGTATAGACATCAGTTCTTGCAATCCCAATCCTCAGGAAGCAATCTGTGTCCTCCAGAATTTTCTTGTCTATCAATTCCAGGTAAGAGGGCGTGCCTGCGGACTCTACTCCTATGACGTTTATTGTGGGGACCTGACAGGCAATGTTATAGTAAAGAGGAGAATGAAGGTGAATCTGTACGTCGGCTCCCCACTTGCTGGCTGCTTTTGAGGCGCTGGTAAGGGCAGAAATAATATCGTTCTCATCAAAAGCAAGCTCAGGGTTCAGCCCTATACTTGGTTCGTCAATCGAAACCGCTGCAATCTTGAAATTTTTTGCAGATCTCATAGAGTTTCTTACAAAATTATTCACGCTTTTTGCAAAAATAGAATAGATATCCGTATACCGTGTACCTCCAAACTCCTTCAGATAAAGTTCAGTTGGACCGGTTACACAGACCCGAACCTTGAGTGTCTCTCCGAATCGTTCCTTATAGGCTTTTGCAACCTTCTCTATAGCCTCAAGTTCCTCAATCCTGGCGCATTCAAGTTTTACCTCAAAGGGACTGTCACAGCAATTAGAGTCCCGAATAACCTTCAGGAACTGTTCATTCATATCCTGATACTGAGGATAGGTAGGAACATTAACACCTGCATCTACTTTTTGCTGAAAGGCATCATTGATTACCGTAAAGAGTTTTTCATCTTCGGTTCTCGTTTTAAAGGCATTTTGGACCCATTCCTTACTGACTCCGTCAGGAAGGGGATAACTCCCAATATCGTCAAAGATGATTTCTTCCATATCCTCTTAGTAGACCTGTAAGGATTTAGCGTTATTGGAAAGACAGAAAAAATATAAAAAAACAGAAAAAATTAAGAAAAAGCAAAATTTTATTCTATTATTTGATTGTTCGAATATTAGAAAGATTTACTCTTCCTGTTTTTTCTTCTCTTCATTAAATTCATTAATGCCTTTTGCGGTATTCTCTAGAAGTTTGAAGGCAAGCTCCTGATCCGGCCAGAAAGCCAACCCGCAGTCAGGACTTGCATATTTTATCCTGTCTCCAAGGACAGAATAAGCCGTTTCAAGCCTCTTTTTTACGACTGCCGGAGTTTCCAGGTCAGTAACAATTTTTTGCATGTACTCCTTTTCATTCCAGACATTAACCCCATACGTTTCATTGACAATGCCAATAAGACTGGAAATATCGGTTCTTGAGACTCCGAGCCTGATATAGGTATCTGAATCCTCAAGCACTTTTTTATCCAGGAGGTTCAGATAAGAAGGAGTTGCTGCGTATTCAAAACCTATAACATTAATAGGGGTTTCGCAGATAAGTTTATATTTTAACGGGGAATGAAGGTGAATTCCCACATCAACTCCCTGTTTTCGGGCGTAAGTGGAAGCGACGGTGAGAGCAGAGACGATGTCGTCGTCAGAAAATTGAATTCTGTCATTTATTCCGAGGCTTGGCTCATCCAGAGCTATAATCTTTATTTTGAAATTTTTCGCAGCTACAAACGCCTGTTTTATGAAATCTTCAATGTCCAGTGCGAGGATATGATAAGCGTCCGTATAACCCGTTGCCCCGAAGGCCTGGAGGTAGAGGTCTGTTGGACCTGAAATACAAACCCTGACTTCAAGCGTTTCTCCTGTTTCTTCCCTGTACTGTTTTGCAACCTCGTCAATTATCTCCAGCTCGAGGATTTTTGCATTTTCCTCTTTCAGTACATAAGGTTCATAACAGTTTTTTTCGTCTTTGATAATGTCCAGAAACTGTCCTATCATGTCCCTGAACTGAGGATAAGTGGGAACATGCAGTCCCATATCGATTTTCTTCCGAAAAGCCGCCCTTACAATGGAAAAAAGTTTCTCATCTTCGTCCCGGTTTTCAGCCGCAGTCTTTATCCATTCCCTTGTAATACCCTCAGGCGTGGGAAGGCTGCCTCCATCAGTAAAAATAATGTCCTGCATACCTCTTATGTAAGACAGTATCAAGTATTATAAGTATTGGAATTGATTTGAGCTAAAAATTCAAAGTAGAGAAGTCAAAGTGAAGAAGAAAACCAGATTTCCAGATTTTATTTTTTACAGAGATGCATGCTTATAATTAATTTATACAGTCACAATTAATTATAGTTAAGAGAGCAAACTTCGAAGCTGATACGATTATTATCTATCACTAAACTATCTATCTATCAACCGAGCCTGACTGGGCTTGCAAGAACTTCATCTTTTTCGACTACTACTGCAGTGCCATATGCTAGCAGTTCGGTCATTGCCGGACCTATCTCGGAAGAATCGAACTGGACACTCACTACTGCATTGGCTCCAAGAGCCTGTGCATGTTCCTTTAATCGGTCAAGTGCCTGCTCTCTGGACTCGTTCAGGAGTTGCGTGTACTCGTGAATTTCTCCACCGACAATTGATCGGAGTCCGGCAGCTATGTTTCCACCGAGCCCACGGCTCCGCACGATCAGACCCCAGGTAAATCCAATAGTCCTTGTGATTTTATAACCAGGCAAATACGGTGTACTGACAACTATAATATCATTCGTCATGTTATCCTCAATATACATGTTAATTAGAATTTCTACAAAAATCTGTTTTTATGATGGGTACTCCGTCAATATACAAATAAGTTTTAGTTGTGAAATTTAAGTAATAGGTTCATTATTGCAATTTCATTGCAGATCTTACAGTAAAATCGCCGGAAAAAAGAATAACAGAATATTTATCTATATAGACTTCAGGTTTTTCAGGAATAGTAAAAGAAGAATAGAATTTAGCGTGATAAAATCGTTTAAAAATAGATTTTTTAATCAAATATCAATTACGGATACATGTTCCCGCTTTCCAGAATCCTCCATGTATTCCCTGTTTTTGCAAGCAGGAGGCAAATAGTCCAACCTATCTTGCACATGGAACTGATTTTTTCTGAAACAGGCACAGGCCCAATATTTCTCCCGTCCGAATAACTCTCAAACCAGAGTTTTCCGGGTTTAATACCGGTAATAATGAAGAAATCATCCAGAGTTTCAGAATAATATTTAACAGGATGAGACAGAGCATAAAGGCACAACAAATCAGAAACCTCCTCAGCCACTGGCATATCGACCTTTTGAGCCTCTTGACAAGCAAATTCAAAGCTTCATAATCGTCATAGCTCATGTAGGCCTTCTCATGCATCCACTTTACCAGTTTGTGCATGACTTTACCCACAGTTTCCAGAAAGGTCTTACTGGCCAATACATTTCTGATCATGAAATGGCCGAGAAATTCCTTGATTTCCAGAGTCCTGATATGTTCAGGGCCGAATACTTCACAGTATTTCTTACCTTCTCTTTCATAAAACTCATTCAGACGAATCTGATCTTTCTCACTCAAACATTTGTAAGCCCAACCGTTGAGATATTCTTCAAAATAATAAATCGCCTCTTCATACCCCGAATAGGTTTTAGAACTCAAGCGGGCCTGCTGTTCGAAAAGAAATTCATCCAAAACTTCCTCAATGGTTTTCATAGAATTCAAATTCAATTTATCCGTACTGGTTTTTCAAGTTATGGGTAGTCTCAACTACATTTTAAGCAGTTGACTAAATAGTAGGACGTTTAAAATGAAAGTAAAGCTATACTGCTAATTGATAGCAGTCAAAGTATCCCGGAAAATCAACGATGACCGAGAGTTTGAAAATATATTCAAGAAGTATCATTGTTGACAGCACTCATAAACATTTGACTGGAGAAAAGAAGAAAATAAGAATGAAATGGGCAAAAAAAGGTGAAAAATAGTAAAAAAAGTAAGAAGCGGCAATAAAGAATGAGAAAGATGAAGAGAGCAAAAAAGGCAAGAAATTCAGTATTCAGTAATAGGATACACAACCGTACTATCAATTACTTGCCACACACTTCCTGTATTCCCTATCCAGAGCACCACAGTCCAGCCGCTCTTGCACATGGAACTGATTTCTTCGGAAACGAGAACAGGCCCTGTAAGTTTCCCTGGATCCATTAAATCCTCAAACCATAATTTTCCGGGCTCGATTTTTTTGATGGTGAAGCGGCTTTTCATCTCTTCCGTGTATTTCCCATGTGGAGACTTTGCAGCATATTCAGACATCAGGCCATTTACTTCTACCGCTAGTGGGAGGTCGGCTTTGAGTTCTTTTACCCTCCTGTCCATTATTTTATAATCACCGTCAGCCAGATACCCTTTCTCATGCAGCCACTTCACCAGTTTGTGCATAACCCTTCCCACAACAGTCAGGAAGTTTTTACTGGCTTCAATCCTCAGGACCATAAAAAGACCGAGAAAAGACTCCATTTCCTTGAGTCCAAGCTGACTGGGGCCAAAGATTTCACAGTATTCCCTTCCGCCTTCAGACAGTTCTTCGTATCTCTCCAGTTCCTTTTCTGTCAGATTTTCAGAGCCATATCCATTGAGATAACGCTCGAAATAGTTGATCGCAAGTTTACTTCCTGAATAGGTCTGAGGCTTCAGGACGCTCTGCTGCTCAGCCAGGAATTCCTGAAAAACTTTCTGTAGAGTCTTTTCTTTCGTACTTTTCATGGCATTTTCCTATTCACAATCTCTTTATTGAACTAAAGTAAATCATCTATCTTAAAAATTGGCACGAAGAACTCATATTGGCTCTTTGTAGACCATTAGAATACAAAACTGGATTTTCCTTCATCGAGGCAGCACATTCCCGCTTTCGAGAATCCTCCAGACCTTTCCCGTTTTTGCAACCCAGAGAGAAACCGTCCAGCCAACCTTGCACTTTGAACTGATTTCCTCAGAAACAACAACCGGTCCGACGCGTTTCCCTGATTCCAGGTAGTCTTCAAGCCAGAGTTTTCCAGGTTCGATTTTTACGATATCAAAATATGCGTCAAGGTCACTGGTATACCGGGTTTCAACCGGATGTCTCTCTACATAATCATAGATCAGGTCAGTCACTTCTCCAACTAACGGGAGGTCTGTTTTGAGTTCTTTTACGTTTTCAGACGCCTCTTCATATTCTTTATCAGGCATGTAACCCTTTTCATGCAGCCATTTTACCAGTTTATACATGACTCTGCCTGTTGTTTCCATAAGGGTCCTGCTGCCTGCAACCTTTCTGACCATGAAATCAGCAAGAAAATCAGAGATTTCCGAAGAGCTAAGGTGTTCAGGGCCAAAAATGTCCCAGAACTGCTTGTCTTCGGAAGCTTCAAGTTTCTCAGATCTTTCAGTCTCAGCCCTATTCAAGTGCTGATGCCCGAAGTTATTGAGATAGGTCTTGAAAAAAGAAATTGCCTCTTCATATCCAGAATAGGTTTTAGAGCTCAGGCGGGCTTCCTGTTCAGCCAGGAATTCCCCCAGAATTTCATGAATTGACCTACTGCCTGTCGTTTTCATTTTATCGACCTTACCTTCCTTTATTTGATATTCTTTTTCTTTAAAAAATCCCGGAGATATTCAATAATTCCAGAAAGTGCCGAGCTTTTCAATAAGGACAGCGGGAAGAAACTCCCTCTACATATACTATCTGCCAGAAGTCCCCTACTTTTACTATTCCGAAATTAAGGTACCAGCCTGTCTTTGCCAGCGAACTCACCTCTTCTGAAACCTTAACAGGCCCGATTTCTATGTAAGGGTCCAGATAATCCTCTACCCATAACTTTCCGGGTTCGACTCTCCTTATCTCAAAATCTCCCTCTTTCCACTCTGGACTCTCCTCAGCCGGATGTGCGTCCACATAATCGCAGAGCAAACTGCCAAATTTCTGAACCTGAGAAGCAGTCTTTTTCCCCGATTTTCTGATATTCCCGACAACCTCAGCAAGTTCACTATAATGCTCTGGATCAAGGTAGTCTTTTTCATAAGCCCAGGGCAGGAATTTACGGAAAAAACGCCTCGAAGCTTCAACGAAAGCCGCGCTCCCTCCAAAATCATTAATCAGATAATCCTCAAGGAAATATTCAATATCTGAAGATGCAACATACGCAAGGTCAAAAATCTGGCAATATTCTTTATGCTCGTTCTTATGCTTCTCTTTATAGAGTTCCTGATCCTCTTCATAAAGGTCATCAGAAGCACAAACATCGAGATATTCCTCAAAAAGAGAGATTAAATTTTCATAGTCCTGATACGTCCTGGGACTCAGCTCTCTTTTTTGCTCTTTTAAAAATTCCCGAAAAGCTTCATCTATCGTCTTCATGGCAGTTCTAGAAGAGAATTGTTTTTCCAATTTTTCAAGATTTTGCCCTGCTTTTGAGAGTTTCCGACCTACTCCCCTCTACAGGAGAAAGAACCTCTAAAGGTTTGATAAATAAACGAAATAAATGGAATCAGCAGAATTAACGGGATTAACAGAATAAGCAAAAAAAGGGAAAAGAACTACCTGAAAACAGGCTTCTCAGGTCTCTATTCCAGAAAAAGTTTCTTCAATACATTGTTTACTGCCTCGTCAATCCTCAAGGATTTAACGATTCTGAATAATTGCAATTGATTTTATACGACATTTTGCTAGTTACGCGACATCAGTACCTTTTCTTATATTTCCTGAGACTCGCTATTTACTTCAAAAGCTTTCTCGTCAATGTAACTTTTTTCATGAGCCCATTCAAAGAATTTGTCAATGACTTTCGCGGCTGTACCTATAAACTTCTTGCCTCCTCCGACATCAACTACATAATCATCAAGGAATTCCTTAATTCCTGATGGAGTGAGATGCTCAGGGCCGAAAATGTCGCAGTAACTTCTGTTCTCGTGTTCGTGCCGGGCATTATAAAGTTCCCTGTCTTCTTCAGAAAAAGAATCTTCTGCACTGAATTCAAGGAATTCCTCGTAAAGAAGGATCACATCTTCAAGATCCAGGAAGGCATCCGGTTTCAAGTTGCCTTCCTGTTCATTTAAGAACATCCGAAAAGCTTCATTTATCGTGGTCATAATATCCTGCAGCAGTAGTTGTAAATTACCTTTTTTGCTGCAAAAGATTTTATATTTTTCTCAAGGCCTTATGCACACAGGACTGAATAAATGATTATCAATAGCCAGCTTCTCTAGAAGGTTCCCAGGAAGTATTAAACTGGCATATCCACAAATAGTAAAACAAAAAGTAAGACTGAAGAAAAATAAAATAGGAAGGATAGATAGAGGAGAAAAAAGAAAAAGAAGAAAAATGGAAAAAAAGAAAAATATTTACATAGATTCCGGAGCTGCAATTCCAAGCGTATCAAGCGAGTTTGCAAGCACAATCCTTGCGCAGTTCACAAGAGCCAGTCTTGAAGCCCTGACTTTTTCGTCCTCAGCAGCAATTACAGGGACAAAGCGGTAGAACTGGTTAAAAGCATCTGCGAGTTCGCGTGCGTAGATTGCAAGCACATGAGGTTTGAGTTCGCGAGCTGCAAGGTCGATGATGCTGTCAAAAGATGCCATCTTCTTGATAAGATCGATTTCAGTATCTTCAACAAGAAGAGAAGGATCGATTTCTGCGGAGGGATCCCAGGCTGCTTCTTCTTTTGCTTTCTCAAGAATACTGCAGGCGCGGGCATGGGAATACTGAATATAAGGAGCACCCTGCTTCTCAAAATCCAGAGCCTCTTTCCAGTTGAAAACCGTAGATTTTTCAGGGGAGACTCTTACTATATCGTATCTTACCGCACCAATCCCTACCATTTCCGCAACCTGCTTCTTGAAATCTTCAGAGGTTTCAGGACGGCGGGTTTCGACCTGTTCAAGAGCAGCTTCCGTAACCCTATCAAAGAGCTCATCTGCACTTATGAACTGCCCGCGGCGGGTACTCATCGAACCTTCAGGGAGGGAGACGAACTCAAAGATAACAACTTCAGGTTCCTTGATCCCGATTGAGTTCAGCGTAGCCCTGAGCTGACCTGAAATCAGCTTGTGATCAGCGCCGAAAATATCGATTATGCGATCTGCCTGACCGGCTTTCCATTCATGGTAAGCAAGATCTCTGGTTGTGTAAAGAGAAGTGCCGTTTGAACGCTGGATAACAAGGGTTTTTTTAAACCCGTAATCCGAAAGATCCACCACAAGAGCCCCTTTGTCCATTTTTGTCCTTCCGGTCTCCTTGATCCGCTCAACAATATCATGTACTGCGCCGGATTTAAGGAAAGTTGATTCACTGACAAATTTATCATGGACAACGTTTAAACGAAGTAAGGTCTCCTTGATCCCGGAAATCGCCAGAGAAACTGCCGTACTAAAACTGTCGATTGTCCTGGCATCCCCGGCTTCTACCTTTTCCATAAGAGCGTCGATTTCCTTTACATACTCCGGGTTTTTATCCAGTTCAACATTGGCTTTGATATATACATCAGCAATGGCAGAGTCGGATTTTCTGGAAAGGTCAAGCTCAAAGCGTTCGCACGCCCATGAAACTACTGCAATCTGGCGGCCCATATCATTGACATAATACTGTACCTCCACATCGTATCCTGCTCGTATGAGAATGCGGGCAAGAGTGTCTCCGATAATGGAGTTTCGAATGTGACCTACATGCAGGGGACCATTCGGGTTTGCTGAGGTGTGTTCAAGTAAAATTTTGTCCTTTGGGGCTCCACAGCCAAATTTCTCTTTCTCTTCAAGGACTGTAACAACCGTCTTATCCAGATAGCGCCTGCTCGCATGGAAGTTAATGTAAGGGCCAGAAGCACTTACTTCTCCTATGTACGAACCATCCGGAATTTCAACTACAGAAACGATACGGGCTGCTAATTCTTTCGGGTTTTGCCTGTACAGACTTGCCAGTCTGAAAGCGGCCCTGCTTGCGAGGTCAGCGTAAGAAGAGGTTTCGAAGTAGAGTTCGGAATCTTCAATTTCAAGTCCGGCCTTTTGGATAGCGTCTTTTAAGATTGATGTAGCCTGAGCTTTTAATTCCAGGAACAAGATAAATCACCTGTAAAAACTACGAAAACAATGTGATAGCCTTAAATTTACTAAGTTTAATTTACTAGTTTTAATTCAAGAGCTTTAATTTACTAACTTTAATTCAAGAGTTTTAATTTACTAACTTTAATTCAAGAGTTTTAATTTACTAACTTTAATTCAAGAGTTTTAATTTACTAACTTTAATTCAAGAGTTTTAATTTACTAACTTTAATTTAAGAGTTTTAATTTACTAATTTAGATTCAGTGATCTAAGGACGGTCTAATTAAAAAAGTATTGGGTAAAAAGTATTGGATAGGAGTCAAAGTGAGATCAGACTCCAGCTCGAATTTTAGATCAGACTCCAGTACTGTACCTGAGAATTGCAGCAATGCCTCCGAAAGCGTTCATAAGTTGCGAGCCTTCATCAAAATCTGTAGACACGAAGACAACTTTTGCATTGCTTTTGTCAGCAAGGGCCGAGAGCTCGTCAACAATATCGGTAACATCTGTGACTTCAAGGGAAGCTCCACAGTTTGGACAATTCCCTGCTGTTGGTGCAGATTCTCCGGGTTTCCAGCGCCGTGTCCACTTATTTTCATATCCGCAAACACTGCATTTCGTGGTTACCCTTTCAGCCCGCAGATCTTCGGAAAGCAAGAGCATATCCACAGCATTGATTTCAAGGTTTGCCCGGACCTGGGTTTCCCCATAGGCTACTTTACCCGAGTCGGAAATAAGTTCTTTGAAGAAGGCTCTGACAGCGTTCTTCTGCCCCATGAGCTCAAGATCCTGGAGCTTATCTGCGGCAGCATTCACAAGTTCCGAGAGCCCGGATTCATCAGTGTAAGCCGTATCAAAGAGTCCAAGGATCTTTCTCATAAGCTCGTGGTGCAGAAACTCACCGGCATAAAACTCTTCCTTCGTAGGAGAAGGGCCTCCTATCAGGATACCTTTGAGATCTTTAGGTTCAACGGCGAGGAAAATATCATCTGCGGCGTCTCCTATCCTCTTATAGAACTCATGGATAGCAATTAACCTGAGCTGCTGGAAACGATGAGAACTCTGACCACCTTTCCTCTGTTTTCCCGGAACTGTTGAGGTAAGATTGCGGAAGGCTTCGATTCGCTTGCCAACAAGAAGCCCTACTGTGGCTTCCCTACGGTCAAGCACTAGAAGTCCAAACGTGCCCTTATCCTTGAGCATATCCTCCAGGGGCTCAAGATAGAAAGAGGAGTCGCAATGATATTTATAGACAGTAATTGGTTCCGGAGGGACAATTACTTCGCTCTCCATGTTCGTCTTGTTAGCTCCGATATCTATGGCTCCTGTGAAATAAACGATTCCGTTTTCAGGAACCTTGTCAAGATATCTGAGCCTTGAAAGGAGAGATTCAATGGCCCCCTGTACATTAGTCCTGGTAAGTTTGGACTTGATATTTGCAGCCTGTCCGTGTTCGTCTTTCAACTGGTTTGTAACATCAAAAATCTGCTTGTCAGCAGGGATATAAAGAGAAATCAGTTCAGTACTCCTTCCCTTTTTATCCCTCAGGCTCTCAAGCTTCTTTTTAAATTCGTACTTTTCATGTGCAGATTGTTCAGTCATTTTAAATGTTCCCCGTAAAGATAATAGCAAAGTTTTGATATTTTGGCAAATTTGAGGTTGAATCCTTTATTGAGTTTGAAATTGTCTTTTCAATCGAAATTGATAAATTTAAGGCCGATGAATCAAGACTATTAAAGAAATTTGAGTTATGGAATTAACTTAAACTGCTGAATTAACTTGAGCTATTGAGTACGTCGAAGTTTTCAATGAATTGGTTAGCCTTTTTGAAACTATCGAATTTGAAAACACATTTAAGAATTTCAATTTTGTTTTAAATGTTATATCTTGGTAATTTTTATTATCCAGTATATCGTTCGTTTAGCTTTTCGGTTAGTTTAACAAGGGTGACAGAGGATTTGATAATAACAAATTACACAGCGAGTCCCATCTCACCGAAAGCTGAATGTAAAAACCGCTCTGAACACAAAAAACTGAGAGTAAGAGTACGCTGCCAGAAAAACCGACACTTCGAATCCGGAAAAGACACTCAGAAATTCCGGAAAAAGCCAGCTCCTTTGTTACGTAAACTTTTCCTGTTTCGTGCTCTGTTGATATCACTAGATGTGAGACATAATTATACTCAAACTGTATATAACTATAAAACTGGATAAATCCATTCTGGAGTTATACCCCTAAATGAAACCTGAGTTTATATTTGTTTCTATCCCCAAACTTGTTTTATATATTTATAGATATATAAAAGTTATTCTGTGTCTCCACATTTGAGATTATTGGTACTAAAGATAAAAAACTTGAATTTAATCAAGGCAGAAAACCTTTTTGACAGGAAACTTTTTCCCGTTAACAGGAGACTTTTCCCGTTAACAGGAGACTTTTCCCGTTAACAGGAGACTTTTCCCGTTAACAGGGATTTTTTTCTCGTTGACAGGAGATTTTTTTCTCATTGACAGGAGATTTTCTCCCGTCCTTTGATAACAGGACTACCCTGCTGATTTCAGACTCATCTGCGATTTCATATCCAAGATGTTTTGCAAGTTCCTTTGAGAACTCGAGGACCTCCTCATGAGTAGGCATTGCAGAGCGCTCAAGCCTGAGTCGTGAGAAACCCAGATGCATATACGCTTTTATCTCCACAAAATCAGGGGAGGCTTTTTCCATTAGCCTGGCATAAGCCTCAGGCTTGAACAGATTTTCACCTTTAACGAGGGTGGTTCGGATGACTGTCCTTGATTTTTTCTGCTTCATCAGGGACAAAGATTCATTGATCTTTTCCCAGAGGGCAGGTGATCTGGGCTGGCAGACTTTCAGGTAAGTCTCAAGATCCGGGGCATCGAGACTCATATAGAGCTGGGAAGGAGAAACCTTTGCAAGCATCTCGGGAACTGTGCCGTTTGTGACAAGAAAAGTAGTAAAACCTCTTTTTTCATACTCCGCGATAAGTTCAGGGAGATAAGGATAAAAGGTCGGCTCTCCAGATAGAGAGATTGCAACATTGTTAGGCTCGTTGCCCTCAAGCCAGCGTTCCTTAAGTGCATTTGGAGAACCCCCAAAACCAGTGATTAACTTACGCTGACAGACAATACTTTCTTCCACTATCCTCTCAGGCGAATCCCATTCCTCGGGCGCAGGGACAGGAACCTCAGTCGGACGCCAGCAGAAAAGACAGCGCTGGTTGCACATAAGTGTTGGAGTCATCTGAAGACAGCGGTGAGACTGAACTCCGTAAAATTTCGATTTATAGCAGAAGCCCTGACCATTCATCGCATGCCTTAGCCAGAGACAGGTCTTAACAGCTGAGTGACGGCCTGCCAGGGCATAACCCTGTTTTTTCAGGAGAGTTTTAAAATCAGGGATGTCAAAAGGAAGCGAAGCAGTATCTTCCTTCCTGTTTTTTTTCTGAACTTCCGGAAAATCTTCCCCAGCATTTTCCTTTTTTTCTTCCAGCGGCATTTTCCGCATATTAAATCTTTGTGGTATATATAAGGATCGGAAAATAATTTTGGAAAGGGCTTCAGTGATCCAGTGAAAATCCAGGGATCCAGTGAAAATCCAGGGATCCAGTGAAAGTTCACAAAAGTTCAGTCAAAAGCAAGAATCTTTACGTCAAAATTCTCGAGATCCACAATCGGAACCCTGGCAGGGACAGGTACTAGATTTACACGCTTCTGGAACTCTGTTTGGCCCTGCCATGTTCCGGAATTGACCAGAAGGACGTTCTTATAGCGCTGGACTCCCAGGGTATGGACGTGACCTGTATGAATGATATCGGGCACAGGATCGATTATAAAATAGTCTTTCTTCTCAGGGGATATGGAAACTCTACTCCCATAGGTCGGAGCAAGATGTCTGCGTTTCAGCATCTCAAGGACTGCCCCGGCAGGCTCCTGATACGAGACTCCGGGAACAGTCGCCACAAGATCGTCAATCGACCTGCCGTGGTAGATAAGAAGGCGGACACCGTCAAGTTCCAGAAAAGCAGGGTTACCAACGAAAACAATATTCTCAGGAAAATACGCCTGGATACTTTCCGGCAGGGCGGGTTGGGGTTCTGCCTGGCGAACAGCATCGTGATTGCCAGGACTTATGATTACACGAATATGCTCGGGAATTTCCCGGAAATATTCTGCAGCTTTCCTGTACTGTTCATAGACATCCAGAATATCAAGTTCCAATTCCTGGTCAGGATAGATCCCTATCCCATCAACAATATCTCCTGCGACAACAAGATAACGGACACTGGCTGCAAGTTCCCGCATATCCTCTGAATCCGATTCCCCCTTCAAAAAATCCAGGAAATCCAGCCAGGCGTCTTCCATAAACTGGGAGCTACCCACATGCACATCCGAAATCAATACAGCTTTCCCATGGCTTCCAGTTCTGCGCTGGACATTATTTGGGACATCAGGTTGTATTAGCTTTGTTGCCAGCATGAGGCTTCCATCATTGGTTATCGAACCAGTTACCCCTACGACTTCATCCAGGAGGATTTTTGATGCAAGTTCAAAAAGCTCTTTATCGGAGTTCCGAATAAGGACTGAAAAAGAACCTGTTGGATCCTCCAGAGAAAGGATTTTATGACCGTTATTTGTGCTGTTGATATCCGAAACCATGCCTATAATCGAGATTTCCTCTGAACCTCCGTCTCCCCCTCTGCGGAAGTTTCTTCTTTTTAAGCTTTCGATAGGGCGTGCGTTGATCCTGCCCCGGATAATCTCCGAAAGCCTGCTGTATCTGTCCCTGAAATACTGCACAAATTGCATATATTCCCCGACACAGGTGGAGTGCCCTGTTATATCCGAAACTACAGTCACAGGATTTTTGCCCGGGTAATGTTTGTACTCATCTCTGGAATCCGAAAATATCTCTCTCTCAGAAGCGAAAGAAGATGGTTCTGTCCTGAAACTCCTATTTGAAGGGAATGAGGAAAGAGAATTTCCCTGCCCGAAAAAAGAAGAGGCTGGCCTGTTTACATCCAGGGAGGAATGAGAAGAGAAAGTATGAGGTGTTGCCTTCACCGAAGAAATGGAGTCTGAAACAAAATCGGAAGCCGAAGCTTCGTCAGATAAAGCAGTCCCTGATTGTGTATCCAGAGTATTCGGAGTATCCGGAGTATCCGGAGTATTTGAAGCATCTGGAGTGTCTGGAGCTGGTTCATAAGCCTTATCCAGAACCATATCCTGAACTGACGAATCAGGAACAGAGTCTTGAGATGATTTTATACTTGAGTCAGGAGTTGCAGTAATAACATCGGGCTCTAAGGAAAGACCAGATTCTGAAAGAGGATCGGACACTAAAAAGGAATCAGGTTCTGAAGATAGGCTGCCTGATCTGGAAGAAAGTATTGAAGTCCCGGAAAGAATTTTCCTTTCCTCTGTAGAGGAGGTATGTATTTTATCTGAAGGCGACTCACCTGCTGAAAAAGCGACAAAGCCTTCAAGATCTATGTCTTCGACGCCTATGACAATAACAGAGTCATTTACAGTTAAAAGGACATATCTAAGCAGGTCTTCTGGAGAGTCACTGGAATAAATAAGTTCCACGGCTTCAGGGCTGATCTGGTACTCTTTTTCCATAACAGCCCTTATAATATCCTTTCTTTCCATAATTCCAACCTGACCTTTCGAACTGACCTTAGCTCTTCCAAATCTTTCGTGCCTGGTCTGGCACTATAATCGGTTTCATTCAAGACTTGCAGAGACTAAAGCAAAAGCCTGCTTAAAATATAAAAACTACTAAGATACGAAACTAATGTACTAAATTTACTTTGTGATCATAAAGAAGAATTTATGAAACTTTTGTACGCTCGATAGAGTACTTATAGTTATTAATTCCTATCTATTGTAGAAATGAGTATTCGTTCCGATACAATGTAGAATAAATCTGTTCATTGTTTATTAAGACACAATGAAAATCTTAGAATAAACAACAAAAAATATGTAATTATCCAGCCTATCTAAACATGTCTATTAATATTGATTTTAATGAAAAAGATGAATCCGATAAATAATCTAGGAAAAAGGAGAAACGCAGTCATTCGCCAACAGTTTAAGAAAACAAATTTACAGAAATTTATCGGTTGAATATTGATAAAGACTGCTATTGATGTTGTTTTATACAGGCGGAATAGTTACAAAAAAATATTAAAAAACAGATAAATCAATTGAAAAGAATTGGCTAAAAAAAAGTCAATTGAAAACTAATATAAAGTAAAAACAAGTCTTCAGTAACCTACTGAAAAAGCTCAATAAACCAATTTTTGACTAATTTATATAAGTCAGAAAAGTAGAAGTAGGGCTGAAATATTTTTACAGCTGCATTATACTCTGAAAATCGTATTAAGTCCCTGGGCAATAATAAGTTTAGCCAGATAAAATTTCGAGTGGGACAAAATCGAGTGGAATATAAAGCAGCACCCTAGCATCTATAAGGATAAAATCAAAAGAATAAAGGCTTAGCATGAGCGAAATTAATAAGGAAAAAAGTGCCCAGGAACAGGAAAACCCCTGGGTTTCCCTTGGAAAGGATCTGCTGTCTGTTGTAGCTGTCGTAATCATTTTCATGGTTCTTTCCAAGCTGGCATTCGGACTCTGGACTCCTATGGTTGCGGTGGAGTCGGGGAGTATGGAACCGCATATGCAAATAGGAGATATTATCTTCATCAAAAGCATTGATAAATCGAATATTACAACATACGAAGAAGGAAAAAACACAGGCTATAAGTCATTTAAAAATTATGGAGATGTGATTCTTTATCGCCAGTATGGAGAGGAAGGAGTAACTCCGATAATTCATAGGGCTATGTACAGAGTGGAAGCTGGAGAGCCAATGTGGGAAGGCGGTCCACCTGCTCCTTATTCCGGTTATATTACCAAAGGAGACAATGCTATAACCAATAGTCACTATGACCAGGAAGGACAGATAAGTTATAATATGCCTGTAAAAGACGAATGGATTATAGGGACTGCGCAGTACAGGATTCCTTATTTGGGATATGTCAGACTGCTCTTCTCATGAATCAGGCTTATATGACCCTCAACTTATCTTTTTGAACCCCCTGAATCAGTTTTCTTAATTAACTGGTTCAGGCGCCCTGTTTTTTATTGTTTGAAGCTTCAGGTTCTTAGATTGTGTTTTCTCTTATTATTATATATTACAATGATTATGTTTATAAATAATCATTCTATTTTTGTCAGAAAATTTCTCGAACTCCTAGTTGCATGAGTTTTTGGGTTTCAGCGTATAAGAGAATTTTCAACTTACAGAAAATGCCTGTATCCCTTTTGAATCGTAAATATACAATGTTTTCATAAATGATGATTAGCAGATTTAGACCTTCAACCTCGTGAGCATCAAGTCTCTTTAAAATTTTCTAAGATCAGTAACCTCTAAAAAAATAGTCCCAAAACAGATAAATAAAAGAAAAGAATGAAAAAAAATGAGAAAAAATTAAAAAACATTAGGAAAAATGAAACTTAATAAATTAAAAATCGGCAAGACCGAAACACCCGGAAACCTTCTTCTTGCGCCTATGGCAGATGTGACAAATCTGGCTTTCAGGCTGCTCTGCAGGCAGAATGGAGCTGACCTTACATATACTGAGATGATCAGCGCAGATGCCCTGCTCAACGAAAACCGAAAATCGCTCCTCAAAGGACTGTCTTCCCCTGAAGACCGACCTTTTGGAGTTCAGCTTGTAGGAAGTTCTCCTGAGAAACTGAGGGAAGCTGCTCTCTTTATTGAAGACGAGTACAGACCTGAACTAATCGACGTGAATATGGGCTGCCCTGCACAGCGCATTACTGGGACAGGGTGCGGTTCGGCTCTTCTCAACTCCCAGAGACTTGTATATGAAATTATCTCGGAAATGACCGATGTGCTGAAGACTCCTGTAACTGCAAAGATCCGCATTCTGAAGAGAGATGAAAGAACCCTTGAGATTGCACGCCTGATCGAAGAGGCTGGGGCTTCTGCCCTGACTGTACATGGCAGGAGGGCAGAGCAAATGTACTCCGGAAGTTCAGACCTTACAGCGATAAGAGCCATTAAACAGGAACTTTCTATTCCAGTAATTGCAAACGGTGATATAAGGGATGAGGAGTCTGCCGAAGTTGCCCTTGATTTTACTGGCTGTGACGGGCTTATGATCGGACGCGCAGCAATGGGAAATCCCTTTATCTTCAAAAGGATAAGGCATTACCTGGAAACCGGGGAAAGGCTGAAATTTGACAGGCAAGTTAGGCAATTGGAAGACTTTGAGAATTATATCGCCTTACTTGAAGAGTATGACCTCCACACATCTACAAATCTAAGAATGCATGCTCACTGGTTTACAAAAGGGTTGCGCGGCTCGCGGCAGATTAGGGAAAAGATTAATAATCTGAAAGATGGAAAGGCGATAATTGAATTAATAAAGGATTTCCATAAGGAAAATTATTAAAATACTCCACATTTTTTAAAAGATATTTGTTTACGGCTATTATGCAATAAAAACATAGATCAGCGACAGGTTAACCTGAGAATAACAAATATAATACATTTAAAAGAATAATTATAGATTAGAAATATATATAAAGAATATATTTCAATTCACCGAAAACCTAATAATATTCTACACTATTATCCATGAACTATCAGGCATAAAACAGTGTGAATCCAGAATTGAAAATAAATCTTTCAATATTAAATATAATAGTGATGTGAAACAGATCCAGGTTAACAATTTACCATCCAGATTTTTGGATCCCTGACATGGACGTACATGTCACACTTATTATATTAGAGTAGTGCCTGAAAAAAGAGTCAGATGCTGTGAGTCAGATGCTGTAATTGTGTCTGACAAAACAAACATGAAATTCTTCGAATAACAGGCACAGAGAAATGAAAGTACCTTTCAAACCACAGTACTTTCATGCTAAATAATAAATACTGATTGTGTCTGACCAAGTAATAAATTCTGATTGTATCTGACAAAGTAACTAAATTGGATAACATCAGGTTAATTCGCTTATTATTCGATTAATAGCAGTGTGCCAGACAGCTATTAAAACTTGCCAAACAAACTGCCGAGAATAGCAAAAATATAGAAAAATTTGAGAAACATTCAAAAATAATAGATAAAATCTCATTAAAAAGGAGAATCCAGATGAAGGAAATCAGAATACACGGTCGAGGAGGCCAGGGTTCTGTTACCGCGGCTGAAATGCTTTCCGTTGCTGCTTTTGAAGATGGAAAGTTCAGCCAGGCCTTCCCCGCTTTTGGGGTAGAGCGTAGAGGTGCCCCAGTCCAGGCATTCACGAGGATTAACACTAATCCTATCAGGCTCCGAAGTCAGGTTTACACCCCGGATTATGTTATTGTCCAGGACGCAACCCTGCTTGAAACTGTTGACGTCGCAAGCGGAGTAAAGGATGACGGAATAATTATTGTTAACACAACCGAAAAACCGGAAAGTCTGAAACTCAATACAAAAGCTAGGGTCATGACCGTGGACGCTACCAAGGTAGCAATGGACATTATAGGTGTTCCCATTGTAAATACTGTTCTCCTTGGAGCTTTTGCAGGTGCAACCGGAGAAATCAATGTCGAATCAATCCAGCATGCAATAAGGGCTCGTTTTTCAGGAAAGGTAGGAGAAAAGAATGCAAATGCAATTCAGAAGGCCTACAAGCTTATCAGGGGGGAAGAAGCGTGAGTAATGGAGAGGAAGAAGGTTTAAATATTTCACGCTGCAGAGTCTGTAAACCTGGTTCTACCCTTATAAACAAAACCGGAGGCTGGAGAAACTTCCGTCCTGTTTATATTTACGAAAAATGTACCAAGTGCGGAATCTGCCATATTGTCTGCCCTGATATGTCTGTCAAACCCAGAGAAGACGGCTTTTTTGAATATGATTATGACTACTGCAAAGGTTGCGGCATCTGTGCAAATGAGTGTCCTGCAGATGCAATTGAAATGATTCTGGAGGAGAAATAATGATTGATCCGGCCTACAGAAAGAAAATGGTAGTTGTGGAAGGTTCCTATGCTGTGGCCCATTCCGCAAAAGTCTGCCGTCCAAATGTAATTTCAGCCTATCCGATTACTCCTCAGACCCATATTGTCGAACACCTATCTCAGTTTATGGCAGACGGGGAAATCCCTAACTGTGAGTATATTAATGTAGAAGCCGAGTTCTCGGCAATTTCTGCCCTTATAGGAGCATCAGCCGTAGGCGCAAGAACTTATTCAGCCACAACTTCTCAGGGACTTCTGCTCATGCATGAGGCACTTTTTAACACTTCAGGTATGAGGCTTCCTGTTGTAATGACAGTGGCAAATAGAGCAATTAGCGCTCCAATCAACATATGGAACGATCATCAAGATGCTATTGCGCAGAGAGATACAGGCTGGATGCAGCTCTATGTAGAGGATGTTCAGGAAGCGTGTGATACTCTGCCTCAGCTCTACAAGATCGCAGAAGACAATGAGATCATGGTTCCGGGTATGGTCTGCATGGACGGCTTTATCCTATCTCATGTTTATGAACCTGTCGTCCTGCTTGAACAGGACCTAACTGACGATTTCCTTCCGACTTTTCAGCCTAAAGATATTCTTGATCCTGAAGACCCCAAGACTTTTGGAGCCTTTGCATCTCCGGATACATATGAAGAGTTCAGATATCTTCACGAGCAGGCAATGCAGAAAGCCCTTCCAAAGATCGAAGCCGTTGCAAAGGAATTTGAGGAAGTATATGGTAGATACCACGGAGGACTTATTGACGGTTATATGCTTGATGATGCTGAAATAATTATCATGGCTATGGGCTCTATTCTCGGCACTGTCAAGGATGTTGTTGATAAGTATAGAGCAAAAGGAGAAAAGATCGGCGTCTTAAAGGTCAGGTCCTTCAGGCCTTTCCCGAAGGAACAGATCTGCAAGGCTGTTAAGAATGCCCACGCAGTTGTCGTACTTGATAAGAATATTTCGATAGGGACGAACGAAGGAGCACTCTTTACAGAAACCAAATCCTGCCTCTACAACAATAAAGTCCGTGTACCTGTGATTGGTTATACTGTAGGGCACGGAGGCCGTGACATTCCAGTGGAAAGTGTTGCAAAGGTTATAGAAGAAACCAAGAAAGTTGCAAAGTCCGGGATCACGGTTGAAAGCCAATTCCTGGATCTTAAGGAGGAGTTGCTATGAGTAAAACTGCACCGAAAACATATATCACGTCCGGGCACAGCGGCTGTGCAGGTTGCTGTGATGCCTTTGCTGCAAAATTCACACTTATGGGCGCAGGCCCAAATACAATTGTAGTTAACCCGACAGGCTGCCTTGAAGTTATGTCCACACCTTTCCCGTATTCCTCCTGGCAGGTTCCATGGATTCACTCCCTTTTTGAAAACGCAGGTGCAGTGGCTTCAGGTGTAGAAGCTGCCTTGAAGGCCCTTGGAAAAAAGGATGACATCAAGGTTGTATCAATCGGGGGAGACGGTTCTACTATGGATATAGGTCTCGGTGCCCTTTCGGGCGCATTCGAGAGAGGCCACGACTTCACCTATGTGTGCATGGACAACGAAGCGTATATGAACACTGGAGTCCAGCGCAGCAGTGGAACACCTTTTGATGCAAGTACCACAACCACTCCAGCCGGAAAAGTTTCCTTTGGAAACCCGCGCCCTAAGAAGAACATGCCTGCTATCATGGCAGCTCATGGCTCTCCTTATGTTGCCACGACCTCCATAGGTTTCCCAAGAGATATGATACGAAAGGTCAAGAAGGCAACTGAAATCGTGGGACCTACCTATATCCATGCCCAGGCTCCTTGTCCAACAGGCTGGGGTTTTGATACATCCAAGACCCTGGAAATCGCCAAACTTGCAGTCGAAACTTGCCTCTGGCCCATGTATGAAATGGAAAATGGGGAAATTACTCAGGTCAGGAAAGTTAAGAATCCCAGACCAGTCGAGGAATACCTGAGAACCCAGAAAAGGTTCAAACATCTCTTCACCATGGAAGGCGGCGAGGAAGAAATAAAGAAAATCCAGGCTATTGCAGACTGGAACATAGAGCACTTCGGACTTCAGTAAAAACTGAAGTTCTACTTTTTAATTTTATTTATTTTATGATAACTATTTAGCCTATCCAAATAAGTTGGTCGGTACTTAGCCTATCCAAATAAGTTGATCGGTACTGATTTTGACGTAATAGATTAATCTGAAAACTAATTGATGAAAAAGAGTTATCAATAGCTAATAATTAAAGAAAATTAATTTAGAGAGACTTGCTCATTGGATTTTAATAAAGATGGCTACTAATATTGTTTTTTTCGGGCTGAACTGTTACAGAGCTCATCCTGAAACCGGTTTTATCCCAAACTATGAAGTTTCAGAGCTATGACTCCATTATCAGAGACTGGTGCTATTATTTGGAGTCCGGAATTAAGAGAGGTAATTTTGATTTTTGGGATCAGCTCACATTTTTATTGAATTTTAATCCTTTTGATTCTCAGTTTCCAAGAGAGTATGATATTACTTATTGGTTTCATTCTTTTTAAGATTTCGAGTTTTAGGCAACTGGTTGTTTATAAAAATGCATTCGTCTTTCCTTGCAACACCTGTCTTCTCAAGTCTCCACAAACAGGTTTCCTTAAACAGGAGCTGTTTTGAAATGTACATATTTGTGAAACTGAAATCGAAGAATCTCTCGAAAAAATATTTAGACTTCACCATATAAATAATAAAAGTTAAAAAAAGATCACCTAACATGATAAATTAATAATTGGAAAAAGAAGTAAAAGACAAAAAGGCTTAAAAATCCCAAAAATGCCTAAAAAGGAGATTAAAACCAAAATTGGAAAAACAAACACTTGTAAAATAATATTCATCAAAAGCTATATATCTCAAAATGTTATAATTATTCTCGTCTGTTGTTTGATTAAAAGTGGAACCAGACGATTAAAAGTTTGAGTAGTGGGGGAGAGATTAAAATTTAAATTTCATTTAGCTTAGGCTTTGTTGTAAAAAAGATGAATTTTTAAATTCATTGTGATAGAAATTTGTTTTAAAATTCAATCCTTGGTGGGGAGGGATTAGAAATTGGTATTTGTCCAGCTTAGGGAATCCTTTGGACAAATTCTGATTTTTGGGATTCGTCTTTCACGGTAGATTATACAGATTAAAAAACGTGCGAAGAGAACTTGGGAGTGAATAAATGAATAAGAATATTATAAATCCTATAGCTGTGGCTATGCTATTACTGGCTTTGCTGCCAGGAATGGTTATTGGCACAAATATAAAGAATAAATTGGTTAACATCAATTTACAACTCAGTAGACCTAAGCACCGGTCTATAATCTCATTAATGCTGATAGTAATCTTGAGTGCGAGCTTTTTAATGAGTGTGGTGCCTTTCGAAGCACGGGCTGCAGGCGGTGCATATACACTGACATGGCGCGCTGCAGATCCTTCTTCATACCAGAAATATACACCAGCGACACTCGCCTGCCCAGGAGATGACGGAAGATATCCAGACCCTCTTTCTAATGCATCTTCTCTTGATGTCGTAACATCCCTTGCACCTTCTACATTGGCTCTTGGTCAGATAGTGCCTTTTGAGATGATAATAAGTGTCAAGGGTGATACGTCTCCCGAAAATGGAGTCATCCAGTTCACAAACGAATTCGCTACCAATACAAGTTCGGGTGATAATTTCGGGTATGATCCAGCTTATAAGGTTTACTGTGCCTTCGTTGATACCGCAGATCCTGGTACCATTGACATGGGGACTGAAGCTAAAGTGGATAATTTCACTTCCACGCTTGTAGGCAGCGGCTCTAAACAGTATATTCAGGGCACATTTAATGTATCAGGTCTCGATGACGGTGATCAGGTAGTTGTCGAGATATGGGTAGTACTCAAGTCTACAATTCCCCTAAAATCATCAGGCACTGTATCTGCAACAGTCGACAGTGCGCAGACTGCCAGTGGTGACAAAATCAACAGTGGACACCAGAGCACAGATATTAATAAAATAGGACAGTTCTTTACCAATGAGGCTGATGTCTCAGTTGTAAAGACTGACGTCCCCGACCCTGTGATCCAGGGACAAACTCTCAATTACACTATCTTAGTGGAGAACCATTCTCCTGACACTATTGCAAATGAGATTTATGTCACAGATACACTCGATACCAATACAACCTTTGTTTCAGCAACTGGTGCTCCATTCACGCAGAATGGAAATACTTTAAACTTCAGTATTGGCTTTTTGACTCCCGGTCAAAATGCGACACTCACCATAAACACGATAGTTGCCGATACAGCGTGGGCCGATAACGACACATCTACGAACCCTGAGGCAGGTTCAGTAACTTTACCTACTATATATGACCTGCTCAATATAGTGACAGAGACTGCCATCACTGGCGATTCCAACACTACTAACAACACTTACTACCAGCCGACGAACGTTTTGTCTGCGAATCCGGCTTTGAAACTGACCAAAGAAGCGGCTCCATTAACTTACAATGCTGTAGATCAAACGATAACATACACATACAATGTCACTAACGATGGAAATGTAGTAGTTAACGGAATTACTGTTACAGATAATAA
>Ga0183101_1000933_pt2 | contig 25486 bp, 20 predicted proteins | sample Biomet3_FD_127790 | JGI IMG/M metagenome (GOLD analysis project Ga0183101, IMG submission 127790) | Microbial communities from bioreactor (seeded with sewage sludge) at LBNL, California, USA - Biofuel metagenome 3 | ecosystem: Engineered > Bioreactor > Anaerobic > Unclassified ...
ACATCTTTTGGATTTTCAAAAAGAAGCATTGCACGTTGGCCTCCAAAATGCTTATCATCTTTTGCAAGTTTAATCATATGATCAACTGGAACAACATGAGCCTTAACCCCCGGAGGAGAAGCTTGCGTAATCAAATTCTTACGAAGAGTATCTCTAGCTACATCATCTGACACGACAATAATTCGTGTAGGATTTACAGTTTTTGTCCAAGCAGTTGCTACTTGACCATGAAGTAAACGAGAGTCGATACGAGCTAAAACGTATTCAAACGATCCAGGTGCACCTGCATTAGATTGCCCTGCTCCCGCTCCTGAAGCATTACCAATATCTGCTGGTTCCAACTCCTCGGGTTTAACTTTAACTCCTTCTTTACCTGCATTTAAGATATAAGCTGCAATTTCATGAGCAGATTCCATTGAAAGACGTGCACCATAAGTTTCAATCAGCATTGGTAAATTCAAACCAGCTACAATAGCCCATTTATCTTTATGTTCTTCAAATAGCATATTTGCTTGGTTGAATGGTGTACCACCCCAAAGATCAACTAAGAATAAAACCTCATCTTGGTTGTCAAAGGATGCGATTGCATCTTTCATTTTTGCTCTAAGATCATCAGGTCCTTCGCTAGGCATCAACGTAACAGCTTTTACGTTTTCTTGTTCTCCGAAAATCATCGCACCAGATTGCATGATGCCTTTAGCAAATTCTCCGTGACTAGCAAGAATAATTCCTACCATTTTTATACCTCCTATTTTTTATTTGTTACAAAAACAAAAGGCATAAGCATTTGGAAATAAAACAAGAGTATATATTCGTATATCGTCACAATATTTGTACACTAAATTAAATCATAAAAAAATATGATAATACCCTATAAAAACTGTACAAAATATGTGTTTTAACGAATAAATATTACTTCATTTTACTTCTCTATGCTTATGCCTGATCGAATCAGTAACATGCTAGATATTATTTATTATTATTTCATTATAGTCTACTAAAAGCCCCTCTCTAAGAACCTCTCTCTAGACTACGTTTTCATAATAACACTTTTCTTTTAGTTATGCAATACATTTTTTAAGATTTTTAACTGACTTTCATAAAATAATTTTTATACTATAAATTTCCCACTTTTATAAAAAACATATTCTATTCAAACTCGCTTTATATTAGAAATTCCTTCACCATTTTAAAAACATCAAAAGAACAAAATGAAATAATATCTTCAAATTAACATACACACTATTCATAAAGGATGAGAGAAGTCTAGGTAATAATTATTTATTTATATTCAAACTGTTTATAATTATTTTTCTTTATGCCAAATAGAAACCTAATTCTAGGAATTCTATAAACTACTTCGGATATAATAATTGTTACCACAAAAGGCAATATCAATACAAATATATAATTGAAAATTATTGGAAGTTCAATAATAATAAATTTATTTTCCACAAAATAAAAACCCACGAAAATCCGAATTCCAAATTTTCGTAGGTTTCATGTTGATGACGAAGAACTACCTTTATAATTCACTATCTTATAAACACATAAAATTACCTAATTAATTAGTGCATATACTCTAGACCACTCTTACTTTTCTTCGCATCATATTGTGCAGTTTATGTAGAATCTTTTAGATCTTTTAATATTTTATAAATACTCTATTTATAGTTATTGCTATACTTAGTAATAACTTCTTTAAGTTTCATAACTTCAATTGGTTTACTAATATAGTCATCCATGCCTGTATTAATACATATATCTCTATCTCCTCCCATTGCATATGCTGTCATTGCGATTATAGTAATATGTTTACCAGTTAACTTTTCTTTTTCCCGAATTATTTTTGTAAGTTCGATTCCGCTCATATCTGGCATCTGAATATCCATAAGAATTATATCAAAATCCTCATTTTCAAGCATATTCAATGCTTCTAATCCATTTGAAGCTATTTTTATTTTCCACCCTGCAAGCTTACATAATTGATTCATAAATCTCTGGCTGATAATATCATCTTCAACTTGTAATATACTAGTTTCATGATAAGCCTTGTTATCTATACACACTTTTTGAATATTTGATGATTCCTTACTATCACTAGCAATATCAAACAAACAAGTAAAGTAGAATGTACTTCCTTTACCATACTGACTTTCAACAGATATTTCTCCCCCCATAAGCTTAACGATATTTTTAGAAATAGCAAGCCCCAGACCAGTCCCTTGAAATTTTTTTGAAGCCGATATATCTAACTGCGTAAAATAATTAAATAATCTCGGAATGTCTTCTTCCTTAATTCCAATCCCTGTATCTTTTACAGAAAACATTAACTTCACTTTATTAGCTTTATCCTCAACTTTATCTACGGATACTTGAATTTTACCTTTTTCAGTAAACTTAATTGCATTTCCTATTAAATTGCTTAAAACTTGCATTAATCTGCCATTATCTAATATAATTTCATTCGGTAAATTATTGTCAACAATAATCTCAAGCTTCAGTCCTTTATTCTCCGCTAAATATGTAAATAAATTTCTACTTTCATTCATTAAATTAAATATGTTTATACGTTCTGGCTTTAGTTCAATCTTGCCTACATCCATTACTGAGAGATCAAGTATATCATTAATAATCTGAAGAAGATGTTTTGAAGAAGTTTCAATCATTTTTACTATGTCAATTTGCTCATCTGTCAACTTTGAAAATTCCAATAAGCTAGTCATTCCCATAATCCCATTCATAGGTGTCCTTATTTCATGACTCATATTTGCCAAGAACTGACTTTTAGCTGAGTTTGCTCTTTCTGCTTCCTCTTTTGCAGCTTTAAGCTTAGTCTCAGTTAACTTATGCTCTTCGATTTCTTCTTCTAACATACAGTTTGTTTTTTCAAGGTTTCCATTAACCTCCAACAGTTGAGAAGTACGTTTATCAACAAGAACCTCAAGCTCATTATTCAATGAAAGAAGTTCCTCATTTGTGTCAATTAATTTCTCATAAATCTTTGAATTAAAAAGCATTATTCCTAGAATTATCATGATTGTTTTTGATAAATCTAAGTATTTTTCCATATAATTAGGAAACATAATATCTTCCACTTCCATATAACCCATTAATTCATTATCAAAAGTTATCTTAAAAATAAATCCTGCTCCTGAGGAAGTAAGAAAATAACTTTGTCTAAATTTTAAGTTGTCGATATCATATAGTTCACTTTTATACAACTTCTCTTGATGGAAAACTATCTCTCCCTTTTTATGTTCAATTACAGTAAGAAATGCGAGATGCTTAGCACCAGTCAACATTTCAAATAAAGTAAAAATATTCTTAATCAGGTCTTCACGTTTTAAAAGTGTTGCTTTTTTTTCAAAAAAATCAAATACAAGAGCATAATCAGTGACCTGCTTGTTTTTTAAATTTAAAATATATTCTAGTCTATTAACTTTCCAATTTTTATATGAATTATTTATAGTGCTTGAAAAGCAATCCAAACCTACATCTATAATTTCATATTTCATTCCTATATATTCTGAAAACTCTATTAAATCAAGTAAGATATTGCTATATGCGCCACTGTCAATAAGAACCACCTTTTTACAGTATTCTGAAAAAAATTCACGTGCAGTTTCTTGATTAAATCCGTATATGTCCATAATAATATGCTTCCATCTTTTTAGCCAACCTGGTGTAGTCAAATAATACCCCATTGAAGAAAGGTAATTTATTAGATCACCTCCAGCCAATAATGAAAGACATGAATTAAAAATACTTTCACCAGCAAGATTCTCATCTCTTCCAGAACCCTTCTGAGTTGGCAGCAAAATAACTGAGTCACTGCAATAAGCTGATTCAATAAGGCCATCATATAATTTCTGTCTTTGACGCTTGCAATTTATACAATCCATTGAATAGTATTTAAATTCAATCTCTTCATTTTTCAAAGCGCCTCGCGTACTCTCCACTTCAGCTTTGAAACTTTCACAAATTAAAATACATAGTTTATCGTTCATATAATCACCTCCAATTTAATGGATATCTTCCCCACTTATTTACACTCTCTGATATTTCATAAAGAATATCCTCACTAACCTGATAAGGAATGTCTCCTAAACTATCACACAAGATAAAGCCACCACCATCTCCAGCTTTTCTTATTGCTTCCTTAACATTTAATTCAGCATCAGATCTAGTCCATCTGCACATTTCTATGCCATTTAGATTTCCAAGTAATGTGGCTCTTTTGCCGATTTTCTTCTTCATTTCAGCTAGATCGTCAGTATGGCTTACTAGAATAGCTTTAATCCCAGATTCAAGGATTTCCTCAAGTATTGAGGCCGAGCTTGCCGAGGACGTAGCAATGGCTACATCACTTTTAATAGTGGGTATTGTTCTCTTTGCAGAAAGAAATCCAGTCTTTAAATATATGCTTTTAGGAATAATTGAAGACACAGACATAGAATCTATAGTCGTTATAAAGGATGCACCTGCCGCCAATTGCATATTAGCCCATTCAGTGCAAAACCTTTCATTGATTTTTATAAGATGCTCTAACAACTCTGGTTTTTCATAAATAAGTTCAATATATTTATCAAAACCCATTTGAAGAATAGGAAGTGAAAAAGGTGATAACACGCCACCAGCAATAGGGATGGACATTCCTACTTCCTCCTTCAGTATCGATATTGTTTCAAGACAATTTCTAAGAATTTTTGAATTTTTAACATCTGGTGGTTGTAATCTTAAAATGTCGTCAAAGTTTTTTATTATTGGTTCACCAGCATTAGGAGGTCCTGCTTCATTGAAAATAACTTCACTTCCAAAAGCTGCATACTCATGAGCAGCAGAATAAAATGGATTCAAACAATCATTGTTGAATTTTTTGAGAAGCATCATTTGTCCCCTTGCTACATTTTCAGGTTTACTAAAATAGTTTTTAATAGATACATCTAAAAATTTTGCGCAGTAATGTGTACACATTAAAAACAATGGAACCTTGTCTGGTTCATGCTTACTCATAGTTGTCAACACTCTTTCCATAGAAGTATACCTTTTTTCCATTAAGAATCCTCCTTCATCCATTGTTCTATAATAGGAATATTATCGGCTGCACTTTTTCCCATTTTATCTGCACCCACCTCTTCCCAAAGAGTGCTGTCCATTAAAAAAGGTGCCCCCCCAACCAATATTTTAATTGAAGGATCCTTTTCATGAAGCATTTGAGATATTTTCTTAATTTTTAAAGCAGATGGATACATTAATACTGATATCATAAGTATTTTTATACTATCATCAGCGACTCTCTTTATTATTTCCTCCGGTCCACTTATAGAACCATAGTCTATAAGGTCAAAACCACTTGACCTCACAACGGCACTTACGATTTTCTTTCCGAGAGTGTGATAGTCCTCAAGAGTAACTATTGCAATCGGCTTTGCATTCTTAATTATGAAGTTTTTTTCCTCCAAAATAGAACTTGCAATTTCCTCACAAAGCCTGCTGCTCATATATATCTGTGATAAAGCTACTTCTCCTCTTTCCCACTTTTCCCCAATTGAAGTCAAGGACTTAACTATATACTCATCAATAAAATCAATCCCATTTTTTTCAGCTAAAAAATGTTGAAGAATTTTATTAACTTCTAACTTATCGTAACTAATTAAAGCCTTTTCAAACGCCTCCCAATTCATCATTTAGCTCCCTTCTTTATTAAGTAAACTTTTTAATTTCACTTAATATTTTCTTGTTACTTTACACCATAGTTTTATGTTAAGAAATATTTATGTCTAAATAATTTAAAATTTTTATATGAATGTTAGTGGATTTTCTACTTAGTTATGTTAAAGAGTAATTGAATTATTAATAAAACTATTATACTCTTTATTATTATATTTTAACATTATTTGCATATAAGTTCCTATTAATTACAACTTAAATTCCTTATCCCCACTTTTGGGTACTATTTAAATATCAACTTAAATCTCATTAGTTATGAGTAAAAATTTTATTGAATTCATCAATCAAATTAGTTGCACAAGAAACTAATTTATGTTATTGTTATATTAGTTGCAAAGGAAACTAATATTCAAAGGAGAGAACATTTATGGAAAAAGATATACAAAAAGATAAGGTTCTTTGGACAAAAAACTTCGTTATTATAAACATAATAAACCTATTAATATTTTTTGGATTTCAAATGTTATTACCTACACTTCCGCTCTATGCTAAAAAACTCGGAGGGACAAACTCTATCATTGGATTAGTAACTGGAGCATTTGTAGTATCTTCAGTAATAATTAGGCCAATCTCTGGATTACTTCTTGATAAGTTAGGCCGACAAAAGGTGTTTTTAGTTGGATTATTTATTTTTATTATATCAGTATTTTCTTATTCAATAGTTCCATTTATTAGTGCAATTATTATGATACGGTTTATCCATGGCTTTGGCTGGGGAGCAGTAAGTACAGCTTCTAATACAATTGCTTCGGATAATATCCCAAATGATCGTTTTGGAGAAGGAATGGGATATTTTAGTCTGACAAGTAGTTTAGCTATGGCAGTAGCTCCTACAATTGGACTATTTGTGATATCAAAATATAGCTTTCAAGCTCTATTTTTAACATCTACTATACTAGCCGTGCTTGGAGGTATTATTGCTTTTAAATTAGAATATAAAAAAATTGAAAATAAAGAACAAACTAAAATAAAAGCTTCATTGTATGAAAAAATATCTATAAATCCTTCTATTATAGTATTTTTTGTAACAATAACTTATGGTGCATTAACCAGTTTCTTACCTCTTTATGCTTCACAAAAAGGCATAGAGAACATTGGAATTTTCTTTACAGTCTATGCAATATCCTTATTTATATCTAGACCAATATTCGGTAAAATAATAGATAAATTAGGTTTTGACTATGCAATTATTCCAGGTTTTATATGTGTAATTATATCTATGTTGCTGTTATCTGAGTCTTCAAATATTAGCATGTTTTTAATCGCCGCATTTATTTACGGAATAGGCTTTGGTGCAACTCAATCTACTTTACAGACAATGGCCATGGTTGGAGTTCCACCTTCACGTCTAGGTGCTGCCAATGCTACATTTTTCACTGCATTTGATTGTGGTATAGGATTAGGCGCAGTAATTTTAGGAGTAGTTTCATCAAACGTTGGATATGCTCAAATGTATCTGTGGGCAAGTGGAGCTGCTATTATAGCATTTATTCTTTATTTCATTATTGGCAGAAAGAGAAAACCTCAATTACAATTAAAAAAGTAGTATTTTACCTTAGGATTAGTACGTAACACAAATTCTCAAAATGTATATTAATCACATACAAAGTTAGCTCTGCGTTTTATCAATGGCAGAGTTTTCTTTTTCCAAATAATATAATCTATATTTTAAAATACCAATTCATAATTTCAAAAAATATATATCCTAGTAAATCATTGAAACTATAATTATTTATATATATAATTTAAGATGGTTTTATCCGATAGCTAGCATCCGTAGCACTCCCTTTTCTTTAAGTGGGAGGTAACGGCTGCACGCTTCTGGACAAAGTGCCCCTTGAGGGTATAAGTTCAACTAAATTCAGCTGGAGTTAAAACTCCACCTGAAAAGTTTCACTTTATAGGAAACTAATGTAAAGGAGATAAGTAACTATGGAGAACATTAGTAAACTTAATGCAGCAATTTATAGAAATGCTCAGAGCATAATAAATTCAAAGCTTATAGATTTGAATATTAGAAGTGGCCAACATGATTTTTTATATGTGATTTCAAAAAATGAAGGTATAAGTCAGAAAGAGTTAAGTGAGTTTCTGTATGTAGGTAAATCAACTACTGCAAAAGCAGTAAAAAATCTAGTAGCAAATGACTACGTAAAAAGGATTCAGGATGAAAATGATAAGCGTATTTATAGGCTATATCTAACAGATGCAGGAAAAAAAGTTATACCTAAGATAGATGCAACCTTTTTAGAATTAGTTGCTATTTTTTCTAAAAACTTATCTAAGAAAGAAGAAGAACAAACAGTCATTATTCTAAAAAGAATCCTCCATACGGTTTCTGAAGAAAAACATAAAATTAATTCTGATATTGATTAATTTATAGATTGTTCAATCTTTTACAAAATATATAAGATTAAGCCGCCAGTATCAAAAAAACACGACCACCTGCAACCAGCTATTTAAGCCACATGCAAATGGTCGTTGGTTTCATAAATAATATCAATGAACATTTCACTTGGGGAGAATTATTTTACTATAAAACTTGTTCTGTTCTTTCAATTATATCATCTTGAGTTTGTTTCGATAATACATTAAAGAAAGCACTATATCCTGCTACTCTAACAATTAGGTCTCTATGATCTTCTGGATGTTTTTGCGCATCAAGTAAAGTATCTCTTGATACTACATTGTATTGTACATGAAAACCTTCTAAACGATTAAAGAAAGTTCTAATTAATAAAATTAACTTTTCTCTATCACTTTCCTTAGACAACATTTGTGGTGTTACCTTTTGATTTAATAATACTCCACCAGTAATATCGTGTGTTGGTAATTTTGAAACTGATTTAAATACTGCTGTAGGACCATTTTTATCCATTGCATGAGATGGTGAACACCCTTCAGCTAAAGGCTCTCCAGCCTTTCTTCCATCTGGAGTTGCCAAAGTTCCTGCTCCTTGTGGTACATTAGCTGAAATTGAAGAAGTTCCTGCATAATAGCATCCTCCAATTGGTCCTCTACCATATCTAGTATTTTTGTATTTCTTTATCTCATCAATATAGATTTCATAAGCTTCTCTTAATAATAAATCTATATAATCATCGTCATTACCATACTTGGGAGCGTCATTGATTAATATATCTTGAATCTTTTTCCCCTCTTCCCCTTCAAAGTTATTAATTAATGCATCCCACAACTCTGACGCAGTAAAACTCTTATCTTCAAATACACATTTTTTAATCGCCGCAAGAGAATCTCCAAGGTTAGCAATACCTACTTGAAGATCACTGATAAAGTCATATACGGCTCCACCTTCTTTTAGGTTTAATCCTCTTTCTATGCAATCATCAGTTAAAGCTGAGCATAATACATCTGCTGTAACTTCTTCTATCGCTAAGTCTGCACAACTATCTATTATTACGCTATGTCTTGTAAATTCACGAATTATCTTATCCCAAGCTTTCATTACTTCATCAAAGGTTGTCATATCCTTAAAGTGACCTACACCCTCGCAAAGCCTAGTTCCTGACTCGGGATCAACTCCATCATTTAAAGCTATTAATAATGATTTAGGGAAATTTAAAAAGCTCATTCCAGTACATCTATAACCCCATTTACCTGGAACCGCTACTTCAACACATCCAATTGCACTATAGTTATAGGCATCTTTTTCATCTACACCTTTTTCTATGAATGATGGAATAATAACTTCATCACTATTAAAGGCTGGCATTCCGAATCCTAATCTTACTACTTCTATGCATTCTTTCATGAAATCATCAGATAACCCTCTATGATAACGTACTGTTAAGTTAGGTTGTGGTAATTTTGTCTGAGCAACACTCTTTAGAATTAAGTAGCTTAATGAATTTACTGCATCTTTTTTATCTACAGTCTGGCCACCAACCGTAACATTTTGATATAGTGGACTACCTGCGCTAAAACGTGTATGTGACCAGCTTCTTATTTTATTTATTGTAAATGTCTTAAGCCATAAATTTGTTAATAATTCAGTAGCACTATCTTCAGTAATCTTCCCAAGTTTTAAATCTTTTTCATAGAAAGGATTTAAGTATTGATCCATTCTTCCATATGAAAGTGAATGTCCGTTTGATTCAATTTGCAAAACTAAGTGAATTATCCACAAAGATTGAACTGCTTCATGGAAAGTTTCTGCTGGATAATATGGAACTTTATTTAATATTCTTGACATTTCAAGTAATTCTTCTTTTCTATTTACATCAGATTCTTTTTCAGCTAATTCTAATGCTAAATCTGCATAACGTTTTGCAAAAGCTGCTACTGCATCAAGTACAACTAAAATTGCTCTATAAAAATAAGACTTATTTAGATTCCTATATTCTGTAAGGTCTAGTTCCTTTAATTTCTTTTCTGTTCGCTCTTTATAATTAATTAACCCAAGGTTTAATACAGTTTCATAATTTACCGCTATATGAGCATCCCCCGAAGTAATATTACCTTCTGCTTTTATAATCCCTAGATCATAAAAAATTCTACTTTCAGCAGGCATCCCTGCAAGACCTCTGTCTTTTAAAGTTTTATGCTTCCAAAAAGGTGCTATTTCTCTTAAAACATTCTTACTTTCTTCAGTAATATAAAATATATCACCTGCACGTTTTTCAAATTCATCAAGTTCATCTATAACCCAATCCATTGCATATTCAGGAAAAATAGGAGCTGAGCGATTTGATTCTGCTTGGTTTCCTGCAATCATTGAGTTATCTTCAATAAATATACTCATATTTTTCAGTATATTTTCTAAACATAATGCTCTACGTAATACCATTGGCTTATCAGCATGTTCTTTGTAACTTTCCGTAGTAAGTCTAGCTCTTTCTACACTAATCATAGATTTTGCGTTTAATAATTCCTCTCTAAAATTATGCATTCTATCAGTTAATTCTCCAAAATGATTCATAAATATTCTCCCCTCATTATCAATTTCATATTATAACAAACTTTTTCACTTTCATTTGAAACTATTTTTATTTTCTTTCATAATTAAATTATATATCAACAATATCTTTTGTCAATATTATTATTTCATTTGAAACTTATATAATTATTTTCGAAACGAATAACAAAATCCTTTTTATTTAAGATAACAAAAAAATGCATAGATTATAATTTTTACTCATTAAAGTAAACCCTATACCTATGCATCTTATAAATTCCTATATTATGATTGTTCTATTCTTATAAACCATATTAATTTACACTTACCATTTGAACATCCACTTTTTCCTTCTTTAAACTTTCTAAAACATCTTCAGGAATATTAGTATCTGTAAATAAATAGCTTATCTCTTCTGCTTTAAATTGAGATACCACTCCACGCTCAGAAAACTTTGATGATTCTGTTAATATTATAATTTTATTAGAACTTTCAGCCATGGCTTTTACCGTTTCTGTACGCATTAGGTTTTTTCCTGTAAACCCTATTTTAGAATTATAACCATCAGTTCCGATAAACAATTTATCTACAAAAAAATCTTTCACACATTTTCTTGTTAGAGGGCCTACTGATACCTGAGATTCCGGCTGGTAATCTCCTCCAAGCAACACTACTTTCGCATTTCCTTCTCTAATATAGTTTGCAATAAATGTAGAATTAGTTATTACTGTTATATCCTTTTTATTATATGCGAGTTCTTCTGCAAGTAAGGCACAAGATGAGCCCGATTCAATCATAACTGTTTCACCATCATTTACAAGTTTACTTGCCAATTGTGCTATTTTTCTTTTTATATCATAATTAAAAGCTAATCTGCTATTGATATCATCACTTGAAGTCATAACAGCATACCCATGTTCACGCTTCAATAATCCTTTTTCTTCTAATGCACCAAGATCTTTACGTATAGTCACTTGAGATACATTTAAAAGCTCTGATAATTTACTGACTTCTATACGCTTGTTTTCATTGACAATTTCAAGAAGCTTTGTATACCTACTTGTCATAGAAACTCCTCCTTCTCTTAGGTATATTCAAAAAATAACTAGTCTATATACCTAAATCCAATGGTAATTATATCATAAACTACTTACAAAATGAACTATTTATATTTCGAATAAAAGCAATTCTGCTTATTATTGATTATATACTACTTCAAATAATATTAAACATTAAATTATTATTCTTATGAAATGCACTTTTATTTCGAATGAAACTTTTTATTTACACTTATATTTTTTCATGTTAACATTGAATCATCAATTGAAACTTAAATTATTGCGGTTCAATCATACTACTAATCTTGCTTTTATTATATGGGGGTGTTTTTATGAAAGATATAAAGGCTTGCATTTTCAATATTCAAAAATACAGCATACACGATGGTCCTGGAATTAGAACTGTAGTTTTTTTCAAGGGCTGTCCCTTAAGTTGCCTATGGTGTTCAAATCCAGAATCTCAAGATAGTAAGATACAAATTATATGTGATAAAACTAAGTGCACACAATGTCTTCATTGCATAGACGTTTGTCAAAATAATGCTATTTCCTCAGATGATAATCATATAAAAATTGATTCTAACAACTGTATTTCTTGTTTTGCTTGTAAAAATTCCTGTCCTCATAAAGCGCTTTCAGCAGAAGGTGAATTTTTAACCCTTTCTCATGTTATGAATGAAGTTATGAAAGATGAAATGTTTTATGAAGAATCAAATGGTGGCGTTACTTTATCTGGTGGTGAAGTATTAATGCATCATGAATTTGCATCACAGCTTTTAAAGGTTTTAAAAGAAAAAAATATACACACAGCAATTGAAACTACCGGCTATACTTCAAATGAAATATTCTCAAGTTTTATAGATAATGTAGATTTATTGTTATTTGATATAAAACACTATGATAGAGAAAAGCATTTTAAAATAACAAATGTTTATAATGATTTGATTATTGAAAATCTGAAAATTGCTATAAATAGTGGAAAAGAAGTCATTATTCGTATTCCTGTCATTCCAAACATAAACTCTAGTTTAGAAGATGCTAAAGAATTTTGTAAATTACTTGAGTCCGTTAATGCTAAAAAAGTAAACTTACTTCCATTTCATCAATTTGGGCAGAAAAAATACGAACTTCTGAACAAACCATATACTTTCCAAAATACGCAACAACTTCATGAAGAAGATTTATTAGATTATAAAAATATATTTCTTAAGAACGGATTTGATTGTTATTTTTAATAAATAAAAGGAAAAATACTATCAATATTTTTAATAAAAACCTGCATCATTTGTATATAGTTCACCTTTGCTAATTCTAAAATACTTTTCTATTACTACTTTTTAATATGTTTTTTATAGTGATGTCATTCTCTTAATATCTACAAACCAAAATAACCCAAGACAATACTAATAAATATTGTCTTGGGCTTTATAGTTACAGTGCAGCGTAACCTTTAAATTTCTTATATTAAACATTCACCGTTTGTTTCTATTACTTTTTTATACCAATAAAAAGATTTTTTTCTTTTTCTCTCTAAAGTTCCAGTTCCATCATCTTGTTTATCTACATATACAAATCCATATCTTTTGCTCATCTCTCCAGTGGATGCTGAAACTAAATCTATACATCCCCAAGATGTATATCCTAATAGTTCAACTCCATCTTCCATGGCTTCTTTCATTTCCATGATATGCTGTCTAAGATAATCAATCCTGTAATCATCATTTATTGAGCCATCCTCTTCTATTGTATCTTTAGCACCTAGTCCATTTTCTACTATAAATAAAGGTTTTTCGTACCTATCATATAGCGTATTCATAGTTATTCTAAGTCCTAACGGATCAATTGCCCATCCCCATTCACTAACTTCTAAATGAGGATTTTTTATGGATTTAACAACATTAGCTTCGGTTTGATTTTCCATATCCTTAGATGCACATCTAGAAGCATAATAACTAAAAGATATAAAGTCTACTGTATTTTTTAATATATCTAAATCATTTTCTTCCATTACAATACTAACTTCTTTTTCCGCAAATACCCTCTTTGAGTATGATGGATACTTACCTCTAGCTTGTACGTCTATGAAAAATAAATTTTCTCTATCCTTTGTATGAGCCATCCATACATCTCTTGGATCACATGAGTACGGATAAAAATCTCCTCCTGCAAGCATACATCCAACTTTATTTTCTGGATTTTGTTCATGGGCTATTTTAGTTACTAAAGCACTTGCTACTAACATATGATGAGCTGCCTGATACTTAACCTGCTCTTTGTTTTCACCTTCTTTGAAATATATACCTGCTCCCGAAAAAGGACTGTGTATCAATATATTTATTTCATTAAATGTCAGCCAGTATTTAACCAAGCCATCAAATTCTTTAAAGCAGCATCTTGCATACTTTTCAAAAAATGATATCATTTTTCTGCTCTTCCATGATCCATATTTATTAACCAGTTCCATTGGAACATCAAAGTGACATAATGTTACTAATGGTTCTATATTATATTTTTTACATTCTAAAAATAAATCTTTATAAAATTTAATTCCTGCTTCATTAGGTTTACTATCATCTCCATTAGGGAAGATTCTTGTCCATGCGATTGAAGTTCTAAAAACTTTGAATCCCATTTCGGCCATCAGAGCAATATCTTCTTTATAATGATGATAAAAATCAATTGCCTCATGACTTGGATAAAATTCACTATCTTTCAAAGTCAAATCTTCTTCTAACCCTAATTTTACTTTCATTCTGTTTATTCCATGTGGTATAACATCTACAGTGCTTAAACCTTTTCCATCTTCTCTATACGCACCTTCAGCCTGATTTGCTGCAATAGCTCCGCCCCATAGAAATTCCTCTGGAAAACTGTATTTACTCATTGTCTGCCCCCATTATTTCGATATTCTCTTCTGCTGGAATATCTTCAAATCCAAATATTAGAGTTAATACGAAAGATAATACGACTGCCAGTATCATTATTCCAACTATCCAAATAAGGCTTGATGGATTTTGTGGATCAAAAAACTGAACACTTGTGAATAAACCTGGTGCGGCCATAGATCTACTTGCGAGTCCTGCTATCCCTGCTACGGCACCACATACACCACCTGAAATTAATGATGCTATCAAAGGCCTTTTAAATCTTAATGCTACTCCATACAGTGATGGTTCTGTGATTCCTGCAATGATTGCAGAAGAAGCAGCTGCAATTGCAGTTTGTCTTAACTCTTTATTTTTAGTTTTAAAAGCAACAGCTAAAGCTGCTCCTCCTAATGAAAGGTTAGCACCTATTTCTGAAGGCATTACCATTCCTTCCATTCCTGTTTCTGCTATAGTTGTTAATATAGTTGGAGTAAATACTCTATGCATGCCAGTCATAACAAGTAGTGGCCATAAAGCTCCCATTATTGCTACTGATACCCATCCTAATTTGCTGTGAACAAAATAAACTAAACCTGATATTGCTGTACCAATCCATATACCTAAAGGTCCTATAAGTCCAATTGCTATTGGAGCTGCAATCAATACTATAATCGCTGGTTTTAAGAAATTTTTAGTTACTTCTGGTGTTATCTTATCTACAAATCTTTCAATATATGATAATATCCAAGTCATACAAAGTGCTGGTATTACCGTATACGTATACTTAACGGATGCAATAGGAATAAACGCTAAAGTTACTTCCTTACCTTCTGATGCGCTTACCATTAGTTTCATAAAATCTGGATGTACCATAAGTCCTGCTATTGCAATAGCTAAATAAGTATTAGTTTTAAACTTCTTAGATGCTGATACTGCCACCATAATTGGAAGGAAATAAAACGCTGCATCTCCCATAGCATTCAGTAAGGTATATGTAGTACTGTCTGCTGGTAGTACTTTTAACATAGATAAAATCATTACTACTAACTTTACCATTGAACCACCAATAATTGCTGGTATTAATGGTGACATTGTACTTACTAATGCATCCAATATATTAGTTCCAACTTTTTTGATAGTTAGCTTTTCTTTTTTTATACCTTTTGCAACGTCACTTTGTTCTCCAAAGTTTCCTAATTTTAAAACTTCCTTATAAACATAAGATACATTATTTCCAATAATAACTTGATGTTGTCCACCTTGGTTTACATATCCCATTACTCCATTAATTTTTTTAATCTCATCTACATTTACTTTTGAGTCGTCCTTTAAACAAACTCTTAAACGAGTCATACAATGAGTTACACTTTCAATATTTGAGATACCGCCTAAATTTTTCGCAATCGTTTTCGCAATTAATGCATAATCCTTTGCCATTTTATTACCTCACTTATATTTATTATTTTCGAATAGCTATTGAATGTATCTTAATGTTAATTGAAAAAGCTGATTTTGTCACTATGTAAACATTTATAAAAAACATGTCTGTTTTTTAATAATTTGTTATTGCAAAAAAACAAAATGTTTTTTTGCAATTAAAATCGAAATGTATTCTTGACATTTCATATATTTAAAAAACTGTGATTAACAAACAAAAAAGTAATTAAAATAAGCTTTATCAACTTGAGTTAAAAACTTCAAATCAATAAAGCCCTATGTAAAATACTTTTATTTTTGGTGCATAGCTATTTACTCATCTTGTATAGATTCTTCTCGACGATTTTGTAGTTTCCTTCCAATTCTTTCTATTATACTGATTATTGGAATTTGAGTTGTAATATCATATATTCCTACTTTAACATATGGCACATAATATGGGATATTATAATCAGACATTTTTGCTATAGTGCAATTTTCAGTGTTAGTAATACTAACAATACAGCAATTATCTTTTTTAAATCTATTTATATGGCCTATAATATCTTTTAATTCACCAGACACAGAACATACTATCACAACTGAATTTTCATAAAACTTACCTGTAGTCGGGTAATACGGATCATCAATGCATAAACTAAATTGCCCAACACTTGATAGATATCTTGCTCCATATCTTGCTACAATTCCTGACATGCTACTTCCTATAAAAATAGTTCTCTTTGCCTTTAATATAGCTTTTACAATTTCCTCTATCTTCTCATCATATTCTTCAGTATTTGTTTTCTTAAAAAAATCAATTATCTCTGTATTATCTTCACTTACTTTTTTAATTTCTTTTTCTTCTATAAATAATTTAAATTTTAGTTTAAACTCTGAATAACCACTACAACCTACTTTTTTGCAGAAATTTAATATGGTTGTTGTTGATACATGAGATTCAACTGCTAATTCCCTTATTTTCATATATCGGACCTTGTCTTTATTATCCATAATATAATTATAAACAGAAATTTCTAAATCATTAAGACTTTTGATTTGACTATAACTGAACATATAATACTTCCTTCCATTGGACTATTGCCTACATTATATCAATTGATAACGTTTTTTTCAATCAAGATAGATATAAGTTTGAGTCAATTAAAAGTTGGAAATAATTTTTATCTTAAGTTTTCCTCCAGTAAATTTTTCAGCTTCATTAAAAATTTCTAATGTATTTTCAGCATAATCACCTAATAAGTCTTTACTTTTTTGAAAGTCAACCCATTCAATTGTAACTGGCAATTGAACATCAGCAGTTAGACAATCCCATAGTGCATCTAAGTTTTCACCGTAATGAGCAGGAAGCTTTAATTCCTGTTTTAAAATTTGGTGTAACATATTTCTATCCGTAAGCTTACTGCCTTGTATTACTACTTTATTCAAGCTATTCACATCCTTAAAAAACTACTTTCCTTTATATAATAATTTGAATGTTTTATAATGATCTGAGGTAGAGTAAATTAATCCATCATTTGAATAAAGAATCCTATCATCCCCACGATGTCCTCCATTATAATTAATATCGCATTCATGCCAAATTCTATTAGGCGCATCTGGTAGAGATTTTTCAGCATTCTTAAAAATATCTCCCCCTATGCTTTTACCAGGGGCTACTTTGCTAAGATCGTCTCCTGGCTTCCATCCAAGTTTATTAGCCTGCGCTTTTGTTATAAAATTTTCAGGCAAAGTTCCATTTTTATGTATATAATCTGCAACGCCTTGAAAATCATTAATAATTTTTTTATTCTTTGAATCCCCATCTTGGCTAGAATCTATCTTTTTATCTTCTGATTTTGTAGCTTCCACATTGTTATCCTGCTGCTTATTTGCAGCAGTTTTATTTGTTGCTGCACATCCAAATAAACCTATGAACATAAGTAAAAGTATAAAAACAGCAGAAATCTTCTGTATAAATATTTTTTTCATTTTTATAACCATTCCTTTCGCGCTTCGCTCAATGCACAAAATGCAATGAAATTTTATTGATTCTTGGCTTTGAGCGAATTTATTTTATATTCTTTATTCGTAGGGATAACAGCTAACTACAAATCATGTGAAGGCGAGTGGACTACACCTATTTAGAGGAATGAGCACTTTATCAAACCCATTTGTATCAGCCGTAAAAGGGAGTAATTCTGAATATTCTTTTTCCATGTGTATCTCCATCCCATAAATTCTTTTGTATCATTCTACTCTTTTTATTATATCTAATACTTCTTGTTTTTTCTATAATTTTACACATGAATAGTAGAATCTACTATTCATCTATGCATTCTGTAAATCATAGCATTTATATATAAATCCTCCCAAAATAAAATACCCCCTTTATAGAAACAGTTTTATTATTTTAACTGTCTACTATAAAGGGAGCATATCATAATTTCAGATTTTCGTGGGTTTCATGGTGGAGGCGAAGCGTGACCTTTGAAATCCACCAAAAACCGTATCATACTTTAATTCGAAATAGATTACATATTAACAACTTTACTTATAAAATCAACTTCATTATTTATCAATGTATATGGAGAATACTCCTTATAACTTTCTAAGTCATTTAATGTTACTATTTGAACACCACGTTCTAATGTTGATAATGTCAAATATTTAGATAATGAAGCTAATCTTTGTCCTTGTTCAGCTTCTAATACTAAACTGCCTTCTTCATTAAATTTCTTTGCTATTAGATAACACATGTTCTAGCACCTCCTTAAAATCTTCTTCATCTTTAATCTCACCATTATCATATTTTTCTCTTAATAATTTTCCAATATTATCATCCTTAATGTGCTTATATAAATGTATATGAAGCCAATCATTTATCATTCTATCACTTTTAGTATTTACTTGTATTTCAATCGGATAATGTTTATTACTATTTTGATAATATAGATGTATTCCCCTATATCCATCATCATTAACTTTTCCATTTCTCATATCCGCAACTTTAAAGATTTCTAAGTCCTGATCTAAAATTTCTTTATAATCTGAAATAATTATCCTAATTCCTAATAAATCATTATAGCATTTATTAACTTCTATGCTTGGATAATATTTATTATATTTTAAAATACATGAATGTAGTGACTTAATTCTATAACTAAATTTAACACCTTTAAGCAAAGCGGTACTTTCGTAAAATTCTTTCAAATCTAATATTTCATTAATGATATCATCTTTTTCAAATTTTCGTAATGTATTCTTTAAACTTTTACCTAACTTGCTCTCATAACTCAGATTCTGCAATAATTCCTGGGTTATCCCATAAAATTGAAAACTAATTTATATCACCACTTTCTTTAAGTTGTAATATCTATTATTATATCCAAATATTTAGTAAAGATAAACATTTAAAAAACTAAAATAACTTTCAATTATATATTATGCTCACAAAAAGGATGAACTAAAAAAGTCCATCCTTTTAAAAATCTAATTAATCTCTTAAATCTTCTAAATAATTTTCATTTTTAAGTATAGCTGGTATATTAGATAATCTTAGCAAATCACCGAAATGACTTGTTACCCCAATACTTCCAATTAACTCAATACCAATATTCTTATCTTTTATTAAGTCAATCTTGTTTCTTAATGAATCTAAACCATCTTTAACAAAAACTTTTTCATAATGTGATGGATTTCCATGAACAATAATATTGTTATCTGAATTTTTGTATTTATTTTCACCTTTTAACTGATTTAATTGAACCAGCCATACATTCTTTCCATCATATACCCATTCAATAGAAACATCACCCAATTCCTTATGATGGTTTCTTATCTTATTATTTAAAGATTTTACCTCTTCAATAACTTCTGTTGGTAATTCTAATTTATCCTGCTCACCAACCATAAATTTATCTCCATTACCAAAAACACCTTCTATTAAATCACCATCTTCATATTGTGTAACAAATGAAGCTCCAGAATATAACGCGTCTACAGCGTCCTGAGATAAAATTGAAGCAATATTTATTTCGTTTGAACCTTTAGCTTCTTCTTCATCCATTAATTTAAACGGATCAATCCATCTTGACCCTGTGTAAAATTTTCCTGGTTCCTTTTTGACTGGACATGTTCTAATCCATTTTTCATTCAAACCAGTATCAATACCAAATGTAAACGGAGCTATTTTTCTCGATACGACAGTAGTTTTAGGAACCATAATTCCTAATGAATCAGCAACCAATAGCCCAAAGACTTTATCACCAATAAATCTCGAAAAATTATTAGGCCAAGATATTTTTCTTTGATAATCTACTTTTTCATAATATTCATATTCCCAAATGATAGTATGTTCTTTCTTGACTCCTTGTCTATTGGGATGAATACTAAACTCAACTCTATAATTTTTATCAAATTTAATATCAGGTGAGAATCCATATACATTTTGTAAGATTTTCAGCCCTATTTCTCTTGGTAAGGAACATACACCTTGCTTCTCAACACATTTAGGCGTATCCTCAGGTGAGAACTCTATTACATCACCTAATGCAACTCCTGAAACTCCACAATCATTTATATCAATATTCTCATTAACAATTGAATATTTATTATTCAGCGAATTTTCCTTGATTGTATCTAAAATTTCATCTATATCATTTATTCCTTTATTATAAACCAACTTATTTCCTTTCATAGCTTTTTCACTAAAACTTCTTATATTTACAGCCTTTGAAGGTGCAGATAAAATCAATTTTTCTATTAACTTTTCAGTTGATATTTCATTATTATTATCAAAATTATTTATGTGGATAAACCTAGTTTTTGAATCTGAATTAGGTTCAAAACTTATAAATTGAGCAATATTTTCATCTCTATTTTCAATTAAATAATCTAACTTTTTATCTTTTAATGTTATTTCCTCTTCAGATTCACTTAAAGTATTTTCTTTATAATAATTCTCTATTTCTTTTAAAATATCTTTAATTTCATTCCCCTCTAAAATATTGTATTTTTCATATGTATTCACACTATTTTTTAATTTTAATATACATTCACCTACAGTTAATATGTTTAAATCCTCAGAATAAATATTAATTTTTTTTTTAATTGCAGCAATTAATTCATAACAGCATCCAACACTATATTCCCAGCCATCTAAAAAAATGACTTCACTAATTAGTTCATTTATAACGTCTTGCCAAAATGAATAAAAATCATTTTGAGTCCATTTCTTTGTATTATCCTCAAAAGTAGTAGGATCAATAATAATTTTATTATTTCTTTTTCTTAAATCTTTAATGAAATCATGTGTTTTTTTTACATTAGGTTGTACAACATTTACTTTTCTACTATTATTGTATTCTTCACTATTTTTAATCAATCCATTTCCAATTGAACAATACCATTCAACAAATTTATTTCCAGTATTAATAGGTGTAGAAACATAAAGTATTTCATTACCATTAAAAAGATTTTTTAACCCACTAAAGAAATCTTCATTATATAGCATAACATTCCCCGCTTTCATCTTTCCATTAAATAATTGTAACACAATCACAAAAAATTTACATTCATATATTGTTACAATTTTGTTCAATTTATTTAATGTTTAACTAATACATTCTTGGAGAATATAACTTATCATATTGTCTATTAGCAAAATCATCAGTCATTCCAGCTATTAAATCTACAAGGCATCTAACAAATACTTTATGTTTAATAATCTTTAAATCATTACTATGATCTTTTCCATTATAAATTGCAATTTCTTTTTCTGCCTTATCACGACTGCACTTAAAATCAGTAATATCAACAGCATAATTTGTATGTCTACATACTTCTCTATAAATTCTTTTTAATGTTGTCTTAGACATTTGCATAGGATTTGTGTTATATGCCTTATAAATTCTTTTTATTACATATTTTCCTTTTCCATCGAAACAATTAACTTCTTCAGAATTAATTATTTTATTTGAAGATATTTTTTCTAGTTCTTTTCTTACTTCTTCTGTTTTTCCACCAAATTTAATTAATTCTTCTGTAATAATTAACGAATCTTTTTTAGGATTATTTTCATAATTCTTGATTCTATCTTCTGAATCATCAATAATTTTAGCTATAAAATAAGTGATAACATCTGATACAATTCTAGCTCTTTTTATATCAATTGTATCAACATATTCTCTTTCAGCTTCATCTATATATTTTAAAGATTTACTTATTCTATTATACAATTCATCTTTAAAATTACTTTCTAGAGTTTTATATTTTATTTTAATTTCCATTTCAATGTTTTCATTGAATGAGTTGCTCATTATATTTTTCAACTCAGTAATAAATATTTCCTTTATCTTTTTATCCAACTTTTTGTCACTATACATTTGATCAATTATTTTCTCAATATCATCTAAAACAATAAAATATTTTAATTCCAATAAACTATTTATGTCTTCTAAACATTTTGTTTTTGAATCTTCTTGTTTTTGAATAAGAGAGTTTTTTATCTTCTCATTATCCAACAAATGGTCATATTTTTTATATATTTCATCTTCGTTATCGTTATCTGATATTGCTTTACTCAATCTTGTTTTCTTTTCTTGATCTTTTAATTTTTTTAGCAATTTATCTATATTCCTCTTTCTTTCTACTTCCACTAACTCTTCGCCAATTTCTTCTACTAATAGTAATTCCATATAATCTTTCTTTAGAATTTTTTTTATTTCTTTAATAAACTCACCTTTTATGTATTCTTTAACAGTTTCAACAAACTCATTTGAAAATTTTGAGGATATATTTTTTTTCACTATTTTTAATGCTTCTTTTGTGTCTTTTCTAAAACTATAGTGATATATATATTTTTCTTCAAATTGTTTTAAAAATTCATTAAATACATTACAATTAATTCTACTCATAAATTCTTTAGTATCCATCTCATTAACTAACTTTTTATAGTTATCTTTATCTTTTTCAACAGTTAAATCCTTCAATATTTTCTCATCAGCATATTTCTTTAATGTCTTCTTTAATGTTTCATCATCATACTGACTCTTTATATCCTCTAAAGATTTTCTTGTTCCTTCTTGCTTAACTGTTTCATATATTTCTTTTCCAACTTCAATTTTTAAACGTTCGCAAAATTCTTTTTCAGCCATTTCTTTTAACTCATTCAAAAATTTTTCTTCATTAATTATTCCACTTGCTATTCCATCATCCAAATCATGTGCTCTTTGTGCTATTTCATCAGCTATAGCAACAGCTTGCCCCTCTAGTGTGGTTGAAAAATTATATTCAAGGTGTAATTCTTCTTCCTCGCCATTACACAAAAAGTTCTTGATTTGATAATTATTATTTTTGCATTTTAATCCTTCACGTTTTTTATTTTTATTACATAGTTTATTATCATCACAACTACATACTTTTGTATGTTTTAATATTCCTTCTATTACTTGATAAGTTAAATCTATTCCTTCAAATTCCCCATACTTTTCCTCTAAATAATTTACAACTTTTACTCCTTGAAAATTATGTTTAAATCCACCTTTTACTTCTTCATTTTCTAAAATTTCATTTAGCGTTCTTTCTCCAACATGTCCAAATGGAGTATGTCCCAAATCATGTCCTAGCGCTATTGCCTGTACAAGATCTTCATTTAAATTTAATTCTCTAGCTATTCCTCTTGCAATTTGAGCAACTTCCAATGTATGAGTTAATCTAGTTCTAAAATGATCTCCCTTTGATAATGTATATATTTGAGCCTTATCTTCTAATCTTCTAAACGATTTAGCGTGAATAATTCGTTCCCAATCACGTTGAAATTCAGTTCTATTTTTCCTTATATCTCCTTTATCTATAACACGTTTAACATATCTACTTCTCTGGGCTGAAGGTCTTACTTCTCTCTCTAATTTATCAATAGATTCCATTATCTCTTTATATTCTTCATCAGTCTTTTTATTTTTTTCATTTCTTTCATTTTTTTCATTTATTTCATTAATGCATTTTTCTGTATTATTAAGACTAAAACTATCGATATCTAATAATTCAATTTTATAATATTTTTCTTCCTTCTTAAATTCAATTTTCTCCTTAATATCACTAATATCAATTTTTAAAGCATCACATATTTTTAAGTAATTATCCTGAATCACTGTTTTATTATTATATTTAATACAATTTGTTTTAATTTTAGTTATTTTTATCAAAATATTATCATCTATTTTCTTAGTATCTTCAACATCTCCCTCAGCTATTCCAACACAATACCTATTATTATTTTCTTCTTTATATTCTAATATTAGAATCTTATTTATGTTGTTTTCCCATACATTTTGCAAATTATCTTGAGGCTCACACACATAATGAAATATTTCTTTATTTATGTGATTCAAGTTAATTTGACCTATATTTTTTCCTCTCAAACATTGTATCAACAAAATTTTCATTGTTACCTCCATAAAATTTTATTTTTTTCTCCTTATTTTAGTATATATTGCATTTTATTGTAATTCAATATTTTTCTACTTCAAAAAAATTGTATTATTTAGGAGAGTTTAACGGTAGCGCTACCCCGTCACAATAAAAACCCACGACCACCTGTAAGTAGCTATTTAAGCCACATGCAAATTGTCGTGGGTTTTATATTGAAAACGAAGCGTGATCTTTGAAATCCGCCATATTATAATTTACACATTCCTCTCATTATCCCTGACAGTTTTTCAACAAAAATCTTCTTAATAATTGATTGTTTAGAATATACATAAGAAATACATCTATCTTAGCTTTTTCCCATTTAATTATCTTAATGTCATTACATGTACATAATTTTTTAACCAAATCTTTAGAAAATTTAATCTTTAGCTCTAAAAACATTGTCAATAACACTCAATGTATTTTTTCTAACTGCTGGTAGTAAATTATTTTCTTCAATTACAGCTGTTGCTCCGTTAATAATTAGTTCTATATCTATAATTACATTACTTAATTCTGTCATTTGGATATCTCTGGATACATATAAGCTAAATTATCAACATCCACAGTATAAGAATTTAATAATCTTATTAAACAATTTCAATTTCTAAAGAATAAATAGCATTTATCAAATCAACATTTATTCTTTCTCCATCTTCATTCACTACTTTATATTTAAAATATCCTTCATATGTATGTAAAAATGGTGCATATCCTATATCATATAATAATGTAGCACATAAAAATTTATCTTTTAATTTAATTTCTTCCTCTTCATTGCATATATTTTCATATAATCCTTCTAATTTAAAATCGTTTACAGTTTTCATCAGAAACTCATCCCAATATATTAATTTAAATATCAAAAATATACCAAATCTAAACTATTAGTATATTTTTGATAAATTTTATATTAAATACACCACTTTACAAGTAATTAAAAAGAAATCCCATAAAATACAATGAACCAAACTCCGATTTCTGTACAAACTAATCATAACCACACAAATAATCTTTACAGGACG
>Ga0183101_1001024_pt2 | contig 25472 bp, 16 predicted proteins | sample Biomet3_FD_127790 | JGI IMG/M metagenome (GOLD analysis project Ga0183101, IMG submission 127790) | Microbial communities from bioreactor (seeded with sewage sludge) at LBNL, California, USA - Biofuel metagenome 3 | ecosystem: Engineered > Bioreactor > Anaerobic > Unclassified ...
GAAATATCTTACTTGAATTTCACAAAAGGATCAGATAATAGTGATACCTATTTACTTGATCCAAATGATGAGAATAACTATGGTGGAGCTATTCACAATGCAGGAAACTTAACAATAAATAACTCAACTCTTGACCAGAATAATTCATTCTGTTCAGGTGGAGCTATTACATCATGGGCAGGCTCTACATTAACAGTTAATAATTCAACCTTTAGTAATAATAATGCTGGTGCTATAGGTAGTGGTGGAGCAATATATGGATACTCAAACGCAACTGTAACAATAAATAATTCAACCTTTAATGGTAATTCCGCAACAGCTGATGGTTTTGGAGGAGCTATTTGGATTGAAAGCGGTAACCTTACAGTAAATAATTCAACAATCAGCGGAAATACAGCAGGTTCAGGCGGTGGTATTTGTGGTGTAACTGACGCAAATATAACATTGAAAAATACTATTGTAGATAACAATGGCACAGAAGATGTTAGAGGTACAGTAACAGCAGATAATTCTCTAATACAAAGTCTTGCAGGTTGGAGTTTGGCAGCTGGAAGCAACAATATAACTGGACAAAGTGCAAATCTTGTGGCATTGGCTAATAACGGCGGAATAACACAAACAATGATGCCAAACTCAGATAGTCCAGCAATTAATTCAGGTGATGACACTGGAATTACAGGAACAGACCAGAGGGGTGAAGCACGTATACAAGACAGCCATGTTGATATAGGAGCTGTAGAAACTAATGAGACAGCAGCCCCATCAGCAACAGCCCCATCAGCCTTTGTAGTAAGTACACCAACTACAGTAGACAATGGAAGCAATGATGATGGAAAGAGCAGCGTAACAGTAACTTGGATAGATTCTTCAACAACATCAGTAAATCATTATGAAATAGTAGCAAAAGCAGGAGAATTGCCATCAGCTGCAGATACTGTAATTGTAGCAGGACAAACAAGTATAGCAAAAGGAACACAAACAGCAACCTTTGCATGGAATGCAGGAGATGACTTATATGTAGCTTTAGTAGCTGTAGATGAAAATGGACAGAAAACATTATGCAAGGCAACAATAGCAAATGTAACAGTAGCAGAAGATGGACATACAGCAGCAAGCAGTGCAAAAGTAATAACAGCAACAAGTGTAGGAACATTAACAAACGGAAATATAACAGAAGTACCATTAGGAACAAAGGTAAGTGCATTAAAAGCAGGATTAACAGTATCACAAAATGCAACATTAGAAATATTAACAGCAACAGGAGGAACAGAAGTAGCAGATGAAACAAATACAGATGTGACATCAACAATGATGGTTAAGGTTACAGCGCAGGATGGAAGCAGTACAGAATACAGTATAGTAATGTCACCTACTAGCTATACAGTGACATTTGCAGCAGGAACAACAAATACTGACTTGGCTGATATCACAGGTGCAACAAACTATGTGCCAACTGAAACTGTTACTGAAGGGACGGCATACACAGCACCAGTACTATCAAAAACAGGATATACATTTATTGGTTGGTTCACAGATGCAGCTTGCACAACAGCATATGTACCGGCAGCAAATCCAATTACAGCAAATGCTACCTTATATGCTAAGTTCGCAGGTGAAGCAACTGTTACAAACGTAGCAATGAGTGCTGATGGAACCAAAGTACTGTTGACTTTTAACAAGAAAATGGCTGATCCAACTGGTAATCAGAACCAGTTCGCAGTAAATGTTGGGGGAAATCCAGTAGGGATAACAGGCGCAATGCTAAATAATATTGACGATAAGATCATTGAATTGACACTGAGCAGTGCTGCAATATTTGATACGGTAACTATATCTTACACAAATGGAACTATTGCAACAGCTGATGGAGGTAAAGCTCAATATTTTGATAACATAGCATTAACAAACATTCGTTTTGAAGCAGAAGATGCCACTATATTTGGTGCAAATATTGAAAATTCAATGACGGCTTCCCATGGAAAAGATGTAGGTGGTTTTAATACTGATGGAAGCAGTGTTACATTTAATAATTTAAAAGCAACAAATGCTCTTAAGATTTCTTATGCTACCACAATGAATGGCAAATTTGAGATGATTATCAATGATGGAACGCCAATCCCATTCTCATTTACTAGTACGGGCGGCTGGCAAACTTATCAGACAATAACTGTAGAGGCAGTAATTCCAGAAGGAGCAACTGTTAAATTCCGAAGTGAAAATGGTACTTCTGATAATGTATTAAATATTGATTACATTGAATATACACCAGCGGTAAATATAGCAACAACAGCACCGTTAGCAAGTAGTATAACAGCAACAAATAATATAGCAGGAACAGATGATACAGTAGTAATAACCGGACTAGCTGAAGGAGATGTAGTAAAAGTATATGATGCAGCAACAGGAGGAACAACGCTGGGAACATCAACAGTGGCAGTAGGAGCAACAAGTGCAACAGTAACAGTAGTGCAGCTAGGGGTATCAGCAGGAACTGTATATGTAAGTGTAACAAGTACCGGAAAAGAAGAAAGTACAAGAACAGAAAAAGTATATGCAGCAGAGCCAGCAGAATCAGAAGTAATAGTTGCAAGTGGTTCAGTAGCAGGAGCAGCAGGAGGAGATAAATCCATAACAGGTTTAAAAGAAGGAAAAATCTATAGAATAACTAAAGCTCCAACAGGAACTCCTGTAGTTATGTATAGTAAAGCAGATGGAACATTAACAACAGTTCAATCAGAAAAAGCACCTTTGAGTACAGGAATAAATCAAATAACAGATTCAACAAATTTAACAAATGGAACTACCTATAAGGTGGAAACTAATATTGTTTATAGTGATGCTGATGATGGCAGTGTAGGAACTTTACGTGATGTAATTAATAATGCTGATAGTGGAGATAAAATTACCTTTGCAGATAGTGTATATGGAAAAACAATTACACTTAGTGAATCTACAGATCCTTCAACAAATACCGATAATAGTTTTACTATTAGTGAAAACATTATAATAGAAGGTCCATCGGATCCAAATAAAGTTGTAACCATAAGTGGTGGTACTGATCAACAAATAATTGATGGCAATGCTCAACAGATATTTAATGTTGAATCAACTGGAGAGTTAACAATATCTAATTTGAAGCTTATTAATGCATCAGAAGATAATGCTAATAATTGTGGAGGAGCTATTTATAACGGAGGAAACCTTACAGTTGATAATGTAACTTTTTCCGACAATAATGCAACTAGTGGAGGAGCTGCCATTTACAATAATGGAACATTGTCAGTTACTAACTCATTATTTACTGACAATAAATCAAGTGGAAACACACCTTTAGGAGGGGCAATATATACAGATCATGATATTTCAATAGATAGCTCAACCTTTACTGGTAATCAAATAATTGGGGGAGATGGAGGAGCTATTTACGGTGAAAATTGTACTGTTACAATAAAGAATTCAACAATACAAAATAATCATGCTGATGGTTCTGGTGGAGGTATTGCTATGTCTAGTAATGAAAACTCTGTACTTGTAAGGAGCAATGATACCATAACCAATAATACGGCAGTAGTAGATTCACAAAATATATCTATTCACTTTATGTCCCAGGATGTGTTAGTAGGGGCAAAATCAGAAGCAGAAGCAGGAAAAGTAATGCTAACTGTAAATAAAATAGTTGATACAGGAAATAAAATATACTATAAAGTTGTAGATGCAAGTACAACTGAAACTAGTATAGACGATACAATAACACCATCTATTGGCTGGAATCAAGTAAATAATGCAAATCCAATTGAAGTAAGTGCACAGAATGGAAATGTTATAGAAGTAGTAGAAGTAACATCAACCAATCAGGTAACAAAGTACAATAGAGAAATAGCAGATGATGGATACACAGCAGCGGCAACAGTAATTTTAGCATCAGGTTCAGCAGGAACAGCAGGAGATACCAAGATAACAGGATTAAATCAAAGAACAAAATACAGGGTTGAAGTTGATGGTACAACAAAATACGTTAAATCTGATGGAACTCTAAGTGATAACGAAGCTGATGGGGATGAAATATTAGGAACAGAAATTACTGGATTGGTAAATGGACAAACCTACAACGTAATACCATATGTTTTAAAACTATATTATGTTAATGGTATGTCCAATACAATAAAAAAGGTTAATGTTAATGGTAATGGTGAACTACCTAGTGATTTTGTTGTACAAGCTGATGATTATAGTATACCTTGGTTTGATATCGGCAAGGATAAAAGACTATATTATCTGTCATTAAGTGATAGTAAAATTAAAAGTATAAAAATTGATGGAACTGAGTCAGTACCGCAGGATTTTACAAACATACAAGATACTCATACGAGCATCACTGCAGATTATGTAAAAGGTCTTGCTATTGATAAAGATACAAACTATGTTTACTGGGCATTTAGCAACAAATGTACAATTACAATTTATAGAAAGAACATTGCAACAGGTTCTCCAGTTGAATGGGTATATTCAGCCACTGGCCTAGGGTCGGGGTCAGGTCAATGGATACAGGATATTAAGATAAGTAATGGATATTTATATTACTGTACTGATTATAACAATATACAAAAATTAAACTTAGATGGTCTTACAGCTAATTCAAATAATACTTCTAATATGGTACAAATAAAGGCTCCAGATTCAGATCCAGCAGATGGCTGGAGTATAGATAGCTTAGCAGTTGATCATCTAACCTCTGAATTATATTGGTCACAACCTTTGGAAGGAATTTACCAATTAGATTTAAATGGAGATTTAAATGCAGGAGGGGCTACTCAAATTGTGCCAAATGTTCTAGGGGATGATGTTCAAATAATTGGATTAGGTGGTGGAAAAATGTATTGGTCAACAGTGAATGGAAATATATATATAAATGACGGAGCTAATACTCCAATTGTAAATAATGATGCAGCAATGACCGATGCCTCAATTATATTAAATTGGGAAGAAAATTAAAATATTGCTTGCTTAAGAAGTTGGGGAAAGTAGCTATAGAAAGCAGATAAAGTATTTGATTAATTTTAAAGTATTAAAAAATCATTAATAAGAGAATTTCTGGCTATTAAGGCTGGAAATTCTCTAAAAATAAATTAACATTTTAAGGAGGAATTTATTATGGCAGATCCGTTTATAGGAGAAATAAGAGCAGTAGCGTTTAATTACGCACCAGTAGATTGGGCACTTTGTTATGGACAATCGCTGCCAATTACACAAAATCAAGCACTTTATTCATTATTGGCAACTCAATTTGGAGGAAATGGAAGCACAAATTTTAATCTACCAGATTTGAGAGGAAGATGTATGATTGGTCAAGGACAAGGGACAGGTCTAACACCTAGACCAGTAGGACAATTTGGAGGAACTGAGACTACTCAATTACAGGTAGCTAATATGCCGCCACATAATCATGCTGCAGTTATAAGTGGAACTGCAGCAGTTACCTTTAAGATGAGTGGAGATCAAGCGGAGTTAGATGATCCGACTGGTGCTATGTTTGCTAAGATCAAAACAGGAGCAACAACCTTTCAAAAGGGGTATGACAAAACACCTAGTACAGTAATCACTATGTCACCAGACTCAGCAACAATTGATACTTCAAAGCTTACAGCAACCATTTCCAGCACTGGATCAGGAGTAGGTTTCAGTAATATGCCGCCATTTTTAGTTGTCAATTACATAATTGCAATAATGGGACTGTATCCTCAGAGAAACTAGCAAATTTACTGTTAAACTTACAACTATAAGCTTAAAATTTCATGGCGAAGAGCCTTAAGGTAATAAAAAAATACTTAAAGCTCTTCGCCATAAATATGAGGTGGAATTATGATTAGTATGATGACAAAAGAATGCTTTGGTGAACATAAAAACTCAAAGTTTTTAGTTTTTATTGATGAAGATACTGCTGTAGAGGTAGAGCTTATTGAAATAAGAGAAAAGAGCTCATGGAATATTGAAGGCTTCTCCTTAATATTTATAGGACCTTCTAAGGCAATACTTTCTGACAATACTTATATGTTTAAACATGATAAGATGGGAATTTTTCCAATGTTTATAAGCCCTTTTAAGCAAAAAAATGATATTGTGTACTACGACGTACAATTTACAAAATTAAAAGATGAAGAAGACTAAAAATATAAATTTATTTTAGTGTGAGGTTTAAATGCAAATTGATTTATCAGAAATAAATTTAAGAGCAATAACAGAAGCGGACAGGCTATTTTTATGCCAAGTTTATATATCCAGTCGTGAAGACGAAATGGGAATAAGAGATTGGGAAGAAAAAGAAAGAACTGAGTTTTTACAGAGCCAATGTAATATGCAGCATACATATTACATGAAAAGCTATAAAAACCCATCCTTCAGTATTGTTTTATTAGGAAATGTTGCTATAGGAAGACTTTATGTAGAGAGAAATGAAAAAGAAATAAGAATTATAGATATTTCGCTTTTAAAAGAGTATAGAGGATTTGGTATTGGCAGAGAATTGATTAATTTTCTAATTGAAGAGAGTGAAAATAAAAATATACAATTAACTTTGTATGTAGAATATTATAATTTTGCAAGGCAGTGGTATGAAAGAATCGGTTTTAAGCAGCATGGAGAAAATGGTGTTTATGTTTTTATGAGTAGGGTTCCTAAGAAAAATACTCTTTCGAAAAATCCATAGTCTTAACTTCGTTTCGCAACAACTGTCGTCAGGCTGTGCGAAAATAACATTTTAAGGTGTATTACCAATTTTATCAGGTTCGGGGATTGGAAGGTGAAGTTATTTGTTTTCAGTTATTATAAGTTAAGCAATATCAATGGGTTCGGTTTTGCTGAACACCAACAAAAAAATCATATAGGAGAGTGAATAAAATTGAAAACTAAAAAACAAATAAATTTTTTCAAATTTGTGCTGATTACTTTTTGTATTTTAATGTCTATGCGTGCAACTATAGTGAGTGCAGCATCTAGTCAAACAAATGGATATGTATTTCAATTAGCCACTACAGCAGATACAACTGTATTTGGAGGAGCAGATATACCTTTTAGCAATAATGGTTCAATGTCAGGCATCAGCCATATTGCGGGAACAACAATTGTTATAGTTCCCAACTCAGGCTTTTATAAGATTGACTATAATACCAGCATAACTGCAGGTGTAGGAGCTTGTTTAGCAGTTGCAGTAAATGGAGCAGTTGACCCATCTACACCAACATCAGTGATTACCAGCACAGGGGAAGTTTCAGGAAGTGTAATTTTGCAGCTTGCCGCTGGGGATATTATTACATTACGTAACAATTCAGCAGTACTAATAACATTAGCATTAGCACCGTCAGTAGGTGCTCAAATGAGCATTACTGAAGTAACTGGAACATATGGAAATATAAATCAATTAGCAACTATAGCAGATGCAGTCGTAGTTGGAGGAGCAGATGTACCATTTAGCAATAATGGTCCAATGTCAGGCATTAGCCATACTGCGGGAACAACAACTGTTACAGTTCCCAATTCAGGCTGTTATAAGATTGACTATAATGCCAGCATAACTGCAGGTGTAGGTGCCTGTTTAGCAGTTGCAGTAAATGGAACAGTTGACCCATCTACACTAATATCAGTGCTTACCAGCACAGGGGAAGTTTCAGGAAGTGTAATTTTGCAGCTTGCAGCTGGGGATGTTGTTACATTACGTAACAATTCAGCGATTCCACTAATATTGGGATCAGCACCGTCGGTAGGAGCTCAAATGAGCATTACTGAAGTAACTGGAACATATGGAAATATAAATAAATTAGCCACTATAGAAGATGCAACCGTGTTTGGAGGAGCAGATATACCTTTTAGCAATAATGGTTCAATGTCAGGCATTAGCCATAACGCTGGAAATACAATAATTATAGTTCAAAATGCGGGCTGCTATAAGATTGACTATAATGTAAGTATAACTGCAGGTGTAGGTGCTCAGTTAGCAGTTGCGGTAAATGGTACAGTTGATGCATCTACACCAAAACCAATGCTTACTAGCACAGGAGAAGTATCAGGAAGTGCAATTATGCAGCTTGCCGCTGGGGATATTATTACATTACGTAACAATTCATTAGTACCAATAACATTGGCATTAGCACCGTCGGTAGGTGCTCAGATGCAGGTGAGTTTAATTCCTCCAGCAGCAAGTTCAGACTGCGATATAACAACATGGACAGCACCAGCAAATCCAGCAATGAGTGGAGTAACAGCAAGTAAGACAGTACCAAATGCAGCAACAAGCTTAGTGGTGGATGTAGCAGTAAGTGCAAATGCAACATGGAAGTTATATAGTGATTCAGGATGCAGTACTGAAATTACAAACAAAACAATGCTTTTAAATGTAGGAGCAAATACAGCATATATTAAGGTAACAGCAGAAGATGGAACAACAAAGACGTATACAGTAACAATAACAAGAGAAGCAGCTGCAGCAGTAAATGTTACATTAACCGCAGGCAAAGGTTTAGTAAGAATAATGACAGGTAAACCACAATATGCAAATGCAAAAATCCCTTTTGTTATAGATTCTCAAAGCTTTTTCCAAAACCCTACAGGTTATTCCTTTGATGTAATTTATGATCCAACAAAGGTGGAAACAGTAACAGTAGATAGTTCTAATAGTTTGACAAAACCAACAGTAGGTGCCCCAGTAGATGCTGATGGTTCAAATAAGAAGGTAACTGTAACTTGGAATGGTAACTTCACAGGACAAGATTTAAATTCAATTTATAATTCAAGCAAAGGTGTTTTATTTAGACTTAACTTTCTTGCCAATCAAGACTTTACATCAGGAGAAACACCAATAGAAATAGGTACCGGCGGGAGCTTTACTTTTGCTTCAGGAAGTTCCAGTATTACAGGGACTAGTGGAAAGATAATAAGTGGCATAATATATGGAGATGTGAATGGTGATGGAGCTATAACTTCCTCAGATACAAATTTAATAAACAAGTATGTATCAGGAAAAATAACTGCTATTCTAGGAGACTTAAAACAAGCAGCAGCAGATGTAAATGGAGATGGCATCATAACAGCAGCAGATGCAAAGGAAATTTCAAATTATATTTCAGGGAAATCTAGTACTCTGAAAACTTTGTTTGGGTATTAGAATTAAGTAAAATACACTCTATAATTCTTAAAAATAAGATTAAGGAGTAAAATAATCCCTGTAGAGTTCATGGTTAAAGATTACTCTACAGGGTGTTTTTGTACATAAAAATAGATAATGTAACGTTAAGTGATAACACAACTGTTAGTGCACCAGTTTCTTGGGATAACAACAGCACACCGACATATAATAGCAGTGCAGCAGGAACTTACACCTTTACAGGGACAATAACCACGCCAGCAGGGAGTACCAACTCTAATAATCTAAAAGCATCAGTTAAGGTTGTGGTAGCACCACAAACTGTGCCAACAACAACAGGAATTACTGCAGGCAAAGGCTTAATAAGAATAATGACAGGTAAACCTCAATATGCAAATGTAAAAATACCTTTTTTTATAGATTCTCAAAGCTTTTCTAAAAATCCTACAGGCTATTCCTTTGATGTAATTTATGATCCAACAAAGGTAGGAATAGTAACAGTGGACAGCTCTAATGGGCTTACAAAACCTACTATAGGAACACCATCACCAGCAGCTGATAGTTCAAAGGAAAAGGTGACTGTAAGCTGGAATGGTACTTTAACAGGAGATTACACTTCAAGTAAAGGAATTTTATTTAAGCTTAACTTTATTGCTAAACAAGACTTTACATCAGGAAAAACAACTGCTATTCCAGGAGAATTAAAACAAGCAGCAGCAGATGCAAAGGAGATTTCAAATTACATTTCAGGTAAGGCAAGTACTTTGAAGACTTTGTTTGGATATTAGAAAAAACACCCTATAACATTCTAAATTAAAACTATAGACTGTATAATCATAGGGTATGTAGAAGCAATATTTGAAGGAAGAAAGAGGGGGAACTTAATGAAAAATAAAAATAGTAAAAGAGTTAAAATTAAGTTTTTTATAGCAGCAATTATATTTTTTATCATGATAAGTGCTCAAAAAGTACAAGCATTAACACCTTTTATTCAAGAAGCACAATATCAAGGAGGCTATGACGTAAATGCTGTTCAACCTACTGTATATAACTGGACAAAGCAATCTAGATTTATGGGACCAGAATTACCTGAAAAGAAGTGGTCATTTGCTACAGGAAACTCACTTTGGGGATCATCAACTATAGGAGCAGATGGGACGATTTATATAGGTTGTGGGGATGGTAAACTCTATGCAGTCAATCCAGATGGAACTAAGAAGTGGTCATGGAGCATAGTAGATCCAATTACTTCATCTGCTCCAGTGATAGGAGCAGATGGAACAATTTATGTAGGCTCAAATGGCTATAACAAACTTTATGCCATTAATCCAGATGGAACTCAGAAATGGTGTTTTGCGGTAGGTAGTTATATAAATTCATCTCCAGCAATAGCAGCAGATGGAACAATTTATATAGGTGCGGATGACAAAAAACTCCATGCAATTAATCCAGATGGAACTGAAAAATGGTCCTATACTGTAGGAGATGCAATCCAAGCAAGTGCAGCAATAGCAGCAGATGGAACAGTGTATGTAGGTTCTTATGATGGACAGCTTTATGCCATTAATCCAGATGGAACTAAGAAGTGGTCATTTAGTACAGCTCCATTTGGAATCGGTTCATGTCCAGCAATAGGATCAGACGGAACAATTTATATCGGTTCAATAGACAAAAAAATTCATGCTTTGAATCCTTCTGATGGAACACAGAAGTGGTCATTTACTACAGGAAGCAGTGTACTTTCATCCCCTGCAGTGGGAGCAGATGGGACAATCTATGCAGGTTCACTTGATAAAAATATTTATGCACTTAATCCAGATGGAAGCAAGAAATGGTCATTTGCAGCTGAAAGTATGATTTTCTCAACTCCGTTGATAGGAGCAAATGGTATAGTTTATGTAGCTTCAAATCAGGGGAGAATCTATGCTATCAATCCTAACGATGGAACACAGAAGTGGGTATATGATATGGGGACTTCCACAAATTCAACCCCAGCATTAGGAGCAGATGAAACAATTTATATAGGTGCAAATGATTATAAACTTTATGCCATTGGGTCAATAAGTGTAACCTCAGCAGCATCAATAGGAGATATAACCGTAGTAAATGGAACAGATATAAGTGCAATTAATTTACCAGCTAATGTTAATATAACCTTAAGTGATAACACTACAATAAGTGCAGCAGTTACCTGGGATAACAACAGTACACCGACATATAACAGCAGTGCAGCAGCAACTTACACCTTTACAGGAACAATAACAACGCCAGCAGGGATTGTTAACCTAAATAACATAAAAGCATCAGTAAAGGTTGTGGTAGCACCTGAAGGAGTTACGACAGTAATATTAACCAGCGATTCGATGACAGGGTTAACTCCAGGATATAATAAAATAACGGGCTTAACTTCTGGAAAAGCTTATAAGGTTACAGTAGATCCAGCAGGAACACCAACAGTAAAATATACAAAGGCAGATGGAACATTAACAACAGAGATAGGAGATAAAGTAGTTTTAAATACAGGAGTAACAGAAATAACAGGGTTAGCTATTGGAACCACCTATAAAGTAGAAGAAGAGGCAGCAGTAGCATCAGAAGGTAGCTGGGAAGATGAGGGAATACCAGGATTTTCAGCTGGTGGAGTGGCTAATTACTCCTTATATGTATATAATGGAATACCATATGCTGCTTATTCAGATGTTGACAATTATGGAAATGTTGGTAAAGCAATAGTGAAGAAATTCAATGGGAGTAGCTGGGAGGATGTAGGAATACCAGGAATTTCAGCTGGTCGAGCATATTCTACCTCCTTATATGTATATAATGGAACACCATATCTTGCTTATATGGATTATGAAAATAACCATAAAGCAACAGTAAAGAAGTTTAACGGAAGCAGCTGGGAAGATGTGGGAACATCAGGGGTTTCAACTGGTCCAGCAGATTATACCTCCTTATATGTATACAAGGGAATACCTTATTTAGCTTATATGGATAATGGAGGTAATGGTAAAGCAACAGTAAAGAAGTTCAATGGAAGTAGCTGGGAAGATGTGGGAACACCAGAATTTTCAACAGGTTTTGCAAGGTATCTCTCCTTATATGTATATGATGGAACACCATATGTAGCTTATACCGATGATGGAATTGAACAGAGAGCAACAGTAAAAAAGTTTAATGGAAGCAGCTGGGTAGATTTAGGAACAGCAGGAGTGGCAGCTTTTACCTATCTAAATGTATATAATGGAACACCATATATAACTTATCAGGATTGTGGGAATGGTAATAAATCAGCAGTAAAGAAGTTTAATGGAAGCAGCTGGGAGGATGTAGGGACACCAGCAGTTTCAACAGGTATAGCGCCTGCTACCTCCTTACATGTATATAATGGAACGCCTTATATAGCTTATTCAGAGTTTGATAGTTATGGAAATGTCCGTAAGGGAACAGTAAAAAAATTCAATGGAAGCAGCTGGGAAGGTGTAGGAACAGCAACTTTAACTGATAAAGCAAATTATCCCTACTTATATGTATATAATGGAACACTATATGTATTTTATTCAGATGCTGGAAATAGCAATAAAGCAACAGTAAAGAAATTTGTGTCTTCATCAAAAACTATAACCACAGCAGCAGTTGGAGATATAAACGTAGCAAATGGAACTGCCCTAGGAGCAGCAACTTTACCTCAAACTGTAACAATAACTTTAAGTGATAACACAACTGTTAGTGCACCAGTTACTTGGGATAACAACAGTACGCCGACATATAATGGTAGTGTAGCAGGAACTTACAGCTTTACAGGGACAATAACTACGCCAGATGGGATTACCAACCCAAATAATGTAAAAGCATCAGTAAAGGTTGTAGTGGCACCACAAACTGTGCCAACAACAACAGGAATTACTGCAGGTAAAGGTTTAGTAAGAATAATTACAGGTAAGCCTCAATATGCAAATTCAAAAATACCTTTTGTTATAAATTCCCAAAGTTTTTCTCAAAATCCTACAGGATATTCCTTTGATGTAATTTATGATCCAACAAAGGTAGGAACAGTAACAGTGGACAGCTTTAGTAGTCTGACAAAACCTACTGTAGGAACACCATCACCAGCAGCTGATAGCTCAAAGAAAAAGGTAACTGTAAGCTGGAATGGTACTTTAACTGGAGATTATAATTCAAGCAAAGGTGTTTTATTTAAACTTAACTTTGTTGCTAAGCAAGACTTTACCTCAGGAGAAACACCAATAGAAATAGGCACTGGTGGCAGTTTTACTTTTGCATCAGGAACTTCCAGTGTTACAGGAACCACTGGAAAGATAACAAGCGGTATAATATATGGAGATGTGAATGGTGATGGAGCCATAACTTCCTCAGATACAAATTTAATAAACAAATATGTATCAGGAAAAACAAGTGCTATTACTGACGAGACAAAAAAAATAGCAGCAGATGTAAACGGAGATGGCAGCATAACAGCAGCAGATGCAAAAGAAATTTCAAATTATATTTCAGGTAAGACTAGTACCTTGAAGACTTTGTTTGGATATTAAAGCTAGGGTAAAAATAAATTTTCTACAAGAAGTGAATTTAAAAACTAAGTTTACACATTGAAATATTCTTTATAAGTAGGGAGGTTATATAAAATGTAATTTATAAAAAACACAATTTCTAAATTATTTTCTTCAGGTTATAACAAAAAATTTATAATAGCTTTAAGTATCTTTTTTCAGATTATAGGTATGGGGTTCTTTACTAAAGCAGTTAATGCTGCTACAATATCAAATCAAACATTTACATCATATGGTACATTTAACAATGTGGCATTTGGTAATGGTGTATTTTTAGCAACATCATCTGACACAAGCAGTAGTTATGTGTATAACTCTACAGATGGTATAAGCTGGGCTGTAATTTCTAATAATGCACCCAAATTTGCATCTTTAGTGTTTAGTAACGGCACTTTTGTTGCAATAGATGGTAGTACTGCTAAAGTCTATACTTCAACAGATGGAATCACATGGACAAGTAACACCATAGTATTTATTCCACAAAGATTAAAAGTTGTAAATGGAAATTTTTTTATTTGGCGTAGTGATTATATAAATAATACTAACCCACCAGCGTATAATGTAAAATTACTGACATCTTCAAATGGTATAAGTTGGACAGACACAAGTATACGTTCAACAAGTACTAGAGTATCAGGAATGTGTTCTATAACTGATATTGCTTTTGGAAATGGTAAATATGTTGTAAGTTCTTCATCGGCAACATTTTATACTTCAACTAATTTGTCAACTCGGACTACTGTTGAGACAATAGATCAATTAGGTAGTTATTATAATTGGAGCTGGAGCAGTATTAATAATGTTTCATTTTTTAATGGAAAGTTTTTTAGTTTTGTTTCTAGTGGGGATTTATGGACATCAACGAATGGTGCCACATGGACAATAGATACATCGTGGAAGAGTAATTCCATTATGAGTGGCTTGGTAGTAAATGGTAAATATATACTACTAGGTGACTTTGGAAGAATATATAATTCTAGTAGTGCCCCTACTGGATTTTCTGGATGGACAACTTCTAATACAAAAACGGCTATGTGGCTCAATAACATTGTCTATGGAAATGGGAAATATGTAGTAGTTGGAGATTATGGTATTACTGTATCGGCTGACCTTACTAACTGGTATTTTGTTAATCCAAATTTAAAAAGTATTGCTTATGATGGAACTAGCAATTATGTTGCAGTAGCAAATACTTATGGAGGGTACGGTTCTTTTGGATCTATCTATAAAACATCTGATTGGTCCACCTGGAATGATGTTACTTCAAGTCAAATACCAGCAGGAATTAATGCAGTTACCTATGGAAATGGAAAATTTATTGCGGTAACTGATTAAAAAACTAATGCGGACAGCTCTCAAGGAAATTCGTTAATAATAACATCTTCAGATGGAACAACTTGGAATACACAAGATAGTGGAATCGCTACATATTTAACAGGTGTAGCTTTTGGGGCAAACACTTATGTTTATGTAACAAATGATGGACGTATTGCTTATTCTTCAAATGGAGCTACATAGACAAAGAAAAGCATCAATAGTAATTACGTATTTAATAATATAGCTTTTTTGAATAATCAATTTATAGCAGTAGGTTATAAGAAAGATTCTAACTGGAATATTACTGGAATAGTAATAGGAAAATCCTCAGATGGAATTAACTGGGATACACCTGTAGTATTAAATACATCTAATACTAATATAACGGGTATTGCCTATAATGGTACTAATTATATTATATCTGGAACAAATACATCTACAAATAAAGGGGTTATTTATAAATCATAGGATTTGCCAGGGTGGTCAAGTGTTTCAGTTGATATTCCAAGCATTAACTATTTAGGTTCTGGAAATGGAGGCTTTTTAGTTGCTGCAAATGGAGGAAAGCTGGTTTATTCCATTGACGGAGGAACTACATGGCAAACGGATACCTTCACTTCCCCTTTTAACTATAATGGTATGATATATGCCAGCAATCATTTCAATTTGGTTGGGGACAATTTTTCAAAAATGCAAGCAGCTTTAAGTAGTCCTCCAACAGCTACAACAGATGTAGCAAGCAGTGTTGCAACAACAGGGGCAATTTTAAATGGTACTGTGAATGCTAATGATAACAGTACAGAAGTAACTTTTGAATATGGATTGGATACCAATTACGGAACCAGTGTAACAGCAGATCAAAGTCCATCAGGGACTACCAATGGTTTAGATTAAACTTTCACTACCTTGCAAGTACCAGCACCAGCAGCGCCAATAGGATTAACTGCCACAGCAGGAGATGGAAAAGTAGATTTAACATGGACAGCAGTATCAGGAGCAACCAGTTACAAAGTATATCAAGGAACAGCAACAGGAACATATGGAACAATTCCAGTAGATACAGTAGCAGGAACAAGTAGAACAATAACAGGATTAACAAATGGAACAACCTATTATTTTGTAGTAATAGCAAGTAATGAAGGAGGAGACAGTGCAAATTCCAATGAAGCAAGTGCAGTACCAAGTCTACCAAAGAGTACAGTAGCAACAGTGACCTCAGGAAGCTGCACAGTAAGTACAGGAGGAACTGGAAATGAAACTATAACCAATGTGCCTTATGGAACAACCAAAGCAGATTTTCAAGCAGCATTAACTAAAGGGCAAGCAAATCAGACTTGGGATGTAACAGCCTTAAATGATTCAGTAACAACAGGAGATAAGATAGTAGTAACAGCTATAGAGGTATATACAGCAGATAATAAAAATGGTATAGCAGTACCAGCTGCTTTAGAAACTATAATAACAATTGATTCAACTCATGCTAAGGTAAATGTATCCTGGAGTGGAACATCACCGTCAGTAGATTATACTACAAGCAAAGGAATGTTATTTAAACTTAATTTTAAGGTTAAAGCTGAATTTACAGCAGGAGATATAGAAACCATTATAGGAATTACTAATGCAAGCTTTACAAAAACATCAGGTGTTTATAATAATGTTACGGTAAACAGTGGCAAGATAATGTTTGGAATATATGGAGATGTGAATGGTGACGGATATATAACTTCCTCGGATACAAATTTAATAAACAAATATGTATCAGGAAAAAACACGGCTATTACAGGAGAAGCAAAACTGACAGCAGCAGATGTAAATGGAGATGGCAGTATAACAGCAGAAGACGCAAAAGAAATTTCAAATTATATTTCAGGCAAGGCTAGTACGTTGAAGAGTTTATTTGGATATTAGAATAAAATAGTTTTATGATTAAGAGGAAGATTTAATATTTTCCTCTTTTTTTGTTTAGAAATTTAAATATGTAGTGAAGTGTTAATGGTAATTGGATATAATGTACCTAGAAGGAAGATTTCAGAATATATTATGGAAATGAGTGAGACATGTGGAGAAAGTCAAACTAAGTAACTGCAATTTGAATCTAAGTGTGTTTAAAGAAATTATGGCTATTTGTACTTTTGGTAGTTATAATGAAGCTTGTTTTGATAAAGATAGAAGTGATATAGATATTATGATTTTATTAAGAAAAGAACTTCAATGGGAAGAAGAGATGGAAATTGAAGATTATTTACAAATGATTCTTCCAGATTATTTTAAACACAAGAATATACATTACACATTCATTAATGATTTTGTCTATCCATTTAGTGAAATTTTTATAGAGAGTAAAGATAAAATAATTATCCAAGAGGAGGAATACTTGGACTATATACTTGGATATTCTTGCTTTAAAAGAGATAGAGAGTATTTGGAAATTATTAGAGAGTCAAACTTAAAGTATCTGGGGGAATGGAGAAATGGTGTATTATAAATACAAGAAGGAAAAATTAGAAGAAAAATTTTCTGAAAGTAAAGTATTTTTGGTGAGAATAAGAGAATGTTTAGAAAGAAGTCCCAACAGTGAAGATGAAATTGTTGATGAGGCAATGAGTTCATATTTTAATTCATTTTGTGAATTCATAATAGATATGTGTGAAACCTATTTAGTTTCTACAGATAATTTTATTCCAAATAAATCAGGTCCGGAAATAATAGAATTATCAAGTGCTTTTGGCTTTATATCTCCAAAAGATTCTAAAAAATTACAGAGCATTATTAAATTAAGAAATAGGTATACTCATGATTATTATCAAAGAAAATTAGCAAGAAAAAGAATTTTAGAAATATGCAGAAGTGAAATGAAGACTTTGGATATGTTTTTAGAAGTATCTACTGAAAAAATAAGTTTAGTTTTAATCTAATACAATTATCAGATGTAAATCATAAAGTATATTATAGGGTTGTAAATTCAGATTCAACTGCAATGAATGTATGAACTAGAATAATTACATCAGAGTGGACAGAAGTAACTGATACATCGGCACATGAAATAAGTGCAGTAGATGGAAAATATGTAGAAGTAGTAGAAGTAACTACAGCAGATAATAAAGTAACAATGTGGGGAAAATCAACAGCAACAGATGATGGATACACAGCACCACCAATCAGTGTTACAATAACTGCAGGTAAAGGCCTAGGAAAATCAGTAGTAGGAAAATTACAATATGCAAATGCAAAAATACCGTTTATTATAGATTCTGAAAGTTTTTCAAAGAACATTATAAACTATTCTTTCGATGTAATTTATGACCCATCAAAAGTAGGAACAGTAGACAGTTTTAATGGTTTAGCAAAACCTAGTAAAGGAACACCATCAGTAGCTGACGGCTCAAAGGAAAAGGTAACTGTAAGCTTTAAAGGTGCTTCAACAGGAGATTATACTACAAGTAACGGAGCTTTATTTAAACTCAACTTTGTTGCTAAACAAGACTTTACATCAGGAAAAACAACTGCTATTACAGATGAAGTAAAGAAAATAGCAGCAGATGTAAATGGAGATGGAAGTATAACAGCAGATGATGCAAAAGAAATTTCAAATTATATTTCAGGTAAGGCAAGTACTTTGAAGAGTTTGTTTGGATATGATATTGATATGCAAAAAGTAACTAAGGGGGTTAATAACATGATAAAAATTAATACAAAAATTATAACTACTATAAATAAGCTTTTTATTTTTTTAAAAGGTGGATGGATAAAGCGAGCTGTATATAGTTTCACTGTAATTTTGGTTGTTACTGCTGTGAATTGTAGTTGCGTTCTTGCGGCGGCTCCTGTTAATCAGAATTTCGATGCTGTACCTATTCAGGAAAGTGCTAGACAAAACAATCCTTCTTTGACCCTTGATGGAGTAGTTTATTCAACAGATTCAACAAATGATGCATTGAGAGTGGATACAATTGACAATATAACTGGGAGTTTGCCAACACTGGGAACAGGTAATGCCTTGGCAAGTAACTGGTATGGAACGAATACTGGCACATATCTCCAATTTACTTCTGTGAATAATTCAGATAATTTCAAAATGGTTTCCCTAAGGTCAGAGGTTTGGGGTGGAGGCAGTGGCACAGCTGAAAAATATACAATTAGTGGTTATGATAACGGAGTTCCAAAAGTAAGCGCTACAGTAACGTTTACAGCTAGTGGGACTTATGGTTCAGGAAATTCCGCAATTGTTTATAATAGGCAGACAACTACTACGGAAGAAGCCATTTCTGGTAATACAGCTAATGCAGGACTTTTAACGTTTGGTAGTGATTGGAATAATATTGACCAGGTAAGGTTTACTGTAGCGGACAACAAAATTCTTGCTGTATCCGTTGATCAAATTAACTTTTTAGAACCAACGGTAGCAGCAAGTATAGGAACTAATCCTAATAATGCAACAGTAAATGCAGGAAGTAATGCAAGTTTTATGGCGGAAGCAACAGGAACAGGAGTAACATATCAATGGCAGGTAGACAAGGGTTCAGGCTTTACAAATATAAGTAATGGAGGAGCTTACAGCGGTGCCACAACGGCAACCTTAAACATTACAGGAGCAACAGCAGATATGAACGGATATGCATACAGATTAGTAGTAACAGGAAATGCAGCATCTGTAGCAACTTCAAGCAGTGCAACATTGACAGTAAAGGCACCACAGTCGATAACTGTAACAACAGGTAAGGGTTTAGGAAGAGCAGACAAAAAATCAGAATATGCAAATATAAAAATACCTTTTACTATAGATTCCCCAAGCTTTGTACAAAGATTAACAGCTTACTCCTTTGATATAATTTATGATCCAACAAAGGTAGGAACAGTAACAGTGGACAGCTTTAATGGTCTAGCAAAACCTACTATAGGGACACCGGTAACTATTGGTTCAAAGGAAAAAGTAACAGTAAGCTGGAATGGTACTTTTACAGGAGATTTAACAACACTTTATAACAACAGCAAAGGAGTTTTATTCAAACTGAATTTTGTGGCTAAAACAGCCTTTACATCTGGAGATGGAGAAACGCCAATAGAAATAGGTACAGGCAGTTTTACTTTTTCATCAGGAGGTTCAAGCAGCAATATTACAGGCACTAATGGAAAAATAATATTTGGTATTTATGGAGATGTAAATGGTGACGGAGCTATAACTTCCTCAGATACAAATTTAATAAACAAATATGTATCAGGAAAAACAGCTGCTATTACAGGAGAAGCAAAACTGACAGCAGCAGATGTAAATGGAGATGGCAGTATAACAGCAGAAGACGCAAAAGAAATTTCAAATTATATTTCAGGTAAGGCAAGTACATTGAAGAGTTTGTTTGGATATTAGAAAGATGATTAAAATTAACAATGAAATTATATTTGTAAATGATGTAAGATGGAATAAAACTGCATTAATATGAAATAAGCTTTGTGAAAAAGAAAAAACATAAAACTTATTTCAAAAATTTTAATGACAGTAAAAGTGCTAGCAGGAAAGTATTAAGCAGGTAAACTAAAAATTTATATATTTTTTCTTTATGGAAATATAGAAATTAAATGAGAATTAAGTGAGGAAAATGAATGGGCAAATATAACAATTTAATGAGTAGTTGTTATATTTGCCTTTTTTATGGTAATATTATTCTTGAAAGGTGAGGAACTATAATATGTTGTGTATCTTTTTTGAAAAATATGAAACAGAGGTGTATGTATGCTGAGTGCTGTAATTGTGGATGATGAGATTCCCGTTCTTAATTTGCTGAAAATGTTTTTGCAAAAAACGGAGCAGGTAAATGTGTTGGAAACTTTTACTGAACCTAATGAGGCTCTTGAAAATATGATTAATATAAAGCCAGATGTAGTGTTTCTGGATATAGAAATGCCAGAGATAAACGGATTAGAGCTCGCAAGCCGCCTTATAGAGCAGAATAATGAATTAATGGTAGTATTTGTTACTGGTTATAATCAATATGCTCTTGAAGCATTTCGGGTAAATGCACTGGATTATATATTGAAGCCTGTAAATCAAAATACAATACAAAAGTGTGTTTCAAGACTCATCAAGCTTAGAATTCCGAGGAATGAGAAAAAAGTTGAGAAAAGAGAAAAAAAGATATGCTGCTTTGGAGATTTTGAGGTGTATGGAAATAATGGTCCCATTAAATGGCCTACGCGAAAGGTAGAGGAAATGCTTGCCTATTTTACAGTCCACAGAGATTCCAATGTTGAAGGATGGGGATTGGGAGAGATTCTATGGCCAGAAGAAGAACCAGAAAAGATTAAAGCAAATCTTCATACTTCACTTTTTAGGCTCAGAAAAACCATCAAGGAAAACGGCTTGCCTATAGAGGTTTCCTCGAAAAAAGGAGGAAAAGGGATTTATCGTTGTAGCTTACGTGAATTGTCTTGTGATCTTATGGAATTTGAAAATGCGGATTTAAAAAATCTAAATGTGAATAAAAGTAATGTTGATAAATTTGAACAAATTTGCTCCTTATACAGGGATGATTTATTCTTGGGGAAAAATTATGGATGGTGTGAAGGTGAAAAAGAGTATCTGCAGAGATGTTATCTTAATATACTTAAAAATATGGCATTGTTCTATGTAGAAGAGAGTTTGTATCAGAACGCTATAGACAAGTTGATGACAGTAAAAAGAAAATCACCCTTTGATGAAGAAATCCATCAAAGTATTTTAAGAATATATGGTATTCAGAAGAATAGAGCTTTATTAATAAAATCTCATGAGGAATTCAAGCAGAAATTGTTTAAAGAAATAGGAGTTCAACCACAGGATGAAACGCAAAAGCTTTTTATAAAGCTGCTTGGAGAATTATAGAGTGTAAAAACATACTCAGAGGATGTGAAAGAATGAAAGAAAACCTTGCAGGAACAGATACCTTTAAAGAAATCCATAAGAGTAATACTTGTTTTTCCGGCAAAAGCAGGGAACATCAGATAATAAATCTGTTCCTTGCTATTATTCTGTTTACGGTGTATTTTCACTGCAATACTACATTTGCAGCCAGCAAGCCGGAAAAGCATATACTGATTGTGAATCCTTTTACACAAGATTATCCTGGGAGCCAACTCTATATTAAGGGGATAAAAAGCACATTAGAAAAAAACTCGGAATTTAAATTTAACTACTCCTATGAATATCTTGACCTTGCAAGGCACAGCCATGATGAGCAATATCTAGATGATTTAGCAAAATACTTAAAGGCAAAGTATCTAAAAACTAAGCCCGATTGTATAATTACTGCTATTAGTGCCTATTCTCTTTTTTCAAAGTATGGGAATGATATATTTCCAAGTATTCCTGTTATTATAGACTGGGATGATGATACTCACTTTATTAACCCCATACCTCCCAATTATATTGTAATATCTCAATTAACTGAGATTGATAAGAATATAGATATTATACTGAAAACAAAACCCCTAACAAAAAAAATCTATATGGTGCTGGGTGATTCAATAAATGAGCGAAACATTGAGAAACCAATTTTGGAAGCAGAAAATAAATATTCTGATAAGGTAAAATTTGTTCTGCTAAATAAGCTTCCCTACGATGAGATGATTAAGGTTATAAAAAATGCTGAAGAGGATTCTGTAATTTTGTACTTTAGATGGTATTCAGATGTAAATGGTAAAAGTTTCATTCCTGCACAAGTAATTCAGACTATATGCCAGGAGGCTAAAGTACCGCTATATGGAGTTTCCATGCAGTATATTGGCAGCGGAGTTATTGGTGGTTATGTAGGAAATCAAGAATTAGTAGGACAAACTGCTGGTGGTGTAGCATTAGATATTCTAAAGGGAAAAAAGCTGCCTGATAATAGGATTGTTTATGCCTCGTCTAGAATCTATATTTTTGACTGGCGGCAGCTTAAACGGTGGAATATAGATGAGAATAAGCTGCCAGCGGGAAGCGTGATTCAATATAGAGAAAGAAGTACTTGGGAGTTATATAAAGGTTATATTATTGGAGCTTTTATTTTGTTCATACTACAAGCAGTATTTATTCTTGTGCTTTTAATCAATCGAAGAAAAAGAAGAAGGGCTGAAGCTGAATTGCTACAGGCTAATAGTTCACTTCAAGCAATGACTGAGAAGCTGATTGGTATTGATAAGATGAAGGATGAATTTCTTGTTACCACATCACATGAATTACAAACTCCCCTTAATGGAATTATAAATATATCGGAAACCCTGACAGAAGGAAAGTATGGTGATGTAAATAAAAAACAAAAGGATGAACTTAAGGTAATACTAGCTATATCTAGAAGACTTTCTTTATTGATAAGAGATATTATAGATATTGAAAAAATAAAAAGAAATGAAATAGAACTTAATCTTACCGTCGTTGATATTAAGTCTGCTTCAACAGTAGTAGTTGAAGTGTTGAAACATCTAGTTGACAATAAGAACGTGGAGATTTTAGTAAATATACCAGAAGAGCTTTCACCAGTGTTTGCAGATGAAAACAGGCTGCTGCAGATTCTATTTAACCTTATGGGCAATGGGGTTAAATTTACGGGAAAGGGAACTGTTATCTTATCTGCGGAAGAGAAGAGGGATTTTGTAAAAATTAGCATACAGGATACAGGCATTGGAATTCCAAAAGAAAAGCAGGGTAAATTGTTTCATGCTTTTACACAGGCAGAAGATGAAACCTCCATTCAGTATGGGGGGAGTGGATTGGGATTGTATATCTCACGGCAATTATTAAAACGAATGAATGGTCAGATATTTTTAGAATGGTCGGAGCCGCAAAAGGGTACCTGTTTTTTCTTTTTACTTCCTAGGACAATTGGAGAACCAGTAAATAAGAAAACAATACTGGAATTGGAAGCAGAAGAGGCTGTTTCTAGTACAGCGGTTGAAAATAAATCAGAGAAAAATTTTAGGATTCTTGCGGTAGATGATAAAGCTACCAATTTAAGAGCGCTGAAATCCATTTTCGACCATAGGGAATATGAAGTTTTAACTGCGTCGAATGGTATGGAAGCTGTTGAAATAGTAAAGACAGGGAATGATATAGATCTTGTGCTTATGGATGTGATGATGCCGGGAATATCCGGATATGAAGCCTGCAGAAAAATTAGGAAACAGTATTCTCTACATGATTTACCAGTGGTTATATTGACAGTGCGGGATACTCCAGAAGATATAGCAGCAGGTTTTGATGCAGGAGCCAATGATTTTGTTACGAAGCCTTTTGTGGCAAAAGAACTTAGGGCAAGAGTTTCTAATTTGATTCAGATGAAAAAATCAGTAGAGAAGGCATTAAAAAATGAGATGGCTTTTTTGCAGTCTCAGATTAAACCTCATTTTTTATACAATGCTATAAGCACAATAATGTCCTTTTGTTACACTGATGGAGCAAGAGCAGGAGAATTGCTGGCATACCTAAGCGAATATCTGCAAAAAAGCTTTACTATCGATAACACAGCCACTACTGTCAATCTTCAAAATGAACTGGAACTGACTGAAGCCTATATAGAAATCCAGAAAGCTAGGTTTGGAGAAAGGCTTAAAGTGGAATATGATATAGATGATAGTCTGATGGAACAAAGGATTCTACCCCTAATAATCCAGCCACTAGTTGAGAATTCAATACGGCATGGTCTTATGAAAAGAAAAAATGGGGGGAGTGTAAAAATAACTGTTAAAAAAGAAATAGACGGAATTAGAATTTCTGTTGAGGATAACGGAATAGGAATTGAGAATACTGAAGCTATATTGAAAAATAAGGATTTGTTAAAAAAAGGTCAAGCTGGAGTTGGTATTTCAAATATTAAAGGACGGTTAATGAAGTATTATGGTGCAGAATTTTATTTGGATTCGAAAATAAATGAAGGTACAAAAGTATACTTCACATTACCTGTCCAGGATGTAAACTAAAGAAAAGAATTATATATATGCTGAGTAATAATTCTTTATTTTTACTATTTAATCTCTGCTCAATTTTGACCTAAAATTAACAAATATGTATCAGAAAAAACAAGTGCCATTACAGAAGACTTAAAAAAATAGAATCAGATGGGATTTAAAGCTCCACCTGATTCTATTTTTTCTTTATTAGTAGTTTCCTTGTGCATGCATTGCATCTGCAATTTTTACGAATCCTGCAATGTTTGCTCCAGCAACTAGATTGTATCCAAAGCCATATTCTTCAGATGCATTCTTACAGTTGTTATATATATCAACCATTATTTGGTGAAGTTTCGCGTCAACTTCTTCTTCAGTCCATGATATTCTAGCACTGTTTTGTGCCATTTCAAGAGCTGAAGTAGCAACACCACCAGCATTAGCTGCTTTAGAAGGTCCTACTATTACTCCATGTTCTTGGAAGTATTCAACAGCTTCATTTGTGCAAGGCATATTAGCAACTTCACAAACCATTTTAATTCCATTTTCAACTATTT